>ERZ808051.1748-NODE-1748-length-13071-cov-7.475527_pt1 | contig 13071 bp, 13 predicted proteins | sample MGYA00380199_ERZ808051 | MGnify/ENA primary metagenome ERZ808051 (study PRJEB31490, sample SAMN06133391) | mouse gut metagenome | isolation source: J11 | host: mice | place: China: Chengdu | collected 2015-05 ...
AAAGAAGATTTGCGAAATAGATTATCTAATGGCACACAGGACTTAATAATTGATGATTGGGTCGATTCACTTTCAGATGAAGAAGCTAAACTTGCAAACAGTACCGCATTTGACGAAGCATTAGAACGTCAGAAAAAAGATTTAAATGGTGCTGCTCTCTCCGCTGAAAATTATAGTGCCGCTCTTGATGAAGTTAAGGCATCTCAAGATGTTATGGACTCTGAAGCCTGTATTTCTCCCCTCTCCATCTCCCAAACAATCGACCAACTTAACACCAAACTCAAACCAGCATTCGATTCTTTACAGTCTGCCTACCAAAACATTTTCACAGATGATGGTAAATTTGCACTAAACAGCATAGACATCCTCTCAACATGCGACACTATCAAGTCCAAACTGGATGAAATGTCTGATCCAGAAGGGTTAAATCTTGATGTAGACTACTCTGCTTACGAAAATTTTGTCAGGGTATTGAGTGATACGGAATCAACAGCAGATGATGTAGATGAAGCATTTGATCATCTTGCAAATTCCATCACACAGGCAGCCCTAACAGGCAAAGAAGATCTACAAACTATGAACGCCGCGCTTGAAGATTTAGGCATATCGTTTGTAGTCAATGATGAACTAGTTGCTTTTAAAGAACTAATCAATAACACAACCGCTCTTGAAGAAAAAATAAGTTCAGTTGGTCTTACTATGGATGATTTTGTTGTTCATACAGAAGACGGATCAATAGCCGCTACTGATGCGGCTACAGCCTTTGTAGAGGAAATGGTCGGCGCAGAAAATTGCAAACAGGCACTTGCATTATTACAGTTACAGCAGATGCTTTGTAATGAAAACAGCCTAAATACTACCAATGATATAAACGCTTGTCTTACTTTGGCAAAAGCGGCTGGAGTTGCGGTAGAGTCATTAAGTTGGCTTGCTGATGTATCCGCTCAGTATGATGCGGCTGTTGCGGCTGGCGATACGGTTGCGCAGAAGAATCTTGCTGCTACAATGGAAAGTATTAAGGCAAGAATCAATGCTGAGTTAGCTAATTTTGAACCAGTCGCAGTTGATTTTTCTGGTGTGGGCAAAAACGCAAAATCTGCTGGTAGTAAAGCTGGTAAAAATTATAAAGATGCACTTAAAGAAGAACTTAGTGATCTAGACAGTGTTATCTCAGGTATTACAAGCAGGATTGATGATCAGATAAGTTCCATTAACGAACAAAAATCTGCCGCTTTAGAATCCATAGACGCTCAGAAGGAGGCATTGGAAGAAGCTAAAGAAGCCGCGATTGAAGCATTAGAAGCTGAAAGAGACACGCAATTAGTCATCGTTGAAGAACAGAAAAAAACACTTCAAAAACAGATAAAAGCAAAGCAAGATGAGATTGACGCAATAAATGATGCCGCCGATGCCAGACAACGCGAAATTGATTTGCAGAAGGCTCAATATGAACTTGAGCGGATGCAGAATCAACGGACGAAGCTGGTTTATTCCGAAGATAAAGGAATGCACTACGTTCAGGATACGCAAGGCATCAGAGATGCAAAAGAATCTGTAGATGATGCCAAACGTCAAATCGAGATTGCAAATCTTGAAAAAGAAAAAGAACTTCTTGAGGACCAAGCAGAATTATTAAATGAACGTATAGATGCAATTAATGAGTATTATGATGCTCTTATTGAGCAGACAGAGAAGGCATATGACCAACAGATAAACGATCTCGAAAAACAGCGAAAAGAAACGGAATCCTACTTTGAATCTATTATAAATGGTTTTGAAAGTTCTAAATCTAAATATCAAGAACTAACCGAAATCTTAGACAAAGCTGAATTATCTGCAAAACTCAAACAGTTAGGCATTGATGAAGAAGCACTTCTTAATGGTTCCGAAGAAGAATTTAATAAGCTGAAAGATGCTTACATGAATATCGTATTACAGCTTAATCAAGGAAACGATGAAGTATTAACCAAGCTTAGAGAACTTTCTGGCTATGAAGGTACTGCTCCTGCTATGCTTGAAGATTCTAATACTAAGTTAGACACCATGAATGCTGAATTGGAAACAGCAAGCAAAGAAGTTGGTAACATCAATTCTTTTCTTGGAAAAACAGTCTTAACTACAGGAGAAACAGCAACAAATGTAGGAAATGTTTTGTCAAATCTATGTGAATTATCAAGTAACTTCTCTACCGTAAATTCCCTTGTAGCAGAAGAACAAACGGCTTTCGATAATCTTAAAGCAAAAATAGACGAAGTCATCAAAGCTATTAACCTAAAAACTCAGGCAATTCAGGAAGAACAAAATGCCGTAAGCATTGCTACAAACAGTGAAATCGCAGATTTCTTATTGCTAAAAGAGAAAATACTAGAGATAAAAGAAACTCTTGAATCTTTTGGTACTCAGGACGAGGGACTTATAAGCAATATTGTGCGTGCAATACAGTCGCTCAATGAAATTTCTTTAGAAAATGGCATCATTGGACAATTCAGTAACCTTAAAGAAGCTATCGATTCCGTCACTTCCGCCATCAGCGGCAACGGTGCATCCTCCGGCGGTGAAAGTCAAGGCGGTGACAACGGCAAAGGCGGTGGAACCAGAGGAAAAGATTCCAACGGCAAAAGCAGCGGTGGCGGTTCACTTGCCGATGCCATAACGTCAATGGGTGAAACTGCTAAAGAAGTTATCGGTGAATCCGACGCCGAAGGCGATGGAACTGTAATCGGTGAATTTGGTTCCCTGAAGACAGCCGTAGATAACGTCACTTCCGCTATCGGAAGCGGCGAATCAGAAAACGATAAAAGCAACGGCGGCAACAACGGAAAAGCTGGCGGCAAATCAAGAAGCAAAGATGAGGACAGCGGGGGTCTGACAGGTTCCATTGTTAACCTTGGCAAAACTACGGAGGAAACTCTGGGTGAGCCCGGCGGCGATGGCATCATTGGAAGATTCGAGCAGTTCAAAGAACCGATCAGTGAAGCCGCCGGACATGTACAGAGTATATCCAACGGGCTTGATGACATTGACGGCAAAGAAGTAGAATGCACCATCACAGTAAACGTAAACCAAACCGGCGGTGCAGATATAGGCGGCGCCACACTTGGTAAAATGAATCTGGACAGCACATCTCATAGTGCTAAGTTCGGTAAATCAAATGCCAACGGAACCGATAAGAACAAGGGTCTTCCGAAAGCAGAACGAAATGCTCTGATATCCGAATACGGGCAGACAGAATTGACGGTGTTCCCAAATGGCAATACGGTCTTTACAAACAAACCCACAATCATGGATTTACCAAAAGGAACGATTGTTTTCAATGAAGACCAGACCAAGCAGCTCATGCGCGACAAAATCCATTTTGGCGACGCAGCACACACCAATAGCACAACGTCTAATATTCAACCGGCTGCATCCGGAGAAATCAAAATAATGCCTTTGCATCCAAGCGATCAAATATATGATTACATGCAGAAATGGAATGCATATTTCGGAAGCACCGATAACCAAACGGCAGCGCTTATGCCCGGTTCCATGTTTGAGCGCGGTCAACAATTGTACAATGCCGTCAATCAGATAACAACTAACAATATCTCAGGTAAGAATCAGCCTACTATTCATGTCGGCGACATTCACATCACTTGTCCCGGTGTGACAAGCAAGGAAGTTGCTAAACAGGTTGGCGTGGAATTAAACCATATGTTCAGCGGCTTTCATCTCGATGCTGACCAGCAAAGCAGGCTGAGATAAAAAATATATCCAAGGAAGTGATATCAAAAGTGGATTACAAATCAGAAATATTAAGGTCAATCCGGACGATGGTTGACCGGAGTATCGCAAATTGCAGAGTAGACAGAACTTATGAGTCCGTTATCAAAGAGATTACCCCTAAAGGCTATGTAGTTCTGGATGATACTGGCAATGAGCGGCTCGTCGGATGCTGCATACCGGGATTACAATTACATGTCATGCAGAGAGTATGGGTAAAGGAGCCTCTTGGTAATTTGAAGAGGCTCCATATCTGTGGTGTCATATAATGCATATCCAATGCATCCGAATACAAACCAAATCGACAACAGAAAGAAGGTGATTTATTGGCAAAACCCATCATTATGCGCATATGCCCGTTTGATGCGGGCAAAAACTACGAAGTCAGTCTTTCATGGATGGGGAACCGCGCACATGCAAACAGAATCATCATATGCGACAACGATACAAATAATGTTGTGTTTGACGACACGGTTTCATCTTTTGCGCTAAAGCATACGATACCCGCCCATACCCTGTCAAATGGAAAAAGATATACGATACAGGCACAGACGTACGACGTAGAAAACACCCCGTCTGTACTGTCCGACAAAGTTCTCTTCTACACATTTGCGACACCCGATTTCTATTTTGAGGACTTGACCACAAATCCAATCATTGCAAACTCATCATTCACGGCAGCCGTCCGTTATTACTCGGAAGATTGGGAAGACATAAGCAAATACATATTTTACCTGTATGACGCATCACGAAAACAACTTCTGGAGAGCCCTGAAATGACTGACGATCAAGACATCAGCTACACATATAAGGGGCTAGATAATAACACCGTCTACTATGTAAGATGCGTCGGCGTTACCGTCAATGGCATGGAACTGGATACCGGCTATGTCGAGATTACCGTGAAATACGAAAATCTCAATACTTATGCACGTATCTATGCTACCCCTATCCCCTCTCAGGGATGTATACAAGTCGCAACAAATTTAATCATCATCCAGTACAATGGTACGGACAGTTTTGAATATATTGACGGAATGATAGATTTAAGGGACAAAACGCTGTACTATGACGAAGGTTTTCTGATTGAAGACGATTTCACATTGCTGATTCGTGGAATGAATCTGTGGCAGACCGCCGATATTTTCAAAATGAGTAACAATACTTCCGGGCTGACCCTGAGTTCAAGGATATATAACGATGACAATCTGCGATTCAGGCTGATTGTCCCAAACGGCATCGGCAGCTATTTACTATATTCAGATCCGCTGGTATTTGCTGACACAGATATGGTCACAATTGCCATCAGGCGAAAAAACAATGTATATCAGCTTCAAGTATTCATCGAACTCGGATTCAACGATGAAAAAGGAAATATGTGGTACGGCTCTACGCGTCCTGCACAAAAGCTGATGAACAACTACGATACATGGATCAATACCGAAGAAGAAATACATATGATCAGCAGAGAAGATTTCACGGAATACTTTGATGATGAAGAACCGGAAGCCGCAGTGAACGATGATATATGGTTTGGAGGAGGTGATTAGAGCCTATGTTTATATGCGGAAGTAATTTTGTCGGCGGTAAGTCAGCATGTGCTCTTACGCCTACCGGCATAGAAAATATAAATTATGTAGAACTTAAAAACGGGATATATGATGATTTATATATCACGAAAAAGGTTGATTATGAGATTACTCATGAATGTCCCAAACAATGGGATTTTGATACAATATTATGGGCTAAATTTAATAACACGACCAATGCGGGAAATATTGACTGGAACTTGGAAACCACATCCCATATTATATTGAAAAGCCGAACTAAAGGACAGTTCAAATGGAAGACTCTCACTGTCAAAGAAGTGCATTCCGTTGAAGATTTCACTATCAACTATCCGGATTATTTTGTGGCTTCCGGAGAACCTGTTGAATACGCCGTCACAAATGTTATGTACGGCTGTGAAGGTACTTATGCAGTCACTAAAGTCACATCAAGATTCCATAAAATGTTTCTGGTCGAAGGCGGTACTGTCTGGGGTACGGAGATTACGGACGGGTTCTGTGATACGACGCGCAACAACCCCTCTTCCGTTATAGAATTATTACATAACAAATACCCTATTTTTATCAGGAATACAATCGCTAACTATGATACCGGAAGCTGTAAAGGATCGTTTGTTCCTTTAGATGAGAAATCCTGTGAATTTGCTTACGAAAGCGAACAGGATTATACGCGCGTCAAATACCAGCGAGAATTTATGGATTATATCTGCGACAGCATTCCCAAGATTCTGAAATTGCCGGACGGACGCTTGTGGCTCGTGCAGATAACGCCGAATCCCTCAGATGCGGCAAATCAACAGTATAACGACCGAGAAATATCCTGGTCATGGGTTGAAGTTGGAGATGTCAACTCGGAAGAAGATTTGTATTATCTGGGATTTTCTAATGTCGAACCTGAATGGTGGAACCAATAATGGCACAGTTGATTACACAAGAAGATTTGCTGATTGTTCTCCAACACTCGGCAGATCCGCATCTGAAATTACGAATTGAAGTGCTTGACGCCAATCAAAAAATCATAGATACGCTTAACTGTGGTTTAACCGGCGGCAATGTGTCCATATCCGGAGAATCAGACATTCGGCGCACTGCCGGTTTTGTCATTCAGTCTGCGCTGAAAGAAAAGGTAAATCTTACGGAAAACAGCCTGCTATGGCTTAACAAAGATATCCGAATATCAGTGGGGCTATATCATGCAAGAACGAAGCAATACAAATACTATCCTCTCGGTTCTTACGTTTACACCGATACATCCGGAACATATGACGCAGCCACAGACAGCCTTTCCATCAACTGCGCTGATTTTATGAAGAAACTGGATGGCACAAAGAACGGTCAGTTAGGTTCATTGGTCATCAGTTATCCGGCTTATAAAGAAAATACGGAAACCGGAGAAGTCATTGAATACAATACAATCCGCAATGCCGTCATTGAAACGCTGGAAAAGATGGCTCATATCACAAATCATCGGATTGACGATATTGGCGCATACATGGCGCTGCCCGATTACAATGACAACTGGCAGCAATACCGGGAAAATCACGAGACGTGGAATACCATACCTTTTGATCAGGAATTTTCGGCAGGGTGCAGTGTTCTGTCCATACTCACTACTTTTCGTGACTTATATCCCAATTATGAAATGTTCTTCGATATGGAAACCAATGCTTTTATATGTCAGCTAAAACCTATGTGCTATGAAGATGATATTTATTTGGATAATCATTTTTTACAGAGAGTATTGATATCTGAAAATACATCAGTCGATATGACTACCGTAAGAAATATCTGCGAAGTATGGGGACAGGTTATTGACGCCGATTTCTATAGCGAGAATTGTTCTTATGCCAATCATATATATGCTTCTGCTATTCCCGGTTACGAAGACGGATATTACAACGGCGATGTAATCGCCTTAAAAATCCCCTCTACCAACCAGACAAATCCACAACTTAATATCAATAGCCATGGTCCCATTCCGATTTTGAATGAGGCTGATGATAAACCAATCCAAGAAAATACACTGAAGCCAAACGAAGTTTACGCTTTTAAGATCAAGAAAAAGCGCGTAGACAAACAGGACGTCATCAAAGCATATCTGTTAGGTCAATGGCAGGTTCACGCAATCAACGTTCTGACCAATGGAAAGAAAAGCGGCAAATTTGTAACTGATTCTGATGGCGAAGAATATGAGTTATATTCCAAAGAATATTTTCAGAAAGTTTACAATTGCGACCGCGTCGATATGACTATCATAGCCGACTCTCCTTTTACAGTGGAGAAATTAGGTGAAATACCTGATATCAAAGTGAGCGGCGAATTTGAGAACATTACGTCAAACGACCTTGCCGCAGACAGGGCTAAATGGGAAAACTGGAAAAATTGCAGGCTTACAGACAATATCACCATTACAACTGCTCTCCTGCCCTTTCTTGACGTGAATAAGAAAGTTTCATACAAGCGCAGTGATTCGGAAAGAGAACAGCAATATATCATCTCTTCCGTTTCCCATGATTTCGCCGGATATACGACTACCATCACAATGTACAGATTTTATCCACTGTATGAAATGCAGCTTGAAGAAAAAGGCGCCCATAAGATATTGTCCGAATTTAGTCATGGTGTACTTGGCAAGTATACGCACGATAAACTTGCCGGTACTGCTAACGATGATGAATTATAAGTATTATTACGACTTGTCTGTAAACCAGACGGGTACTTTTTATAAAACTAACGGAAGGGGGATTTAGATGGCGTCTTATAGTCAATACAAGAATCTGGAATTACCTACCAGTCCTGAACATTATGACATTGCTGTTTTTAATAAGAATAGTATAGTTATTGATTCGGAGTTACATAAACTGGATTTAAAAAATCAAAGTCAAGATGAATCATTTGCGACAAAGGAAATATTAGATTCAAAATTATCCACTCATAATAATTCTGATTCGTCTCACAGTGACATGCGTCTTCTTATTTCAGGACTTACGACACAAAGCACAAACTTAAACGGTCTGATTACAAATTTGGTCTCCATTGTAGAAAACAAAGTGGATAATATTTTGGGAAAGGGACTTTCCTCCAATGATTTTACGGACGAAAAAAACGAGAAACTTGAAGGAATCGCATCTAACGCAAATAATACTATATATACAAACAACCTCCTAGCCACTGTACCCGGTACAGCACTTGACGCAGTACAAGGGAAGGCGCTCAATGATAAAGGTTCTCAAATAAGCGTATACAAAGGCACTGACGGAAACTTACATTTTCGGGATTGGACAGGTGCAGATACAGTCATCCCTTTTAGCAGTGGAGGAACTACGGAAATTAATATTACAGCAAGCGGAGATATTCACGACCACTTAGGTAATCACATTTATCCGTCAATCAGTTTCACGGTGTTTATAAACTTTACAAACAAAACCTGTTCCATAAATAGTAAATCTCCAAGCAACCCATCAAATAATCGTACTATTTGGACAGCTAGTCAAGATGTAACTATTACATCATATTCCTTTGATTAATTATGAAAGAAGGTAAGAAAATCATGAAAAATAAATTAGTTTTAAACAATCAAACATCTATTGAAATTGAATCAGGATCTTCACTTTCGGACATGACTGTAATATCCGCAACAAAAGAAGAAATGGTATCGACATGGAATCTGCTTACGGAAGACAATCTGAAATTAATTCAGATTCAAAACGAGGACGGAACCGTAATCGGAGTATACGAAAATATTCTTCTTGACAACGAGACCTCAACAGTCCAGTCAAACGAAACAATTCTGACAACCTTTCACCTGCGAAAAAAGACTGCAGTTGAACTGTTAAGAGAACGTGTTGAACAACTTGAAAGTGGTCAGGAAGTATTAGACGGTGCAGTCAGCGATCTTGGCGCGGCGGTAAGTGAACTTGCAGACGAAGGAGGAATTGCATAATGGGAAGATTTTATGGTTTAAAAATCAAAAACGGAAGCATGACAATTAAGGACGTACCGAAGCTGTGGAGAGTAACAACAGAGAATTGGTTATCAATTAATAAAGGAGCTTAACCATGTCACAATACGAAACAGAATTCAGTAATTTTCCGCATCAGAAAATTACAAAACACAACTTTAAAAACATAGATGACAATATCGCGCCCATTATCAATCAAATCAACGCTCTTCGCGCACAAGGTCTTTACAATCAGGCTTCACGCATAATCGACGCTAATAAAGATATTCTTGCCCAATATGTTATCGACGCAGTCACTTTCAGGACATGGGAAGAAGAAATCTATAATGCTCAAAAATATGCACTGAAAATACAGCAGCAAATATATTTTGATGATGAAGAACCCGATTATTGTGAAGAAGGCGACATATGGATAGGAGTGTGATTCGTTAATGCTATGCAATGTTACATCCCATTATCCGGACGGGATTGACCATATGATATTTTTCCAAGATAATAATTTGGAAAAAACAGATATCATCAATACTTACGATGAATTGATAAATCAGGGAAACTATACGGAGGCAGGTAAATACATAAGTCAACAGCAAAACGTCTACGGGTACTTTGCCGACTTTTTCAATGCAATAGAAAACCGTATATATAATCTTCAGAATCATCTGCTCACGAAACCGCCCATAGAGAAACAATTTGTGTATTTTGATGCAGATGAATCTGCTGCCGGGAATGAACCTGATATTGAAGAAGGTATGTTCTGGATATAAAAGCATTCTCCCTAAATAATTTGCATTATTGTAATTTTCTATCATATATAAATAAAAAATTTAACACAATATTCTTTGAGTGTCCAGATACCATTCCGGGCACTCTTTTTTTATGAAAGGAGACTTCAAAATTGGCAATAGTTAATGAAGTAATCGTAACGGGACGTGTGAAACGAAGACTGATCGATCAGGCGGCTAAATTATGGCAGCGATTGTCCTATTGGACGAAAGCGTCTGACGTGGAATTTGACGACGGTAAAACCGCGGAAGAAAAGATTGGCAACATAAACGGAATCACTTCTGATTTCTCTCTTGATGATGAAAATATTTGTGCTTCTTCTTCAATGGCGCACAGAGCACATGAACGCTTTGACGAATTTACGGATGGCGGACGTATCGTCTCCATTAATATTGGCGACGATGGGAAACCATATATTGTATATAAGGATGGTGCCGATACAGTATTAAAAAAATTGGGTGAACCTGAGATTGCCACTATGAATGCAAGCATAATTGGAACTGGCGGAAACATTGATGTTGGTACTGACTGTTATGTGGCATACATCATTCAGCATAGCGGAAAATATGGAAATTCTATTGGCGTAGGTAATTTTGAAAACTATACTTTTGAACAGTCGTATGATGCATCTACGGGAATACTAACATGGAAATCAAATGTACATAATTTCGGAGGTTATGTTACAATCGCAAAGATTCTTCGATAACATAAATTAATAAAATTTAAAGGCTCTATAATTAAAGATAAGGGGTGGAAACCGAAATCCGGCATCCGCCCCTTAAGTAACTACTAACCTATCTTTATATAACTCCACACCCTCTCCTAACTCTCAGATTCAGTAAACAATCCACTACATCCAAAATACTTAGCAATCAATACCAATTCATCAGTTTATGGTACTGATTTATTATTGTAATCAAGCCAGTTGTTAATTTTCGTGAGTGGTATACCTGTTGCTTAAGATAATTCTATCCTAGATTCTGGTGTTGGCCATAGGTTGTGTAAGTTACGAAATAATAGCTTTTGCTTGTTCATATCTTTATATATAACTATTTGGTTTTGCTCAATGTTATTGTTGCACCATTAGCGCCAAATATGTCATCAGGATCGCTCATATTACTTATTGTCATTTTACTGCCACTAATTGATATATCTCCAGATATTACGAAATCCGCCCACATATAATTCATATGTGCTTGTACTGTATTATCAGTTAAAAATGTATAATTACCATCTAAATAATCTCCATCTCCACTCATTGAGAATACACCATCATTCCCGAAAGTAATAAGTATTTGTGGCTGTTCATTTATTTGCCATGTACCAATAATTTTCTTTTCATTAGTATTTAAAAATGCGTTAAGTCCAAAGATTATAACCAAAGCAATAATCATAACTATTGATATATTTATAGCAATTTTAATAGCATACCTATCTCTAACTTTTGTTCTGATATTATTATTAGTTATAGTTGTGGTTGTAGTTGTACTTTGGTCAATATTTACGTTTCCATTTTTATTATTAATATTGTTTGTCTGTTTTGTGCTCATATTGTCATCCTCCGTTTATTTCTTTCGTTTTATACTAATTTTATCATACATTTACATATTTAGGTAGATGTAATCTTTCACTTATTACAAAAAATAATTATTATGAAAAGAACTTTCATTATGAATGATCAAAATATAAAACTCTCTTTTCGGAATTGTGTACCCAATGAAAAAGAGGCAATCCATATGCATTGCGGATGACAGACAAATATTTTATAATCAAATACATAAATCAGATTTTTTGAGGTGATAAAGTGGATAAAGGACGTATTATTTTTTTGAACGGAGTAACGAGCGCTGGGAAGACATCGATAGTCGAAGCCCCTCAGAAGCGTGATGACATATTCTTTTACGTTGTTGCCAATGATTTATTTCAGGAGATGATCGAGGATAAATATTGATTTAAAAAGTCCCAGTTCGTCTATTCGTGTCTTATAAAATTTGTGTATAAATATATATATTTTCAAGGATTTTATACATTTTCTTGAAAAATATAATCGGAATTTATTGAGGTGAGACTTATGAAATATGCAAAGGAAGAAGTACAAATAGAGGGATTGAAAACATATATTTTTACCCCTGAAAACGCTAAACTGTTTCTGTCTGATATCGATCTCATAGAAGAATTTAATTTGTCAGTTGTTTATATAAAAGGCTTTCAATACAATATTGATGTAGCTGAACATCATTTTGATAAACATCTGTTTCCGACTATATTTTGTCATAAAGATCGTTGGTATTCTTCTTTGTGTGTCCGAATTGGTGAAAGCTATATTGATGTAAAATATCACGAAAAATGGTTTTGTCGCTGGTGTTACGAAACAGTAGCTAAAAGTGTTCTAATTCCGGGGGAGGAGAACAATATTTTCTTTCCAGTTGGATGGCATAGCAGATATCCATCTTTCTTTCATTTCGTGCGATGTAAAAAGTGCGGTGAGCGTACAGATAGAGATTTGATGACAGAAGAAGAATTTCACATGATGATTGAGAGATAACTTCCAGTTTGCGGAACAATTAAGTGGGTATGATGCTATAATTATATGTAAAGATATACACTATATTTTTCTACAAAACAATAGGAACACTTTTCCGAAAAGAGAGATAAAAAAAGTGTTATTATAGCATAAAACAGCCGCAAACAATTGATTTTACCAGAAAATCTTTCTGTTTGCGGCTAATTTTCAAAGTGGACCAGACGGGAGTCGAACCCGTGTCCAAAAGCCCATTCCCTGTCCTTCTACTATCATAGTCTGTCATTGCGGATTACTCCACATTCCCTCACACACCAGGAGACAGACACCCCGATGTGTTTAGTAGCCTCTGATACGCCCGCGGGTTAGAGACGTCCCCCGCGTCGTTTCCTACATAGCCGATGCCCGGTTCTTAATGTGTAGGTGCACTAAGGCGGACAGCTGCCATTAGGCAGCGTATGCTAAATTATCTTCAG
>ERZ808051.1749-NODE-1749-length-13071-cov-7.124750_pt1 | contig 13071 bp, 11 predicted proteins | sample MGYA00380199_ERZ808051 | MGnify/ENA primary metagenome ERZ808051 (study PRJEB31490, sample SAMN06133391) | mouse gut metagenome | isolation source: J11 | host: mice | place: China: Chengdu | collected 2015-05 ...
CTTTGCCAAATCTGTTTTGGTAAACATCTGTGACTTCGGGTTTCTGGCAAGAAACCTGTTTTTTTCGGCCTTTGTCATATGTGCCTGTTCCTGACGATACTGGCCACGCGCTCGCTCATAATACCAAATTGTACCATACTGGTTACCCATTACAGCTGGTGCAATCAAGCGTCTGGAGAATTCCTCCATGCGGATGTGGAATGCGTGATTGGAAAAGAAATCTGCATCACTAACCTTGTTTTGAGCATTTGCGTACCTGGCGATATTTGGAATCAGACTAATCGCCTTTTCCGGCGTAACCACAGACAGTTTCATGGGAACAAAAATGTTCCTCAAATCATCGGCTCGATCCTTGTCATCCAGAAGCGCAGTCGCCAATGACACTGTAGTTTGACCACCGTTGACGATTTGCAGTCCTGTAATCCCCACAATCGAAGTCCCGGACTGAGACTCCTCCAATTCCACCTTAGACGCTGTGGCTGCGATACCATTGTTGTAGGCAAAGAACATATTTGGCTCATTCAGAATCGTATTGCGGATGCCTTTGTTGATTTTCCCTTTCACTGTCAAAAAGGAGCGGACATTCCCCTCCAGGAGCCGACCACCATATGTATTATAAAGGTCAGCAAGTACCTTCCCTGGAATATTGCATAAGTATGCAGTATACTCGCTGGTGCTTCCTGCCTCCAGGCAGGGAATGCCGTTTTCGGAAAAGTCCTTCAGGTAAATAACAATATCTTCTTTCCCGGACTTGGACGCCTGTAACGCCTGCAACCGCGCAATATCCCAAATATGATATTCCACGGGGATGCCATCAATCTCCGCACCAGCAATTTCGCTGATACGGCTGCTCATTACCATATCTGTCAAAATAAAGAATTTGAAGCGGGATACATGAGCATAACGGTTTTTGATGTCCACTGCAAACCCATATCCCGGGGAGCTTTCCTCGGCATTTTTCAGGAGAAAACCGGAACGTGATTCCTCCACAAATGCCTGGGCGCGCCGAAACCAGGTGTTTGCTTCCGTAGCTGTCAGGGTCTCTACATCAGCACGGTCAGAAAACGGGCTGATTACAATTTCCAGGCAGTTGTCCAGCTCATCAAAGCAATAACCATCGATCTGGATATTGCGTCTGTTGGATCCAATGCCTTCAAATGCAATTTGCTCAAAATCTCCAAGCTCCTCCGCATCGGTGAGCGCAGAAACATACATTGCCAGAAACTCCTCATGCGGCGTGGTTCCATTCATGGTAGCATTCAGATGGACTTCTTCCAGCAGATCGGCTCGAAACTCATTCACGTCCATATGGAAGTCACTCCTTCAGCCAGCTTTCTATTGCCGAGAGCGCCAAAGACCAAGTGGCGTTCACCACGCTGGCCGGCACACTTGCCCGCCGCAGACACGGGAAGTCTTTGCCAACGCGATACTGACGGATCCCGTTTAACCGATAGACATATTCTTCATACTCCGGCCGAGGATAAAAACCCATCTTCAGCAACAGGTTGCTGAAAGCCGCCTTGAGCACATCTGTCCCCATGCCTTCCATCAGCTCCCAGAAAAGGCTGTTTGCCGTGACCTTCTGTTGATCTATTGCGCTGGTCTGATCAAGCGCCAGGACAACCAAGGTACCCTCAGCAGCGCAGTCCAACTGCTCGATTGAAGATATCCGCACCTGCTCCGCATCGCTTGTGGTCGCCTTGACCTCATACCAGGTATTTGAAAACACAAAGTCCTGATCTGCCATTCTTGGCCCCATCCACGCCTGTAAAGACATCTCTTTCCCATACTGCGGAATCAGCACATCTCGAAGGAAGATCATCTCACCAATCAATCCTTTGATTTCTGATTTAGAGAGAAGATCACCTTTTGATGCCGAAAGCATCTCCTGCCAGCTGATATACCGCATACATATAAATTCCGGGCCGTTGGCCGGATCCTTGAGCGCCTGCGATGCTATAATCATGTCATCACAGAATTGTAGGAATAAATCCTTAAATTTATTGTCCACCAGCGAAAAGGAAAGCGCCCATTTGCCGTCTGTAGCGCGCCTTCCCACCGTGACATCTATCACTTTGGATGAAATCAGGCTTTTGGGTTCCACCGAACTGATCAGCAGCAGCGTATAACGGTGCATCTGGTCATAGCCGCAATATAAATCCAGCAGATGGCCGGGGTCTACCCGCCGAAAGGAGTCTATTGCAGAAAGGCCATCAAACAGTTCTTCCGAGCTTTTCATGTGCCATCCTCCGTTATGGTTTCATCAATCTCTTCAAAATCGTCACCATCTGCGTCAAACAACTCCCGATATTTGACGATATTGATTTTATAGGTGAATGTCTGCGGTTCTTTTCCATCAATAATCGGGATCCCTATGCTCAATCCGATAACAGGCACGGGAGTCGAATGAACCATGGCCGCCTTTCGGGTATCTGGCTCATTCGGTTTTACTGCCAATTCCACAGGGTATATAACCAGTAACGGATTTCTTTTAATACCGCTTTTAAAATAAGCACCTTGCGACAGCGCTTTGTCTGTGCCGACGCGGGCACGCTCTCTTGCCTCGATTTTCTCTGCTGTATCTTCGGTCAAACCTCCTTTGGCATGGTCACGGCTGCCCAGCCTGGAGTTTTTCCCGGACATTTGCAAAGCTCCGCCCTGTTCATCCCGTATGGCAAAGCCTCTGGTAACAGCTTTTACCTGAAATCCTGGAAGCTCAATATCTTTTCCCTTGCCGCAAGCAATCGTGACATCCCACAAATCCATTGTGCCGTCTCTATTGTTCTCTATGAGTTGTACAAGCTCGTCAATATGGAAGTCCGTATTCATACTGTGGCTGGAATACAAGCTCAGAAAATCCAGGATATCCGCTTTCTTGACCTCCAAATACTGTGGAGCCTTAAGCGCAAGTTTCGGGTCATCTTTGTGCAAAGTATAGCTGTCTTTCAGTTTTTCAAGGAACTCCAAAGTAAGTTTTACATTTCTCCGAAGCGTGGTTGCGTCTCTATGCAGGTATGGCGTTTCCACAACGCGTCCGCTCAAGCTGATCGTCATACGATAGTCCTGTGCGCTTTTCATCTTGTTTCGGGCTGTTACCAGGAGTGCTGTAATATCAGAGCGGACGCAAAGCCCGAAGTCCTCCGGCGTACGGTTTGCCTGTTGCATACGGTGCACTTCACGTCGCAGTTCGTCTGTTGCTTCCGATATGTAGCTGTACCATGTAATTGCCGAATCGGGCATCCAGACTTGGCAGATGTCATCGTAGCCTCCACGGTAGCCAAACCAGCGGCCCATTTGCATCAACGTGTCATACATCATGGAGTTGCGGTAGAAATAACTGACGCAAAGGCCTTCCAGCGTCAACCCGCGGGAAAGGCTTTGTCCGCCCACCGCAATCAGGCGCAGGCCATCCTCGACCTCATCATAGTTAAGGTTTTTAGGCGCATTGCCACCATTGATAACACGCACTGTAACGGGCATAACGGCATCCTTCAATTCCAGTTGAATCTCATCCCATGAAAACTTAAAGTCGGGTATTGTCGCAAAGTGTTTGTCAAACGCATCTTTCAGCAGCCTGAACGTATCGTATTCCAGCGCAGCATCACCGAGGCGATAGTAGTTCTGGATCTCCCGCTGGGCATTTCGCACGAATGCGTCTATCGAATCAGCGATCTGATTCTGAACGCTGATGAACCGGGAGATATTGACCATCATGGTTCGGTGGGTCTTCTCATGACCGCGCAGGTCGCGTACTGCATTTGCAATGAAAAATGATGCGATCGCCTCAAGAAGACTGGGCGGGAATGCGCTCATGACCGAACCGTTTTTATGCTTGATGGGCAAATACTGTTCACAGTCATCATTGGGCTTTAACAGGTATGCGTATGGAGCATTCTCCTGAAAAATATCTCTTGCGCCGATATAGTTGGACGGAGCCTCCAATGCATAAATGAAATTCTTGGGAAACAAGTCACTCTCCAGCATCTCAGTTTCAGAATCCGGATCAATAAAAATATTGGCATACGGTGTTGCCGTGAAACCCACGTAGTTTGCCTTTACAAACAGGCGGAGCAATTTGCGAATTGCCGCATTGATTGCCGCAGGATCGCCGGCATCTCTGGTGTTGACGGAGGCGTTGTCAGCCTCGTCGTCGATGAGCAGCATAGGCAGGTCAATTGTTTTTGTTGCGTTGTTAGCATTGTAGAAGCGAAGCCACTGCTCCAATTTCTCCAGTACGCTCTTATTCTTTTTCAAAACAAAGATCACGGGGGCGCTGATATCGCTTAACCGTCCCACGATTTTATTGGCAGTAGCAGTATTAAAGTCGCCGGATGTGGATGTAACCGCCCAGCCGCTCACGCTGGGGTCAATACACCCGACGCCAACCCATACATCATTCTTGTTCTCGCGGGTGAAAGCAGTGCTGTCCAAACCAATAAAACCCGTGTCAATGCGTCCCTGCGTCTGGCGGCGAAGTTTCTCAATGACGCCGGTCAACAGGATGATGACCCGATATCCGGCATCTGCCGCTTTGTTGATCAGTCCAATGTAGTTCGATGTCTTTCCAGACTGCACATCTCCTATGCAAAGCCCTCGGCGCTGGAAGCCTTCTGCCTGTTTGGGGTTGCCCAAAAGGTCCATGATCTCGTCCGAGGAACGATCCAATTCATCCAGGAGCTTGGCGTTCCATCCCTGCTCCTTCTGAAGGTGCAGACGATAGCGGCTCCAAAAAGAGGGCGTAATCGATGCCTTTGCCGCATTGTACCAAGGAGTATGGTTCTTTTCCCGAACGCAGGCTCCCCGGTCGATCCGCACAGCCAGCCTGGATTGCAGTTCCCGAATGACCTCTGCCTTTTCGGCATCCGTCAGCGGGCTTACCATCGAGAAGACATTTACGCAGTTAATGAGCGTCTCCTCCGTTACCGAAACTTCTGTGCTAAACTGCATCAGGGTTTGTCCAATTACCTTTTGCTGGTTTTCAGTCATCTGCATACACCTCCCGGATCCTTGAAATCACTTCTGGATATTTTACGAAAAAGTCCACCTGATCCATTGTTTTCAGGAACTGAGGCAAATCTCCTCCTCCCGAAATAATTTGTTGAACCATCTGATCTGCAATCTCATAGACAACATCAAATTCCATAGTTTGGCCGGTCATATCGGATTCATTCTTTGCAAGATGATAGTATACATCTGCATAGGGAAAAGAATCTTCCAGCATTTTAGAAAAGGCATCCAGCAAAGACAGGCCGTCCTCATCCATGTGGTCTTCCAGCATTTTATAGATGGGGATATTTCTGTTGATCCTGTAGTGAAAGGCCCCTCTTTCATCGAAAGGTTCCCAGATATGAGTCAGTGCATCTGTTTGAATATTCCTTCCCCGATAACGGTACACCCGTTCACTGCGGCCAACTGCATTGCGAACGATATCCGCCAGATTCTTTTTAATGAACGATGGCAATGCAGCAGTAGATTTTTTAATGTCGATCTTCCAAATTGAATCCAGCGAATTGGGGATATCTACCCTGACCCGAGCCAGCTTGCCCAATTCGTTCTGCCGGATCAGGCGAAACCAGGTGCCCCAGATAATCAGCCGTCGGTTTCGATATATGTAAAATCCCTGCTGCTGACGCAGATCCTCCGTACTTCCGATGCTTCGTATGTCCTTTGCGCTCAGCTTCTTGGCAAAAGGAAGAATGTAGGGCTTAACTCGAATCTCCTCTCCGTTAACTCTCAAAAGCTGCTCTGTCATAGGTTGCGTGGCCGGGTGCCTGGTCAGGAACGGATCAGCTCCTGTCACTGGATCACCATTGAAGGTAATGCTGATACGGTTGCCAACACCTTCTCCGTTCAAAAATCGATGAAAAACCAGCGTAATATGCTTCCTTGTCAGTTCAATTTTCTCATCAAAGGTCTGTTGGACATTTACCGACTCTTGCTGAAGGCGGTCAAATTTCTGCCAAAGAACCACTGTACCAGACTCATTTGCCTCCAGGAACAAATAGCCAGGCAAATTTTTGATCTCTGCATCAGGCCACAACTGCAAAGACCACTCCCCAGTCTGAATGATATAGTCCAAATCCCAACAGGCAGCTACAATTTGCCCATCCCGTTTGCTCATAACAGTGACCTTTCTGCACTGTGACAGAGAAGCGGTTTTCAGGCCAAGGCCAAAGCGCCCCAAATCATCTTTGCTCCTGACGTCGCTGGGATTGTGGCTTCCGTAACGCATGGCTGTCTCTAATTCAGATTCGTTCATTCCATACCCGTTGTCTTCTATACACAGCCATTGCGGATCCCTGGACATAAAGCACACTCGGATGTCTGTAGCGCCCGCACTGATGCTGTTATCGATGATATCTGCTACAGCGGTCTCAAAGGAGTAACCAATTGAGCGCGTGGATTCGACGAGGACAGGGGCATATGGTACAATAATTTTATCTTTCATGACAACACCCTCACGCGCTTTCGACGTTATTTGTGTTATTTTACCATAGATGCACCAAAATGTCTATGCTGATGATACAGGGTTCCTGGTAATGCAGGTGACCATCGCCAATTTGCACCACTGTCTGCAAAGAAAAGTCCGCCGATTCACAGCCGGTTCAGATCCTCCCGCAGCGCCTCGACATGCCGCGCCCGCTCCTCCTCCGACTTTGCTACCTTCAGCAGCTCAATAGCAAAATCCCGCTGGGCGGCGGCGTGCTCTACCCAGGCGTTGAATTCCTCCCGGCTCATGTTCCCCTTCATCACCCGGGCGTAGTATTTTTTGTACGCCCGCTTATAGAGCTTCCACGTCTCCTCCGCCCGGATCTTGTTCTCAAAGACAGCCCGCGCCCCCACCTCCCGGCAGGTCTTTTCCGTCTCGCCCGGCGCGACACGTCCACAGTACACCGTCTTGTCCCCCTGCTCGTGGAGGAACCAACGTCCGCACAGCCGGCATTTCCGTGGAGCGTTGCCGTGCTCGATGGCCTTGCCCAGCTCCAAGTAGAGGAAGTCCCGCAGACAGGACACTGTCCACCGTTCCGCCATCGTGTTCCCGCCCCCATCAGCAGGGCGGGATACAAAGTGGACGGAACTCTCCACAGCCATTTCCTCCAGCCAGGAAAAGGGCCCCCGAGATACCGACTGCTCCTGTGCATATGGATGGAGATGCCCGCCAAATGCCTGCAGCAGCTCCTCCAATCGTCTCATCAGCAGCAGGCCGTCGCCCACATCCTCCGCCTTCTCCACCAAATCGTCCCCGCAGAAAAACTCCGTCACGGTGGCGCCGTACTGGAACGGGCCCGCATCGTTGATCCAATATCCTGTGCTGCCGAAGTCAACGGTCAGCGGGAATACAAGCTTAGGGAAATGCATGGAAACTCCTCCTCCGGAATAGACTATTGTTTATTCTATCCTATTGACAATGTCATTTTGCTGTGTTACGATAATCTTGCCGGTAAATAGACTATACCACATTTTCAGGAATAGTCAAGTGTATCGTTTTATTTCTCCGTCACTCTGTACCTCGACAACTGAATACCCATCATCGGAGATCATACTCCCTGGGAAAAGTATCGCCAAGACCTTCAACTCTGGAGCGAGCGTACCAGCAGGGTGAAAACGCCGCAGCGAGATTCTGGGGCAGGAACGGGTACGGTGTGTGGCCAGCAAGAGCAGATGGAATCCATTCCCCCTTCCATCTGCGCCCAAAATTCATCGAAAGGATAAACAAGTGAAAATTTCTGAGTACAAAAGTTATGATGACCTGCCGCTGTTCCTCAACGCGGCAACCGTGGCAAAGGTGTTGGGCATCGCTCCGTCCAGCACCTATGAGTTGATGCACGAAGCAGACTTCCCGGTTCTGAAAATTGGCAACCGGCTGGTTGTCCCAAAAGAAAAGTTCATCCAATGGGTGGATCAGCATACGCAGGGAGGTGCTGGCCAATGAGGAAACGCCGCACCCCGTTCGGCTGGCCCCAGCGCAATCCGCTCCACTACCGCTTCCCAATTCCCAACACAGTGTGGGAGCATCGGCTCAAACCTATCGCGTTCGTAATTCTGTCCTACCTGTGCTGCCAGCACTCCCATGGCGGTGCAAACCTGTCTCCAGAGAAAATCGCAAAGGGCGTCCACAAATCAGAAGGCACTGTGAAAAAGCACCTGTCTGTCTTGGCGGATGCACGATTGGTCACAGAAGGACACTCCCTCGCTGCTGATTTTATGTCCGCTGGGATCGGGATGTTTTTCACCCTCCCCAATGAAATCTTCCTGCTAAATCTTCCACCTTCTGCGTTCATGGTGTACGCCTACCTCCTGCTGATCGAGGATCGCAAAACACACACCTGCCATCCCAGCTACAACACTATCTCCGCCGCCGCGGGGATGTCCAAAAACACTGTGATAAAATCCATCGGCACCCTCCTGGAAAAGCACCTCATCACGATGGAGCACAGCCAATACTTCGACCAGCACGGGATGAAGTGGAACGGCAACAACCTCTACACCGTTCTTCCAACCCAGAGAGCGGTAGAAGCGTTCCACCAACAGCAGCTCAGTCACCTAAAGCTGGAGGCCCAGCGCAGGAAGCTCCGCAGACAGCAGGAGCGCCAGACCCACCATGCAACTGTCTCAGTTTCTGCCAGCCCATGAATCATCAAACCGCATTCTGAGCACCCATATTCCTCGTCAAAAATGGGTCGCCCCGTGTTTCGCGTTTTGAGGCCCCTTGTGGCTCTCCCACGGATCGGGTGGCATCTGTACCCCTCCGATGCCGTAAAACGCGGCGTTGGCCCCCGTGCGGCCCGCTGTGGGCGAACTTAGAGAAACCCCTTGGACTTGGGGCTGCGCCGGACGGAAAAATCATCCCAAGTCCACCCATCACTTTTTTGCCCGGTTTTTCGGACAATGCGGGCGTTCGATTTTACAGCGGGATAAATTTCCCTCACAGCTCCCCGCAGTGCGGACAGCCCCGCCGCAGTACCCGTGGGAGCGCCGGGCGGGGGCAATGCAGAAGCGCCCCGTTGGGGCGGATGCCTACCCTTTGGGGTAGGGCAAGCATCGCGTCCGGCTATACGCCGCCCGCACTCGCCGGGGCACTGCCCCGGCACCCCCTACCCCCTAAAGGGGGAGAAAGGAGTTTAATGCAGAAGAAGAAAACCGAAATCATCACCGCCCGGATGACCCCGGCGGACAAAAAGACCATCCATCAGCGGGCCAGGATCGCTGGTATGACCGTCACGGATTACCTCACCACCTGTGCCTTGGGCAAAGAGATCGTCCGGGTGGATGGGCTGGACGGTCTGCTCTCTGAGCTGAAGGCCCAGGGACGCAACCTGAACCAGCTCACCACGCTGGCCAACATGGGTCGGATCACCGTTCTGCGTGGCGACGATTTAATCAGTGAGTATACTCGCCTATGTGACGCAGTGAGTACGCTGATTCGGGAGGCGCGCTGATGGCGACCTTCACCGCGATCCAATGCAAAAAGCAGTCCGCCAGTTCCATGCGCGGCGTGATCGACTACGTAGAGCAAGAGGAAAAAACCTGCTGGGGTGATGCGTGGCTCGTCACCGGCAGCGACTGCGTTCCCCAATCCGCCTTCATCGAGATGCAGATGACCAAAGAGCGTTTCCACAAAACAGGAGGGACACAGTTCTACCACTTCGTCCAGTCCTTCTCCGCGGAGGATAATATCACGCCCCAGGAGGTCAACGCTATCGGCCTGGAGTTTGCCCAGCGGCAGTTTCCAGGCTTCGAGGTGGTGATCGCCACCCACGTTGATACCGGCCATCTGCACAACCACATGGTGGTGAACAGTGTCAGCCACAAGGATGGCCACAAGCTCCATCAAAGCCCCAGCGACCTTCTGGCGCATCGAAAAGTGAACGATGAAATCTGCCTCGCCCACGGCCTTCAGGTGCTGGACGAGTGCGAACTGCGTACCAAAAAGAAGCGCATGAAGCCCGGTGAGTACCAGGCCGGCCTGCGCGGCGACAGCTGGAAGCTGGATCTGATTCAGGCCATCAACGAGGCGCTGGAATATTCCATCACCCGCGAAGATTTCATCACCAACATGGAGATGGAGGGTTACGAGGTTTCCTGGTCGGATACTCGGAAGCACATCACGTTCACCTGTCCCAACGGACGCAAGTGCCGGGACAGCAACCTCCATGATGAAACCTTCCTCAAAGAAAATCTGGAGGCGCTCCTCCTCTACCGTCAGACTACAGGCTTCCGTCCCACCACGCCGGAGCCGGAGGAGGGCTGGATGGGTGAGCTGGCCGCTGGATGGTTTCAGGTAGTGGCCGACCTGGAGCGCAACGATGAATGGCAGCTCTCCGCGCCGCCCACTTGGACGGACAGCAAACAGCGCCGCCGGGAGGCCATCAAAAAAATGGCCATGGGCCAGAAGTTCAGCGGCGATCAACACTGGGAACAAACTATGTGACCCCAATTAAAATCTGCGCCACAGAAAACAATAAAAAGCGCACCTGTGCTGTGCAAAGTGCTTCGTTTGTGCCACTGCTTTTCTCCATGCTGTTCCCCCGATTGTTCTTGACTTCCCGGCACTCCTTCGGCATGGTTGTGTTTGCAAACAGCACAACCATACTGAAAGGAGAGCAAATCATGAACAGAAAACGGGAAGTCGTCTTTATGGGGATCGGCATCCTCGCCAGCCTCGCGCTGAGTGGGCCAGCAGCGCAAGCGTCCACCAGCATCACCGCCACACTGAGTACCCAGCCCATCTACGTGGATGGACAGCGGGTGGACATGACCGCCTACAGCATCGGCGGAAACAACTACGTCCGGCTCCGGGACATCGGCAGAGCGGTGGACTTCGGTGTAACCTACGATGCCGCCACCAACTCCGTCCACATCGACAGCACCCAGCCTTACCGGGAAAAAACATCAGCTACAGTACTTAGCCCCACAGAAGAAAGCGTACAGGCCGTCCTGGCGCAACTGAAACAGCTCTACCCCACCGGGGCAGAGTTCCCCACGCCCTACCGCTCCACCAGCGGCGGGCCCTACCACCGGGGCACCCACTGCTCCGGCTGGGCTACACTGTGTTCAGACGCGGCGTTTGGAAACCTCCCGTGGCGGAGGGTGGACAACCCAAGCTGGAATCAGATCCGCCCCGGCGACCTGATCCGCTATGACAACAGCGGCAGCGGCCACGTGGTGGTTGTGATCGGCAAAACGGATGAGTACGTCAAGGTCACCGAGAGCGGTCTCAACAACCATGCCCGCTGGGGCGGGCAGTACTTCAAGTGGTGGTTGGAGGAGCAGCCTGGGTATACGCTGTATACCCGCTATCCGCAATAGTGCCCCCACGCCGAATTCCAGGGGCCGCTCCCCAAGGGGCGGCCCCGAACCGTTTCCAGCGTGTCAGCCCCTGTGAAGCGGTTTGTGCCCATTCTGCGGGCTGGGTGGCATCTGTAACCCTTCGCGCATATGAAATGCAGTGTGGGCCCCTCTGTGCGCCGCTGTGGCGAATTATGAATTGCACCAGTGTATACAAAGAGAAGCCCCGCAGCACGCCGCAAAAAATATGTGTCTATTCTGATAACTATCGCCGATGCCCATGGCTATTTCCGCCAGCCTGTGGTATGGTGTGTCGCTACAGGAGGCGAGAGCAATGCGAAACACTTTGGAAGATCTCTATTACGGCAACATCACCCCCAACGCACAGGACATGGCGCCCAATTCGGAATTGAAGCGGGCAACAGACCGGGTAGCCCGGTTTGAAAAGCAGCTTACGGAGCAGCTCGACGAGGCTGGGCAAGCGGTCTTGGCAAAACTCATCGAATCACAGCAGGAAATCGACAGCATCACAGCCCTGGAAAACTTCATCCTGGGCTTCCGGCTGGGAGTTCGGATCATGGCCGAGTGCATGGATGACAACGACGGCGATATCAGAACTGGAGGTGGATAAACCATGTCAAAGCGCCGCGCCAACGGCGAGGGAAACCTGCGGAAGCGTTCCGATGGCCGCTGGGAGGGCCGGTATACCGCAGGCTACGATCCCGACACCGGCAAACGCATCATCAAAAACGTCTTGGGCCGCACTCAGGCGGAGGCCAAAGAAAAACTAAAGGCAGCGGTGGAACAGGCCCAGCAAGTAGACATCACCCGCACGGATGAATACACCGTGGCCACCTGGCTGCACACCTGGTACGACCTCTACGCCCAGCCCAACGTACGGCAGGCCACAGCAGACCGCTACAAGCTGATGATTGAAACCTATACCATCCCCCGCATCGGGAAGATCAAGCTGAAAAAGCTGACCTCCCGGGATCTGCAAAAGATGTATAAGAACCTGATGGAGCATGGCAGGGTGAACCAGCGCAGCGGCCATGGCAACCCTGGCCTTAGCAGCACCACGGTGAGAAGCGTCCACCTGATGCTCCACAGCGCGTTTGAACGGGCCGTGAAGGAGCGGCTCATCCCCAGAAATCCTACCGATGACTGCATCGCTCCAAAAGTACAGAAGGTGGAGATGAAAACCCTCCGGCCTGAACATCTCAAAGCCTACCTGGACGCCGCCAACGCAAGGGGCGTTCTGCCCATGTTCTATTTGGAGCTGGTGAGCGGCCTGCGGAAGGGTGAGCTGGTAGCTCTCCTCTGGGATGACTTGGATATCCAGAATAGGACGATTTCCGTGAGCAAACAGTACATCAAGAATCCCAGCGGCAAGCTCACCCTCTCTCGGCCCAAGACTGAGACCTCAGTTCGGAGGGTGTCCATTCCCCAGGAGGCGGTGGATCTGTTAATCCAGGAGCATGAGAAGCATCCTGAGAATCCGTATATGTTCCCCTCGTCCACCACCGGTGAGATGTACTACCCCGACTCTGTAGTGAAACTCCACGAGAAGATCCTCAAAGACGCCGGTCTGGAGCACATCCGCTTCCACGATCTCAGGCACCCAAATGTCAAGCCCAAGACACAAATTTTTTTATATCCAAAGCAGAGATCCAAGGACACTATTATTTAGTGTCCTTGGATTTCTGGTAAGCGTCAAATTTCCTGGTGTCTTGCACAAGAATATGGGATGTGAGAAAATACAATAGAGTCCAATGAAGTGCC
>ERZ808051.1751-NODE-1751-length-13061-cov-4.009319_pt1 | contig 13061 bp, 16 predicted proteins | sample MGYA00380199_ERZ808051 | MGnify/ENA primary metagenome ERZ808051 (study PRJEB31490, sample SAMN06133391) | mouse gut metagenome | isolation source: J11 | host: mice | place: China: Chengdu | collected 2015-05 ...
CCATCCAATAAGCCAAACGAATATAGTACCGAATCATCAAAATCAACAAAATAACACCTTTCATTAAATATTGCTGCACATTCAAATGAACAGAAAGTTCCATCTATTCCTATCACCATTCTTTCACACCCTTTACCTTAAATAGGTTACTGTACCGCCTTCACAATTATTTCGGCTACATATTGAATCATTTCATCTGTCAATCCAGGATAAACTCCAACCCAGAATGAATTTTTCATGATATAATTGGTATTTCTAAGTTCACCCACCACTCTATATGCATCTGTATTTCTGACAAGGTCAAAACAAGGGTGTTTTAATAAATTCCCCCCAAACAAAAGCCTTGTCTGAATATTATGAGCTTCAATATATCGGACCACTTCCCCACGATTCTTTTTACATCCGTTTTTTAACGTTATTAAAAATCCAAACCATGAGGGGATACCGTTTTCCACAGGCTCCGGCAATATTATTTTATCTCTGACTTCCGAGAGTTTTTCATGCATTAAATTCCAGTTTCGATTTCGCTTTTTAATGAATTCCGGTAATTTTTTTAACTGCTCGCATCCCACAGCCGCCTGCATATCTGTAGCTTTTAAATTATATCCAAAGTGACTGTATACATATTTATGGTCATACCCCAATGGGAGCTCTCCGTATTGTTTATCAAAACGATGTCCGCAAAGATTGTCCTGCCCGGATGCACAAACACAATCACGTCCCCAGTCCCTGAATGACCGCACAATTTTATTGAGTAAGGCATTATCAGTATACACTGCCCCACCCTCTCCCATAGTCATATGATGCGGAGGATAAAAAGATGAGGTACCAATGTCCCCAATCGTACCAGTGAATTTTTCTTCTCCATTAATCGTATACTTTGTTCCAAGAGCATCACAGTTATCTTCGATTAACCATAAGTTATGTTTATCACAGAAAGATTTCACCACATGCAAATCAAAAGGATTTCCTAACGTATGAGCCGCCATCACTACTTTTGTCTTGTCAGATAGAGCTGCTTCCAGTTGTGTCACATCAATATTATATTGCGGAATTGTCACGTCAATAAATACAGGAACGACACCGTATTGAATTGCTGGTGCAACCGTAGTAGGAAAGCCTGCTGCAACAGTAATCATTTCATCTCCAGGCTTTACCTGACGTTCTCCAAGCAATGGTGAGGTAAGGGCCATAAACGCATTTAAATTAGCGGAAGAGCCCGAATTCACCAGCGAACAAAATTTTACTCCTAAATAATCAGCAAATCTTTTTTCGAACTCAATTGTATACCTACCGGAGGTCAGCCAGAACTCTAATGCCGAATCTACAAGATTACACATTTCCTCATGGTCATATACACGGGATGCATACGTGATACGATCTCCCGGTTTAAACTCCTTTTTTTGATTGTGGTAGGTATCGCAATATTCCGCCACCATATCCAATATTTGCTTCCTTGCCTGCTCTTCTGCTCTGTTTTTAAACATTTCTGCCTTCCTCCGTTTCCTGTTAATTATATCCACAGCTTCCATGGCGCTTTTCCCTGATCCCATAATTCGTTCAGCCTGTCCATCTCACGTTTTGTATCCATGCACTGCCAATACCCATCAAACATATAGGCCTTTAACTCTCCCATCTTCGCTACAGTTTCAAGCGGTTCCTTTTCAAAAACCGTCATATCATTCTTTATAAACTCAAATATCTTAGGTTCTAATACCATATAGCCTGCATTAATTCTTGCTCCGTCATCTACGCTTTTTTCACGAAAGGCTTCAATGGTTCCACTTTCGGAAATATCCAACACTCCAAATCTCTGTCCAACACTTGCCGCCGTTAATGTTGCTATTTTTCCATGGTTATTATGGAATTTAAGCAAAGCCTTAATATCAATATCACTGACTCCATCTCCGTATGTGAGCATGAATGCCTCATCTCCCACATATTTCTGTATTCTTTTTATGCGTCCTCCCGTCATTGTATTTAATCCTGTGTCCACTAATGTTACCCTCCAAGGCTCTGCAACATTATTATGCACCGTCATCTCATTATTACTACTAAAGTCAAATGTTACATCGCTGTTATAAAGGTAGTAATCGGCAAACCACTGCTTGATTACCTGCTGCTTGTAACCACAGCATATTATGAACTCGTTAAATCCATAGTAAGAGTATTCCTTCATAATATGCCAAAGAATCGGTTTCCCCCCGATTTCCAGCATAGGCTTGGGTTTTAAATGACTTTCTTCACTTATTCTGGTACCAAAGCCACCGGCTAAAATTACTACTTTCATCCCTTTCTCATCTCCTTTTCATCAGTTTATTTTAGTTTTTTACAAAGTAACCAAATCCAATATCATAATATACAAATTAATGTACTAATTCAAAGTTGTCGGGTACAAATCCACATCGGGCATTATATACAAAAATTCTATCCTGTTCCGGTATTTCACTGCCTGAATATCCCCACCTTTTCCCAGCCTAATTCCATATAGAGGGCTGATGTTCCTTTTGCCATTGCCTATATATTCTGCGAAACCTTTTGTAAAACTTTTTTACAAACATTTCAAAATCGTCATAATAATAAGCTTTCCCACATATTTCCTCATTCTATTGGCATACACAGAAGTGTAATATATTTTTGTCTATCGCCATTCACATAAATTCTTTTTTCCCAATAACACTCCAATACCACCACAGAACAAGTTTTATAAATCTACTATACCAAAAGAAGCACGTATTGGAATCATGATTGTATATCCAATTCTTACAATAACATCTTTGATACATTTATTCAAATTCTTTTCATTTTGCAATATCTCCCGAAATAATGATCAGATACTGCAATATACATCCGCTTAATATTCCATATAGTCTAACAATCATCTTAGTCGAGAACCCCCAAATTTTCAATGGTAAGTAAAAAACAATCCATAATATCCATGCTGACCTATTATGCCACCATGAAATCAGATATGATTATAATCATTATAAATAGAATCTATATATGTAGAAGTATGATGTACATCATATTGGCTATTTACCACTTCTGGACTAAAGTTTGGTGTGGCCACCGCAACTCCCAAAACATTCCCCTACTAATATTAAAACTACAAAGTTAAATTTGTTCTCATCTATTTTCTCTTTACGAATACTTTTCAAGTAAATCCCCCTCCGCCAACACATATAAACGTAATAACCAAAGAAAAATCCACGTATCCCTAAAAAACAGGGTTACGGATACACAGCTCAATGCAAGCAATCCAAGCCCAACAGCACTTTTCAAATAAATATTACTTATTACTCTTATACCACATATTCGTATCATCCCGTAACATATCGAAAATCCTGCCAGAAATATAGAATCGAAAACCACTCAGCATACAATATTGCCTATTAAAATCACGGCCGCCGGCTCAACCACCTGCTCTGCTGGTGGTCTGAGTTGCCCTCTCCAGGGGCATGTTGCGTTTCCGCCTAAAGGCGGCCTGACAAACCTTGTTCATTATGTTACTGGTGGCCGCTTAAAAGGGGCTTTTCTTGTTATTTGGTGGACTCTCCTTCCAGTCGGTCTCTCTCATACTGCTCCTAGATATACTTCTTTATTGTTGTCTCGTTTACATTACCGACTGCCTCGCAATAATATCCCCTGGCCCAGAAATGGCGGTTATACCGGTCCCTGTACTCTGGATGCCTGTCGAAGAGCATCAAGCCGCTCTTTCCCTTGATTCGGCCTACAATCTTCGATACACTCTCCTTTGGCGGAATCGACACGTACATATGCACATGATCCGGCAGCGTTGCTGCCTTTAGGATTACGACCCCTTCCATCTTGCATACCCTGCTGATGGCTTCGCCTACCACTTTCCTCAAGTCCCCAAACATCACTTTCCTGCGATATTTGGGTATAAATACGATATGGTAGGTGCAATTATAGCGACTATGTGATAAACTTTGATTGTCCATGGATATACCTCCGTTGTATTTGGTGCGGTTTGCCAGACCTGCATCTATTATACAACGGGGGTTTTATCCTGGTACTCTGTTTATCTCCACTTGCGTCTGCTAGTCTCCCCAGCTCTGCTGGGGATTTATATCTGTTTCATTAATTATTAATCTTCTTGCAATGCCAAGGTACTTTTTCTCTTTACTGTTTCATATAAATATCTTCCTGCAATTGGAATTCCAAACATTGCAGTATAAGTAACCACTCTAAGTATCCATATATTTAAATACATTACCGAATTTAAACGAACACACAAATTTTGAATTAATATATGCCATAAATATATATCCAATGAATACTTCCCCATCCATTTGATCGTCTTACATAATCTTGATTTTTTTAAACCCGAATAACCATATAAGTATCCGAACCATGCAGCTGTCATGACTGCATATAAAGTTACTCCAACATTAGGCGGATTAATCGTATATTCAACCAAAGAATCAATCCCAATTATCTCTAGTGTATTCTCATGTACCACTGCCCAAAATGTATTACACGACAAACCAACTGAAATTATCCAGCAAAACAAAATTACCCAATTTTCTTTTGATACCCATTTAATTAAATTATCATAATACGTCCCAACGATTATCCCCAATCCATATATCGGCAAATAACTACACCCCAATGCTGAAAACGATGTCCTAAATATATAGCCTATAATCCATAAAATTATTACAAATCCTATATTGACAAAAATCTTTTTGCCCCCCCCCCAATTCTTCCTATTATCCGAATTATAATATATAAAATTGGAGCCAATAACGCCAATACAATATAATACCGCATGAAATAAAATGGCCCAGATAAACCAAATTCAACTATTGATACCAGCAGCTTATGAAAACTATGACCATTCCATAACTTATAATATATCCCATATGCAGTACAGCAAAACACATACGAAGCAACAATAGGTTTTAAACTGTTACAAGTATATGACATCCATGTATAGTCTTCTCTATCCAAATTTTTCTTCTTAATATAACTATTTATTGAAAATGTTTTTGTAATACCTGCACAAAATATTAGCATCGAAACTGAATATATTGTAAAGCAGTTAACCCAATTCGAATTATGTAAAAAATGTATTTGATGGCAAACTACCACACCAATAATAGCCAATCCCCTTAAGAAATACAACTCCTGATAAATTTTTTTCATTCTTCTTGTCCCCCCTCTTCTCATTTTAGTATCTTAACATAACGATCTGTATAAACCACACTCTCATCTAAATTATTGTTTAAAATAAACCCTATTTCATAATCTCCCTCTTCTAATCCAATAAGTTCTTCTTCAATGCTGAATTTTGATCGCTTATGTAAGCCATCCATATAAGTATTATCACTCATATTAACATCAAAAAAATAAGTTAAGTCATCTCTCGTTAAAATCAGTCTTAATCCGCTATCCCTTGATTCCTTTTCCAGCGCACAAATATATCCTGCCATCGACAAATGCATATCACTATCTATATTAAACGTCCAAATATCATAACTAATATTCTGTTCCAAACTATTCTGTTGTAAAAGTGACTCCTTGTTAACTTGATTAACCTTAAATCCATCATCTATTAGTAACTGTGAATAACTAAAGCTTTCAAATGTAAAATTCCATATCGAATTTAAACATCCAAACATAGCCAAACATATTATTGATACAGTGATCCATTTCTTTTTCAGTTCCCAAAGCATCTGCTTCCAAGGACATAATGCAACCAAAAACATATACATTAATATATAACAGGGATAGAAATATCTTGCTTCAACATGGGTTCCTACTAAATGTACTAAAGCCGGAATAATAAATGCAATAATATACAATGCATACTTTTTTCCAAATAATATGGCTCTCTTTATTTGCCCCCCCCACTTATACTGGTATTAAACTGTACAGTAATTCCCCAAAATGACAAAAACCACATTAAATAATTCGCTATCATTGTCCCATACTGTCTTGCGTTTAAGTCTGTAACATATAAATCCCTTCCGTATCTTGGATCCAGGAAATTTGCAAACTTTGTTGCATACATTCCTAAAAACTCTAAAGGATATTTAATAAATAGCTTCAGTATAGTTAGTAATCCAACATCCTCTACTGCTATATTTTCAACTGCTAAAATATTATCCAAAACATGATTATACGATATCAAAGTTATTTCAGGATGTATACCTGAAATATTGGTCTCATATCGTAACCACTCAAATCCCAGATAATAAGATTGATTCGCTACACCCGAATTTAAGAAAATAGGCACTTCATAGGAAGTCACGCCACTACACGACTTATTAATCATTATTTGAGGAATCATTGTTAAAAAGATTCCTAAACATAGACCCAAAACTAAACTAATTTTTTTAGGATACTCCTTTTTATATTTATATACTAAGATAAGCAATACAGCAATAATCCAAATCGGCTTACATCCACTCCTTATATAATAAGAAATTCCTAATGTTAATCCACTAAAAAATGCAAATAGCACATTTATTTTATATGTATTCTTAGTTGATATCTTTGCCAAAAACATAAGCCCAAATGATACTGTAATCACAGAAGGCAAATCCGAAAGGGGGTATTTAATTAATCCATTCCAAAAAATAATTGTTAAGATTGCTGGGCACATTCTACAATACCAATTAACTTTTTTTTCAAACAATACTTCAATAATATCAGGTAGTGCAAATGAAATCCCAGCCGATAAGAAAATTGAGATAAAAAGCCAATAGCCACCTTGTGTTCCCAACCCCATTGCTTTACATAATGCAATGATTAAAGGCCATCCATATGCCCGCATAGAGAATAAGTACGCTTCTGTACTACCTACTGGTGGTTCTATATTAAAGTCAAACATACCTTCATTTCTAAACCACTCAGCCATTAAATCATAGCCACTCGCGTCTCCGTATGTCACGTTCTCATTGCATATTAGTAAATTAATAAATATAATAACTGTTGTGAAAATAAATCCCACTATTTTATAGTAATCAGCTATAAATTTTCTTATAGATTTCATAAATTCATAACCTTTCTGTCAAAATCTATTAATGGCATTGATGATATATGTCTGTTCCTCTTCTGTCATACCATTATATAATGGTATCGATAAAACAGTTTCTGCATAGTGTTCCGAAACTGGCAAACTCCCCTTTGGAATTTGAAGACATTGATAAGCTTCTGACAGGTGGGGCGGGATTGGGTAATGGATAATTGTTCCGATTTCTCTCTCTTCCAAGTAATCAATAAGTTCCTGTCTTCGTTCCGTTCTAATCACAAACTGATGCCAAATATGGGTAGCACCTTCTCGTATACCTGGCAATTGAACACTGTCATTCTTTAGCTCACTAAGATATCGAAAACAGATCTTCCTTTTATCCTCTTCCAGTTCCTTGATATGAGAAAGGCGAACCCTTAGAAGCCCTGCCTGTATCTCATCTAATCTTGAATTTGTCCCAACCACTCGGTTATAATACCTTTTTTCACTTCCGTAATTTCTGAACACCCACACCCTATCTGCAAGTTCGGCATCATTTGTCACTATTGCGCCTCCGTCTCCAAACGCTCCAAGATTTTTGGATGGATAAAAAGAAAAACACCCTATATCGCCAAAGGTTCCTGTCATCTGTCCATTAAAACATGCCCCATGCGACTGCGCACAGTCTTCTACCACTCTGAGATTATATTTCTGCGCAAGCTTCATAATTGCTTCCATGTCGGAAGCCTGTCCATATAAATGAACTACCAGTATGGCCTTTGTTCGAGAAGTAATCTTTTCTTCAATCTTAGAAGAATCAATATTATAATATTCATCCGGTTCAACAAAAACAGGAGTTGCCCCATTTATTGTGATTCCCATAACACTTGCTATATATGTATTTCCCTGTACAATAACTTCATCACCAGCTCCAATTCCCAATACACGAAAAGCAATCCATAATGCATCAAGCCCACTGGCAAGGCCTACACAGTACTTTCCTCCAATATAATGTGCAAATTCTTTCTCAAAACTGCTAACCTCTTTACCTAATACGTACCATCCGGAACGCAAAACCTCTATTGCTTTTTTCTCAAACTCCTCGCGGTACATAAAAAAACCTCTGTCTAATCTGTTGGGCATTATCTTCATTGTGCCTACCTCCCTATCTAATCGCAAAACGCCAATTAAAATGAAAATTAAAATTTATTAATAGTTTCTGTACCATCGCAACCATAAACATACCCGCATATGCAAAATAATTCAAGAAACCTGTCACATAAAAGTTAAATATTTCACTTGATATTTCTTATAACCCGCCCCAAAACTCTTTTTATTCCCAATACAACATACTTTCTAATCAAAAAATACAATCTCTTTTCCGTAGTTTGTTATCTGCGTTCCTTTTATATAGCTTCTGCTCACGCCTGACTAAAAAATAATTATAGAAAACAAAGGAATTGCGAACGCATAGAAAGCTAATAGTATATTAATAAACAGCCCCTTAAAAACAGAAAAATATACTCTACAAGTCCCCCAGTACAATAAATTTGATACACAATTCCTATCAGCTAAACTAACGAAAGATATAGTAAAAGTTAATACAAATCCAAAAGAGGAAAAATCCATAGACAAAAAACTAATTGCTCGTCGTCACACCAAATTTAAACATGTCAAAAAAGAAATATGGAAACAACATAAACGCCCGTATAACTCTATACCTCAATGTACAATGCAAGCCGGTATACCCATTACAACCTTATTTGCAGGAACGCTTTTCGTCACAAGCGCACTGGCTCCTACAACTGCATTATTCCCGATCTCAATCCCCGGCAAAATATTAGCCGCAGCTCAATTGTTACATCATCACCAATTATTGCGCCACGTACATGGTTCCCATTGTACTCTTCCCTTCCCATCGTATTATCATTTGTAGTGGCTACTAATACGGTGATAAATACGTGATTGCCAATAATCATATTCCCTGTTATATGGCTATTATCCATAATCTTGGTATCGTTCCCTATCTTAGTATTATAATTTACACTTACATTTCTGCTGATTATGCAGTAATTACCTATCTGACATTCTTCACGGATAGAACAAAAATCGCCCAACAGATTATGGCTTCCGATTTGCGTTCCGGCATATAATACAACCCGGTGAAGCTTGCTTTCTGATTTAAATTCCATTGACCTGTCCGATTTATAATATGGGATATGCTTTTCTCTTTCACCCTAAGCCACCTCCCAATTATATAATAATCTAATATATTGGAAGGCATTAAGATAATATCTAATTACCCCCCATAAAATATTCATCTCTTAAAATACTATACCACTTCAAATTTTTATATCCTCCCCTTAAAAATAAACATTTTCTGAATTCACCTTCATAAACAAAGCCTGTCTTTTCATACAATTTAATTGCCTTTATATTATCAGCTAACACATTTAAATATACCCTTTCCAAATTATAGTCCTCAAATGCCTTTTTTAGCAATAATTTTGTTGCCTGTGCCGCTATCCCTTTTCCCTGTGCTTCTGCCCGGAGACTGATTGCATACTCCGCATTTTTATCAGTCAAATTTATGTTTTTCAAACTGATGGTTCCTAAATATTCATCATTTTTGTCCGCAATCGCATAGTGAATGCTTTTTCCTTCAGCAGGTAACGTTTCCGCCGCTCTGATAAAGCATAAAACATCTTGTAAATCTTTGTTATTTGTAGAAAACCGAAAACTTTTATTGATGTCCGGATCCTTCATCCACTCTAACATTCCTTCAGCATCTTTTTCTTCCAGTTTACGCAATCTCAAATTTTTCACCTCTCCGCCTCATTCTTATCTTCAATAATATATGGCGGCCTGTTTCTTGACGCATCAAACGTTCTCCACAGATATTCCCCCAAAATTCCCAAGGTTAACATAATAATCCCAAAGCTTGCAAGGTTAAAGATAAAAAGGGTTGTCCATCCACTTACTTCGATCAAGTCTAAAAGCTTAAATATAAAAACCAAAACCGCCCATATTAAAGAGCCCAAGAAAGAAAAACTGCCTATCAAAGAAACTACTTTAATAGGAAGAGAAGAAAAGCTAAATAATGTATCCATTACAAGCCTTATCTTTTTCCTTAATGTCCACTTACTCTCCCCAACTTCTCTTGCAAGTCTGGTGTAATATATCTTATCTGTTTTAAATCCACTCCACAATATTTGTCCTGTCAATGCGCTGTTTTTCTCATCCAACGACTGCAAGACTCCTATCACTTTCCTGTCGATCAAATATACATCAAATCCCCCCTCAGGCATATTGGGGAGCGCCATCTTTCTCACCAGCGTATAATATAAATTTGCAAACAATATTTGCCCTTTTCCTTCTTCTCGTCCTTTTCTGACTGCAAGAACTACATTATTGCCCCTTTTCCAGCTATCTACCATTTCAAGAATCAGCTCTGTAGGTTCCTGTAAGTCCGCCGCTTTTACTACTGCACACTCTCCTGTACATTCTGCCAGACCACAAAGTATTGCTGCATGGGAACCAAAATTACGTGACAAGCTATATATCCTGATTCTCATATCACGCTCTGCAAGTTTTTGCATTACTGCATAGCTGCCATCTTGAGAACCATCATTTACCATAACAATTTCCCATTCAAATTCTGTGTGCGCAAAAAGCTTCCTGGAGATATCTTCATAAAGGGGGAATAAATTTTCTTCATTAAAATAAACCGGAATAACAATTGATATTTTCATTCCATACACCTCACTGATTCACCAGATTGACAAACTCATTATAATCCCTGATATATTCCTCCGGATCATAATGCTCTGACGAAAGACAAAGCAATACGGAATCTTCACTAAATTCATACATATCCTTCCACATCATTTTAGGGAGATAAATTCCTGTATGCGGACGGTTAAGCGAAAAGACAGCCTCATTCCCTTTCCCATCCCTGACACGGACCTTGCTCGTCCCTGCAACATTGATCAGTAAAAATTCTGATTTTTTATTTGCATGCTGGCCTCTTATCACATCTTTGTCAGAACCATATATATAAAAGATTCGCTTAATATCAAAAGGAATATCTTCCGTTCCTTCAATAATCACCAGATGCCCCCTCTCATCTCCTTTTTGTGTAAATTCCAACATTTGTGCTCCTACGTATTTTGACATTTGATTTCCTCCTTCGGGCTGGAAATAAACAACCATATATCATCTCTTTAAAATATCCTATCAAAAATATTATTACACTTTCTCCACAAGTCCACCCCCAATACTGGAATAATAATCATTAAAATAAAAATGCTTTCTCATAATAGCTAATGTGATTCAACTGTAATAGGAATATAAGATATAATAATGTCCCTAACCAGTAAATGATACATAAATATATAAAGTGTATTTTTTCCTACTTTGCTAAAAAAATTAACTACCCTTTTAACAGGCTTCCATGTCCACTCTTCCATTGCAGCAAACAATGAAAAAAATAGAAATAAGGTTATTACTGCAAATACCATAAACTGTACACTTGGCGTGTTAAAAATTGAGCCCCAATATGCTCAATATATTTATCAGAATGTAAATTTATAAAGACTAGTTACTGTCAGCTGATTAAGTTCAGCTGAGCTATACAAAAACTTAATATAGCATATTTTATAGCAAAAATTTGGCATATCCGTATAAAAGCAGAATGTATCCGCCTCTGAATCTTAAAGAGGTTTGTCACAAATACAGACAATGTGATTGTGATCAGTTGGGTCTCTTTCTGCCTAGCCATGATATGCCCCATACCACAGCACCGTTTGCTCAGGCTAAAGGTTCGCTCCACTTCTATCCTGTCCGTATTGTCCTAGTATTCCTGTTTCCTGTTTTTGACGAAGACTACAGCAGATGGCCTTCCCACTCGGAGGCCGGACGGGCGTATCCCTTTGCAATACCTGCGGTTATCGCGAATCCTATCTTGTATATCTGGTCTGCCAGGACCACCGATACGTTCCCTGAAGCGCTCCCCAGTCTCCTGCAGAGTAACCTCTGCGTTATGGGGGTGAAAGATATCTTCTCGATTCGTCCATATCCTTCCGTGTCTAGGCTCAGATCGAATTTGGCTCCGTTCCATAGTCTGGAGTAGCGGCTGGCTGATGCTCACGATGCGGTCGGGGACGGAAAATTCTTGGAAATACTTTTCGGCTTTGGCAGTTAGGCTTTGCATAGGTTTCCTCTTTATAGTTCTATCTCTAAAACGATATTTATATTATAAGCAAGTTTGTACTGATGTACAATTATTTTTTACGAAAAGTGCGGAAATTATGGTTAGCGCTGTAAGCGCCAAATAATACTACGGTAATATACAAAATGGGGCTGTCGCTTTAACGAATGGAAATTCGTGAAGCGGCAGCTTCATTTTTGCTGTTTTTATATGTGATTTCAACGAAAAACTCCAAATTATTCTGTTATTCTATAAAAAGAGCATACCTTAATAAGCCATTCCACATGGCTTGAATGTTTGTTTTAAGATGTTTAAAATCAAGCGCTTTTTACTGGAAACAAATGAGTCCCAGTCCTGCCTTTTTGAATCTTATTATGGAGCTTGTTTATGTTCCTCGCCATGGTCAGCAGTATACTTTCCGCAAGCACATTTGACGTTCCTTTGCTTATGTATCTCCGAAACTGCATGTCCTGTTTTAAATCCCCGAAAGAGCCCTCTGCCTGGATGCTCCGGTTCATCCTGAAAACAATGCCTTCATCAGTAAGGATCCGTTCCAAATCTTCCTGCCTGTATTTTAGGAATGTTTTGGAAACATGGAGTGTTTTCGTCCTTTCTTCCAGCGGCGTTTTACAATTGCTGCCCTTGATACATTCTGCTTTATACGGACATCCGCTGCAGTCCTCACATTTATAAATCGTTTTTTCACTTACATAACCTGTTTTGCTTTTGGAATGCCTCACATAGTCTGTCGTCAGCCTTTTCGCATTCCGGCAGATATAGACATCCGATTCCGCATCATACTCCATATTTTCTATTTTTCCTATGTCATTCCTGTACTTGCGTGTTTTTGAAATCTCATAGTTGGCGGGTTTT
>ERZ808051.1752-NODE-1752-length-13059-cov-4.615468_pt1 | contig 13059 bp, 11 predicted proteins | sample MGYA00380199_ERZ808051 | MGnify/ENA primary metagenome ERZ808051 (study PRJEB31490, sample SAMN06133391) | mouse gut metagenome | isolation source: J11 | host: mice | place: China: Chengdu | collected 2015-05 ...
CACTTCGTAGATCAGGTCATTGGCCCGCAGATCCACTTCCTCCGCAGGGGCCCCGGCAATAACACCGCTGATCTTGGGCAGTCCGGTAGCCGTATCCTGGCCCACATAGGCGCCGATCCCGTAGTAGATTCCCTCGGTCTGCTCCATGAGCTCCGTCAGCTCCTCCGCGGTATAGTACTCGGAGTAAGGATCGTCCAGTGCCTGGAGCATTCCCTTGTAGATACCGTCCCGAATCTCCTCATCCGACACATCATGGAGATAGAAATAATTGTCGATGGTGTTCTCTATGGTCTGCATCTTCTTCAGCACATCACCGTCGATTGCAGAGTCCTCCAGAAAAGACACTTCCCCTCCGGCGGCCCTCTGGGCGGACTGGGCCATGTTCTGGCCGGACTCCACAGCGCTCTGGATATAAATCCCCAGATAGCAGACAGCCAGTATCAGCAGAGCGCCCGAGATGCCTGTGATCAGGCCGATCAGGAACAATCCCTTGCCGCTGCCCCGATCTCTTCTGGGCGGCTTTCCCCCCCTGGTGCCGTCCGGTCCCGGACCCATACCGGAAATGTTGTCAAAATAAGCCTGATTTTCGTCCATATCTTTTCCTCCTGTTGCGGTTTTCTATCCGTTGATTATGGGCTCAGATATCCCCATGGAGAAACATAGGAGCCGTTCAGCCTTACACTGAAGTGGAGATGATTGCCCGTGGAGCGGCCCGTGCTGCCCACTGCCGCTATGGTGTCGCCCCTGGCCACCACATCGCCCTTATTCACATACAGAGCGGAGGCATGCATATAAATCGTAGACAGGCCGTCGCCGTGGTCGATCATCACATAGTTTCCCATGGTAGTGCTGTAGGCGGCAGCCGCCACCTTTCCGTCGTAAGCCGCGTAGATCGCCGTTCCTCCGTCGGCGGCAAAGTCCACGCCGTTGTGGAACTGCTCCACCCCCAGCGTAGGATGTATCCTCATGCCGTACTCATCGGATATCCTGCTGTAAGAGGCCAGGGGAAATTTGAAAGTGCCTCCGTCATAGGTGATCGCGGATCCGCTGGCGATCAGCTGTCTGCGCTCCTCCGCCACAGCGGCCTCCAGAATCCTGATTTCCTCCTCCTGGGCCCTGATCTCCTCCTCATACTGCTGAATGGCGTTTTCCTTGTTGCCTATATCTGTCTCATAGCTAATGATATCACGATTCTTCTGTTCGATCAACTCCTCCAGGTTCCTCTGTTCGATTTCCACGGTCTCCTTTGTCTCGTCCAGAATCTCCTTTTCCAGCTCCAGCTCCACTTTGCACAGCTCCACGTATTCCTTTACGGCCCGGTATTCCTCCCACATCTGCCGGTCGCTGACCACCATCTTCTCCACATAGTCTACCCGGTTGAGAAAGTCCCCCAGGCTCTTTGCCTGCAGCAGCAGATCCACCACGCTGGGATTCCCCGACTCATAGTCAAGCCTGATATGGGCGTTCATGGCCTCCTGCTGATTCTCCTCCCGCTCCTTGGCCGCCTCCAGCTCCGCCTGGGTCCGGACGATCTCGTCCTCCTTGGCGGCGATTCGTTCTTTCAGATCAGCGATCTTTGCCTGTATCGTCTCCAGATTGCTGTCCAGCTGCTCCACATAGTTCTTCAGATCGTCTTTCTGCTGCTCCAGATTCTTCTTAATCTCCTGGAGATTGCTGAGCCCGTCCTTGAGCCCCTCTTTCTGCTCTTTGATCTGAGAGATCTGATTCTCTTTCTCTTTGATGCTCTCTGTGATGGCGGCGCTCCTGCCCGTGGCCTGCGCCTGCAGACTGCTCTCCGCCGCTCCCGCCAGCAGTGCGCCGCACAGCAGCAGTCCGCAGAGCAGTGGGCAGATTCTGCCATGATCTGTTCTATTCTTCATAAGCTTTCTTCTATACATGCAAATGCTTTCTCACAGTGACAATGCTTCCGAAAAAACCGATTCCTATGCCCACCAGCAGGGACACGGGCGTAAGCACGCCGAACAATTCGTCCACGGACAGAAAGGCAAGAAAATTGTTCAGGATGGAAAATCTCTCGGCAATATAGTTCAACACATAATTATAGATACCGTATATCAGCCACAGCGGCAATATCGCTCCCAGCAGCCCGATCAGCATACCCTCCAGCACGAAAGGGGATCTGACGAAGAAGTCCGTGGCCCCGATATATTTCATGATATTGATCTCCTCCGAGCGCACGGAGATCCCTATGGCCACCGTATTGCTGATCAGGAAAATGCTCACCGCAAGCAATATGACGATAATGCCTATGGACACATAGGCGATCAGCAGATTCGCGCCGCTTAAGGTATCCGCCGTCAAAGCGGAGTGATTGACTTTCAGCACCTCAGGCAGGGATTCCAGCCAGGTGACCAGAGCGCTCTGGAGCGACACGTCGCTGATGAAAATCTCATAGCTGTCATCTCCCTCCAGCGGGTTTCCCGGATATCCTTTGGAGTAGGCCTCGTAGTTTTCCCCCCAGTTATCTCTCCTGTAATTCTCCCAGGCCTCGTCGTCGGAGGTAAATATCACGTCCGACACTTCGGTCCGGACGGCTATCATCTGGCCGATTTCCTCGATGCGGGTGTCCGACGGGATCTGTCCCTCCCCATGGCTGTCACAGAAATCATTCTCGCTGTGGAAGAACACCGTCACCGATACCCCTTCCTCCGCTTTCATCACAATGCTGCGGAAGTTCATGACAATGGAATAGAACAGGCCGAACAGGAACAGGCAGGCCGCTATGGTGGCCACGGATGCCAGAGAATACCATTTGTTCCGGAAGATGTTGACGAAGCCCTGTCTGATGGTGTAGAACAATGTCCTAATCTTCATCGATGTATTCTCCTCCCTCCTCGTCGCTTATGATAATGCCCCGCTTCATGGTGACCACCCTCTTGTGCATGGCATTCACGATCTCTCTGTTGTGGGTCACCACCACCACCGTGGTGCCGCTCTGGTTGATCTCATCCAGCAGGGTCATGATTTCCCAGGAATTCTTCGGATCCAGATTGCCTGTGGGCTCGTCTGCCAGCAGAATGGAGGGCTTGTTCACCAGGGCCCTGGCCAGGGCCACCCTCTGCTGCTCGCCTCCGGAAAGCTGCCTGGTCTTGGCCTTGTACTTCCCGGCTAGTCCCACGGTCGCAAGGATGGTGGGAACATTGCGGCGGATCTCACTGGTGGGAACTTCTATGATCCGCTGGGCAAATGCTACGTTCTCATAGACATTCCTGTCGTTGAGCAGGCGGAAATCCTGAAACACCACCCCCAGACTGCGCCGGAACTTCGGCACCTGTCGGTGCTTTAATTTCGCCAGATCGCTGCCCATCACATAGACGCTGCCGTCCGTGGCCGTCAGCTCCCGCAGCAGAAGCCTGATGAGAGTGGATTTCCCGGATCCGCTGTCTCCCACGATGAACACGAATTCTCCCTTTCCGATCCCCAGCGTAATCCCGTTAATGGCAGGAGCTCCCTTTGAGTAAACCTTGCTCACATTGTCCAAAAAGATGATACCGTTGTCTTCTATAAACTGCTCCCGCTTTCTCCACGACAGCTCCTTTTTGCCCATCGTTTTCCTCCATCCCGGCAATCCCACCTAAAAGTCAGTGGTCTCCATGTATCTCATATATTTCACTACCATCAGCGCTATCTTAAATGTGATAGCATCCTCAAACACCCGCAGATCCAGCCCCGTGCTCTTCTGCAGCTTATCCAGCCGGTACACAAGAGTGTTCCTGTGGATGAACAGCTGTCTGGACGTCTCGGACACATTCAGACTGTTCTCGAAAAATTTGTATATGGTTCCTAAAGTCTCCTCGTCGAAGTCGTCCGGACTCTTGCCGCCGAAAATCTCCCGGATGAACATTTTGCACAGCGGCAGCGGCAGCTGATAGATCAGCCGGCCGATTCCCAGCTCACTGTACGCGATGATCTCCCTCTCGTCGAAGAAAATCTTGCCCACATCCAGGGCCATCCGGGCCTCCTTGTAGGAGCGGCTTACCTCTTTGATCTCCTGGATTACGGTTCCATAGGCAATGCGGCTGTCCTTAATGCCCTCTTTCTTCAGGAAAGCCCACAGCTGCTTTGCTGTCTTATCCATCTCTCTGGCCCTGTCGTCCTCCGGCAGTTCCTTGACAATAATGACATTGTTCTCGTCCACTTCGGTGACAAAGTCCTTACTGTTTCCGAAGTACGTCCTGGCCAGCTCCAGCGCATTGCTGTCCCTGCCCCCCGGGGATTCCACGATCAGAACCGCCCTGGGCACATCCGTCTGAATATGCAGCTTCTTGGACCGGCTGTAGATATCCACCAGCAGCAAATTGTCCAACAGCAGATTCTTGACGAAATTATCCTTGTCCAGGCGCTCCTTGTAGGCAATTACGAGATTCTGGAGCTGAAAAGCCGCCAGCTTGCCGATCATATAGGAGTCCTCGCTGGCCCCTGCAGCCACCAGCACATATTCCAGAATCTGATCGTCGAATATCTTGAAGAACTGATACCCCTGTATCTCCTGGGAATCCGCCACAGATGCGGCGAATTCCGCCACGGCTCCCACGCTGCCGCCCATGTCGGCAGTGGAAGCCACTTCCTTTCCGTCCACATCCATAATACAAAAATCGACCCGCGTAATGTTCTTCAGTCCGTCAATCGTGTTCTGCAGAATTTGATTTGAAATCATTCTCCCCACTCCTTTTGCCGCCATAGCCGGTTCCAATGTCAGTATTTGTTTCTACATCTACAAATGTACAAAAAATACGCAAAAAAAGCAATAGGATTTTATGACATTTCACAAAAAAACTGCCTGAAGTATGACCCCAGACAGTTTTATAGACAAATCTCCAAAACAGGGGCCGCCTTTTGCATCCGCCTCAGACACGCATGTCAAAATTCGCGCCCACGTTAGGATTCACGGAAAGTTCCATGGCAGCGGCGTCCATCAGCTGCGCCATCCCTGCCGCCAGCTCTCTGCTGGAGTCCAGCGCTTTGCTCAGCACCGCAGTGCCCACCTGGGACAGCACGGAAGCATTTGCCAGCGCCATTGATACTTCTGGAATATCCATAAACACACCTCCTGACCGGTATATCCTCATTTTATCATAACAAGAATGTTTTTACCACCCTTTCCGGTAATTTTTCAATTTCTTAATGATTTCTGGTTACTGTATTTTACTGATAGAATACTGGCCGATCTCGACTTTCCGCTCTTTCAAGAGCCGCCCTACGGCCCGCTTGAACTCGTTCTTGCTCATGCCCGTCTCCTGCCTGATGCGCTCCGGGGACGCCTTGTCCGTAAAGGGAAGCATTCCTCCGTTCTCGTCGATCATTGCCAGAATCTTCTCTGCGTCCTTATCCATCTGCAGATAAGCCTTGTCCCTGACGCCCAGCGTCAGCTTTCCGTCCTCCCGCACCTGGATAACCCTGGCCTCCACGTCCTTGCCCAGCTCCACGTTCCCGTAGAGCTCTTTCTGGGGAATCAGGCCGGAATAGAGATTGTCCACTGCCACAAACGCGCCGAAGTTGTCACTGATCTCATAGACCCGCCCCTTTACCTTGTCGTCTTTTTTGTAGGCGCTGTCCGTGCGCAGATTGTCATACACATTCATGGTAGCGCAGAGCCTGTCGCTCTTGTCGATGTAAAGGGACACCAGCACCTTGTCCCCCTGCTCCACCCTGCCTCTCTGCTGCTTAAAGGGCAGAAGCAGATCCTTTTCCAGTCCCCAGTCAAGAAACGCCCCGATTTTCCCGGTCTGTGCCACGGTCAGCTCCGCCACCTGGCCCATGGCCAGCTTCGGCTCCCTGGTGGTGGCGATAAGCCTGTCCTGGGAGTCCCGGTAGATGAACACCTCCATCACATCGCCCACATTGCATTCCGGGGGCACCTGCTTGCGGGGCAGAAGCACCCTCGGATCGTCCTCCTCCACGGAAAGTGCCAGATAGATGCCGAATTCCACCTTTTTTACCACTGTCAGCCGCTGCTTCTCACCTAAATTTATCATGATATCTCCACTCCCCCTCTGTGCTCTCTCAAAAGGCGGTCTCCCCGCCCGTATTCTCCTGCGCCTTAGCTCCGCCGCTGAAACTCCGCCACCACATAAGGGCTTCCCTCCTGGTTCTCCAAGGTCACCCAGAGGCTGTCCGCGGTCTGCGAAACCCGGGGCATCAGTATGTCCCCCAGAAAGGCCTGCTTCTTGTACTCTGCCCGCACCTGCTTCACCGCAAAGCCCTCGGGCAGGTAATCCATGGCAATGTCTATAAACTGCTGGTTGTTCACATGATGGTTCGTGTCCAGATGATGCTGCTTCACCACCACAGGCTCCCGCAGTACCCCGTCCGGCCCCACGGTGATCTTGCGGGGGGCATACGCCATCTCAAGTCTTTCCTCCAGTCTATAGCCCTTTGTCATGGACTCCGGGATGGCGGTGGGCTTGTTGGTCCTGGTGTCCAGCAGACTCCACAGGGAATTGGCCTTTGCCAGATACTCCCCCTTTTCGTCTTTCAGAAAGAAGTTCCTGTATCCCAGAAACCCTTTCAGCGTATAGGGCAGCGTCCCCACGGTCACCCTCTCGCCCAGAGCGGGGTAGCGCTCCACCACAATCTGCCAGGAGGAGAGCACCCAGACCATGTGCACCTCCTTTAAGTATCCGACGCCCAGCCCCAGATCCTCGGACTGAAATGTGGAGCAGTCCTGAAAATAGTTGATAAGGGAAGCCATCGTGAGCTTCCCCTCGCTGTCCGTCTCGCTGTATCTGATCCTGCTGTCAAATGTGTACATCTCAAAAACCTCCGACTACCTTTCCGGTCAATTATATGATAAGAGTATAGATGATCACTGCGGTCCAGAAGACAATGTACAGCGACATACCCACGTTCAAAAAAACGGTCCGGAACTTTTTCCCTCTCGGAATCGCCGTCCGCCCGGCAAAGAAGAACTTCCTTTTCGCCAGGCACACGATGAACAGCACCAGACCCGCTATCAGGCTGCCGAGGACGAAAAGCAGGAATATGAAGTATGCCATAAGCCCTGCCATATGTTTCGTGAGATAGGCTACCATGGCAGGCATATCCATGGTCGACACTATGTCCAGATACTCGTCTAAATCCACAGCCCTTGTCAGCGCCGAACTCACAAAGCCGCCCATGAAGTTGATCATCATATGAATCGCAATGGTAATCTTTAAGTTCCCGGTCTTCACATACAGATATGCCAGAAGCATCCCCAGCGCAAAAGCGTAGACGAACTGGTTCAGATTGCCGTGAAACAGGCCAAACATCAATCCGGACACCAGTACCGCAGGCCCCTCCCCGTAGCGGACCGTCCTGTCCACAATCATCTTGCGGAAAACGTATTCCTCCATGACAGGCGCGCACAGCACCATCCAGAACGCTATGGTCCAGAGGCTGACCGATTCCGTCACACTGGCCAGCTGGTTCTCCACTGCACCGCCTTTGAGCATGCCGATAATCAGCGTGATGACATTGCCGACGATATTGGTCAGGTATACCGCGCCGAAAGCCATGACCACAGCGGCGATGAATTGCCCCGGCCTGATCCGGCGGCGCTCCACTCTCTCCGCGGGAACGGTCTTCACCAGCAGGATAAGCACCGGCATCCCCACCAGATACATTGGCAGCATGGAGAGGAACAGGGCCGTATTCCCGTTCGTCAGCCACCTGGGGCTCAGAAGCAGCGCCACCGCCGAGACAGCGGACTGCAGCGCAATGATCACGATCGTCCCCAGCAGATACATTCCGCCCAGCTTGGAAAAATGCTTTCTGGCCGCTTTCAGCATCCGCCCGGGATCAGGCTGCTGGGGCTGTTGGGGCTGCCACATGGAAGCCTGCCCGTCCGCAGCCATATACCCGCCCGTCCCATATCCGGCGGTGTTCCCCTCTCTCATCTGTCCGTTCATTCCATCCATCTCCTATGCTTCTCCTATCTGGCATGACCGCCCCTGTGTGTCAACTGTCTGCATTTAGTGTAACATATCTTGGGATATTTGAAAAGAGGCTGATTATTCCTCTGCCTCTTCCCGAATCCTGATAATGTCGAACTTCCCTGCCGCCCTCTCCACATACTCGGCCTCTGCCCGGATCCCCAGCTCCTCATAAAGCGCAAGCAGCCAGTCCAAATCGCTGCCCGCCTCCGCCATAAAGTACACGTGATCCGTTTCAATCAAAGCCTTTTCCGGCACGGTAAATCCGAAGTTTTCATATTTTTCCGTACACAGAGGGCTCTTGGCAAGCCATCCCCCGCAGATATCATAGTTGTCCGGTCCGTCCCAGGCTCCGCCGAAGATGGGCTCGGTGTAATTCACCGTGGAGTACACATCCATCAAGTAAAAGCAATCCTTTCTCTCCGCACAGTAGTCCAGCAATTCCTGCCATTCCCTGTTAAACTCCACGGTCTCCCTGTAGTCCCCGGGAACCCTTGCCCAGCTGTCTGCCGTCACTGCCCCCGCCCCGGCCAAGAACAGCACCGCCATTCCGATCCAGAGCCCCTTGGGTCTGCGCAGAGCCCTGCATTGGTCTAAAAGGCTTAGCTCCTCAAACACCAGCAGCAGAAGACACACGATCTCCATGATAAACAGGGAATGGGTCACCCGCGCCGGCACCCTCTGTCTCAGAATGATATACATCCACAGCCCGGAGCGCAGGAACAGGAGCAGAGCCAGATAGGCCGCGTTCCGCCACCGCTTCGTAAGAAAGGTCAGGACAATCCATGTCAGGTACAGAGCGGCGCAGACAAAATTCCAGGGATAGTCGTCCCCCGATACCTGGGGATCCCACAGCACTCTGTGGCAGTAAGACCATATGCCCTCCCGCAGGGGAAGCGTAAAAAACCGCATATAGAGCTTTTCTGCCCCCTGATACTGCGAGGTTCTCTTTTCGTTGGCATACTCCACCACCTTTTGCAGGGTATCCCCCGTAATCCTCTCGTCCAGGGAAAAATTATAGTTTTTCAGCAGCTCGTACTGGCTCCTTGATATGCCGGCTTTCTCATAAAAATCCTGATTCTCCTCATAGGCCGGCAGCGCCAGGAAGTCATACAGCTGGGTCCGGTATCGGTCCACCTTTCGGTAGTCTGCCCAGTCTCCGTCGGCGTACCCTGCCGGGTCCGCCGCATACAGCCCTGCCAGACACAGTGTCAGCGCCCCCCAGAACAGCCCCCATCGGACCAGCTCCCGGCGTACTATGTGCAGACCGTTCCTTTTGTGATAAGCGATTGCCGTAAGCACCGCGGCAAAGGGCAGCAGAAACAGGCATATCTCGGTGCGCAGGCAGAATGCCAGCAGATATCGGCCCAGAATGCCCGCGTACGCAAGCCCCCTCCGGTCCGTCTCCTCCACGCAGGTAAGCCGCGCCGTGGCAGCCGCCATCAGAAGCGCTGCCGTATAAGTATATTGAACGATTACCAGCTCCTGCAGCATCAGCCCCGTGAGAAGAAGATTCACTCCCGCCAGAATCGCCGGACGCCATGCCGTTTGGAATTTCATTTTCCGTTCCAGACACATCGCGATTTCATAGAGAGATAAAAACTGCGCGGACACCATTGCCAATCCGAACCAGGGCACAAAGCCGCAGACCCTGTACAGCAGTGCAAACACGGCATTCAGCACAATATTCAGGGAGATATTGTGGATGTCCGGCTCTCCGGCATATTTTCCGGACAGAATCCCGTGAATGAGCACATCGTCATTCATGGCGTAACGAAAGTCAAAAAGACAGGCAAGTAATACCCACACGCCTGCCAGAAAGGCCGCCTCCGTCAACCCGATCCGTCTTCTCTGCGTCATATGCTTCTTTGTCATCATGGAGCTTTCTCCTTTTCCCGCCCGATGCTTCATGACAGCTCAGACCGCTCACGTCCCCGTTCCCGCAGATACCGTTGAAAGAACTGCCGGAATCCGTCCGAGACCGCCGGCCCGTCCGTCTGCTCATCGTCCATCTCGTAGAAATACTTCCCTGTCCCGATGCTCACGGAAAGGCTGTCCAGCGGAAACCCTTTGTGACGCACCCCCGAATAGGGCACAGAGGTGATCAAAAACACTTCGCTGGCCAGGGTATCGTCCATGGTCTCATAGACATGCTCCCTGTCCGTCACCAGGCATATGGCGTTTCTGTACCGGGCCCGCAGATCCCCGTATTTCTCCGCAAGACCGCCGTAATACGCCAGCATCTCCTCGTCCGTCAGATACTTTCCGCCCACGGTTCTCACATGGACCCCCGGCTGTAGATTCTCGGGCAGCCCCTCGAAATACAGACCGGAGTCGCAGGAAAATACCGGCATCCCGTAAAAGTCATAGTAGGCAAGCGCTTTCTGCCTTGCATTCTCCAGAAGCGTGTTCCCGTCCTCGGGCACGTCCGGGGCCTTTTCTTCCATATCTCTCAGCCCCAGTATCTCTATATTCAGATCACGAAGTCTGTGCTGCATGTCCGCAAGCTTGGCCTGATTGCCCGTCCCAAACAGCAGTTTTATCTTCTCGTTTTCTCCCATCTCCAGCTCCCTTTCCGATCCTGCCGGACAGACCCCATGGTGCTCAAGCCATGCATGCGCCCCCGGTGCGTCCCCTACAGCACATTTGTCCCGTACACTTCAATCTGGCTCAGCGCCGGAAACGGAGAGGGGTCGTCGGCTTTGATCAGATTGCAGAGCTCAATCCATGTAATCTCCTTTTCCGGGAAAGTCAGCACATGCCCCCGCAGGGATTTCTCCAGGGCAAAATCTTCGCAGCTGCCGTCCGAGAACCGCAGCGTCACCTGTACCCACCAGTTGTCATGGGGAAAATCGGCCCGGGTGTAAAGCACCACTTTGTCCGTGCGGATCCTGCGCCCGAAATCCACCCGCATTGACGCGTCGTCCTGACGGTTGATCCCCCAGGACTGGTATGGCCAGGGGCCGTGAGACAGGTTCGCGCGCACGCCGTCTATGGCATTCTTCGCCGCGAAAACGGACTCCCCTCTGGTCTCCACATTGGCCGTGGCATGGGGAAAGCAAGACACATCCCTGTGCTGGTCCGCAGGATTTAAGGCCAGGTTGCGGTAGGCCTCTATCTCGTCCTGCCTGGCCGTCTCCGCGTAGAGATAATGCCTGCGGCCGGAGAACACCTTGGGCGAGAGGCTGACGCGCTTCTCTCCAAACGGAATTTCATAGCTTACATTGTCGGTGAGATATACAAAGGCCGCGCCCAGGGCATCATCCACCTGCCAATTGACGTACAGATTCTTCCGGGAAGTCTCCAGCACGATTCTGTCCCCTTCCTCATATGCCCTCATACACACCAGATCCGTGAAATCCTCCCCGCTGCTGACGCAGACGGTATTGCCGTCTCTGTCTATTACTTTTAATGATAATGTGGCCATTCTGCCCCCTCCTTATCCATATCCTGTAGTCCTACCCATGCCGGACAGATTTATCATATACCCGAAATCCATGGATTGTCAACAGGCTCTCCTATATGGCGGCTCGCTGCCGTTTACGGCAGTCCCGCAGTCCTGTTCACCGGAGCGGAATCAGGCGGTAAATCCGGAAGTCCAGCGTCATATACCGGAATGTAAGCACGCATTCGCTTTGGTAGTGCGGGCTGAAGTCCGGCGCCTGTAAGCTGTCCAGCGCGAAGAACCAGATGTCCCCTTCCACATCCGCAAGCTGCTCCCACTGTCTGAACACTGTCGTATTGTGAAAGGGAGAAAATGCAGGCAGGGAGCCGTAAACCATATAGGGTCTGTCCGGATGATACACATTCAGGTACAGCGAATGAATGGAGGAGGCCAGGATCATGTCCTCAGGTTCGATATTCTCTTCATAAAACGCCTGGTATTGCTCCAGACCGTCGTCGTATTCGATCTGCAGCTCGGACCGATACTGCACGGCAAAGCAAAGGAAGAACAGCATGCCCACCGCCGCCCTGGCTCTGCGGGAACGGATCTCTTTCATCCCCAACGCGTACCACAGCGCCAGTCCGCCAAAGCCAAAGAAGACATAGCGGCCCATAAAACCGGAAGCCACACGGTAGGACAGCAGATGGCCTATGACAGTGGTGAGCCCCATGATTCCCATGGCCCAGGCCGCGGCATAATCTCCGGCTCTGCGCATATGCCCCACCGCATAGTAGCCCACAGCCACAGTGAGCCCTATGCCCAGATAAACCGCCAGAGTACTGGGCGCTAAGGGATCGGAAAACCAGTCTGTGCAATAGTCTATGGGCGTATATATCGTGGGAGCCAGGGCCTGGCTCATGGAGCCGATTCTCTCCTGCATCTGCCGGTAGAGAATCCGCAGCCAGAACATATAGCAGACGGAAACCAGCAGCCCGCTTCCCGCATACATTCCCAGCAAAGTATATCTCTTCTGCCAAAGCAGCGCCCCCAGCAGGATGAGATACAGGAGGAAAGTCTGTATCATGGAAAAGGTATGGCTGTAGACGCTGCCTATGCCGCATATGGTGAACAGAATCCACTTTTTCCCTGTGGAAGCCCGCAGAATATCACAGGCAAGCAGCCCCGCAGCGGTGAAAAAGAACAGCCCCATGGCATACATTCGGACATTGCCCGCCTGGACACCCATACTTGGCATCAGGAGGGAAAAGAGCATAAAGAATACCGCAGTCTCCTCGTCGAAAAGGCGTTTCACCATATACTTTCCCAGGAGAAGATAGGCTGTCATGAATACCAGTGAAAACAGCTTCAACTGCCAGAAATGGGATCCCTCCGGTGCAAAAAAGGTGACGGCGTCGCAGAGAGAGCTGAACCCTTTCAGCAAAATGTAATAAAAAGGGGCATGGACATCCTGGGCCGTGATCTGAACCAGCTCCCCTACAGGATGAGAAATCAGCGCGGCCGTATACGCCTCATCATACCCGAGATTGTCGGTTATGCAGAAAACGCCCCATATCGCAATCCCCACAAAGGGCAGTATCCTCCACAGCATATGACATAAGTTTACAGATTTCCCAGAATTCATTTCATACCCCTTTTCTTCACATGAGTACTCTCGGAAACCCCACAGCCCTTGAAAGCACAGCGTTTCCAATACACTCCATTTTTTCTTCACCTCCACGT
>ERZ808051.1755-NODE-1755-length-13057-cov-4.381741_pt1 | contig 13057 bp, 8 predicted proteins | sample MGYA00380199_ERZ808051 | MGnify/ENA primary metagenome ERZ808051 (study PRJEB31490, sample SAMN06133391) | mouse gut metagenome | isolation source: J11 | host: mice | place: China: Chengdu | collected 2015-05 ...
ATTCGGTTCCGGTCCGCCTCCTGTCCGCCGCAGGACGGCCTTGATCCGGGCCAGCAGGACGGGGACGCTGTATGGCTTCGTGATGTAGTCATCCCCGCCCAGGCTCAGGGCCCGCACCTCGTCCAAACCGGCGTCCCGGCTGGTGACAAAAATCACCGGCACAGGAACGGCTTTCCGCAATGCGGCACATAAAGAAAAACCGTCCTGTCCGGGCAGGCCAATATCCAGAAGAATAAGGTCCGGATGCTCTCGCTGCGCCTGTTTTGGGATTTCGTTAAAATACGTGACCGCCAAAGGCAGATATCCCTCATTTTCCAGAAGCAGTGCCAGTTCCTCCCGAACGGCCGGGGCATCCTCGATTATCATGATTTTTTGCATTATCCATTTACCGCCATATTGTTTTCAACATGCTAATACAATCGCAGTGCCCTTGTCCGGGCAGGCCCCCGGTCTGCCGGCTCCCCCTTACGCCCTCTGTTCCTGCGCCGTGAGATAGCGATCCACGATCTGCTGCCGGTATTCTTTGGACAGGGAGGCGAAGAAAGCGGAATATCCCGTTATATCAATGAAAAGTAGAAAAGTAAATAGGGAATTATATGCTTTTCCGCAGTTTTCCTCCAGGACAAGCGCCTGTTCCAGGCGTCAAGGCGAGGCACCGGATATGGACTTCCCCTCCCCGCATGTCCCCGGCCGGGTCGTCCTGGCCGCTATTCCCAGTTCTTCCCCAGCCGGACCTCACAGTCCTTGCGGTAGAAAGATACGCCGTAGCATCCGATTTTCCGGTACCCCTCCGTCCGCAGCTCCTCCCTGTACTTTTTTTCGTATATCTGCTCCAGGGCTTTCTGTGCGTCAGCCTCCAGGTCGTCGACGGAGTCCGAGACCTTCAGCTCCAGCACAAAGGCCCTGCCCCGCAGGGACGGGCTCTTCACATAGATGTCCGACCGGCCGTTGCCTGACTCCCGGTTGGACTTCACCAGGTAGTCCTGGCTCTGGCTCAGGATCCCGGCCAGGAAACCATGGTAGAAGCTCTCCGCGCTGTCATAGAAGCTGATGGTGGTGAACAGCTGCCCGCTTAGGATCTCCCCCATCTTCCGGGCGTCCCCCTCCTCCATGGCCCGGTACAGGTCCCGGAAGTCCTGCTTCTCGATCTGCCTGCGAAACCACCCCAGGATCGTGTTCCGGTAGATGGTCCTCACTTCCGTGTTGGGGATCCGGGCCTGCAGGAACACCGACGATTCGTGGAAATATTCGCTCTTTTTCGTCAGGTATCCGGTGAAGTACAGGAAGTTCCACAGATTCTCGCCCCTGGCACGCATGTCCTCATATGTGACCTCCTCGTGCACCTGTATGTCCAGAGTCCCGCCGTCTAAAAGCGCCTCGATCTGTCCCTGGGTCTCTCGGTCGGCTCCCATTATCATGTCCTTTATGATGTCGTTGGAGCTGGTGTTGATCCAATAGGGCCGGGGGAATGCCTTGGCGTCCGCGCATAAATCATACATATAGTTGATGACGCTCCACGGATTATAGACCTCCGCATCGCCAAAGGTATAGCCGTCATACCACTCTTTCATGGTCGGGAAACGCTCCTCCACGCCATAGTATTCCATCATCTGCAGCACCTCAGCTTCGATGAATCCGAAATGCTCGCTGTACTGCTGGTCCAGAACAGAGATAATCCTTAAATGGTTCAGCCCTGTAAAAATGCTCTCCTTGAAAATCCGCAGGCATCCCGTGATCACCGCAAACTGCAAATAATCGTTGGTCTTCAGCGCAGACTCGAACAGGGAGCGGATGAAGTCCACCATCTCCACGTAGAAGCCCCTGAAGTACGCATTCTCCAGCGGCACATCGTACTCGTCGATCAATATCACCGTGTTCATCCCCGTAACCCGGTACAGGCATCCGCTCAGGAACTTCAGCGAGCCGGAATATTCGTCATATCCTGCCTTTCCCCCTGCGATCTCCCGGAATCTGCGCTTGTCGTCCTCCTCCAGCGCACCGCTGTCCAGCACATACCTGTGCCGTCTGAACTCATCCGCGATTTCCCCGCTCAGCTTCACATAGGCGGACTGGAACGAGGGCTGCTTGGCCGATTTCAGGGTCAGGTTGATCACAGGATATCTTCCCATCTGATCCGTGTAGCTCTCCCCGGCCTCCATGATTTTAAGCCCCCCGAAAAGCGCCCTGTTCTGCGCGTTCCTCTCCCCATCCCCGGTATCCTCAAAAAAGTAGCGGAGCATGCTCAGGTTCAGCGTCTTGCCGAATCGCCGGGGACGGGTGAACAGGTTCACTTCCCCTTTTAAATCCAGCAGATCCTTTAAAATGCACTCTTAACACGCCCACCGGCGTACCCGGCCGAAATTCGTTTCATTTCATTCTTGACAAATCAGCTCCCCGGTCGTATAATGATTGAAATTCGATACATCAAACCGTTGAAGCGGAGATAACGGCAATCATGCCTTTACAGAGAGTCTGCGGCGCTGAGAAGCAGGCGGGAAACAGGTTGTCAAATGGGCCGCTGAGGGCGCAGTCAAATGTGGATTCCACAGAGTATTCTGCGACGTTTGGGCAGACGTCATATGCCGGGGATATGCAGGTATCCCGCTAAGGGCACGGGTCAGACCGTGAAGCAAGGTGGCACCGCGGATAAGCGTACTTTCAAGTATAGCATTCGTCCTTGACAGAGCATTCTTTTCTGTCGGGGCGTTTTTTGTTTTTCGGACTCCTCTGACAGCGGGCAACGGAATCCGGGCCTCATCGGATTTCCGTTGCCGGAAACCAAGAAACATCCGGGGAATCGAAAGGAGGCAGCCCATGCTACTGACCAAACGATGGCGCCCCCAGGGACGCCGCTAGAAAAAGCTTCCGGCAAAGCGCAAATGTGAAAAAAGTCAAAATGCCGGAGCGAGAGAAAAGTGATCGCCTGGGATTGTTCATGCAGAAAGCGCACGAACACACCTGGCAAAACTACCTGTGAACAGCAACGGGGAAAACCCATAAAACAGCGCAGAAGCCATACGGCACACCGCAAAAGCGCTGCAAAACGACACGGCCGCGAAAGCCGGCTCAGACCAATCAAAATATGGAGGAAACGATATGCAGAACGAAAAAATCCCTTACAAAATCTATCTGAACGAAGACGAGATGCCGAAAGCATGGTACAACCTGCGGGCCGACATGAAGCAGAAGCCCGCGCCCCTCTTAAATCCCGGCACCCATAAGCCAATGACGGCCCAAGAGCTCTCCGGCGTCTTCTGTGAGGAGCTGGTGAAGCAGGAACTGGACGACACCACCGCCTTATTCCAGATTCCCGAGGAGATCCGCAGCTTCTACAAGATGTACCGCCCCTCTCCCCTGGTCCGGGCCTACTGCCTGGAGGAGAAGCTGGACACCCCTGCCAAGATCTACTACAAATTCGAGGGCAACAACACCAGCGGCAGCCACAAATTAAACTCCGCCATCGCCCAGGCCTATTACGCCAAGAAGCAGGGCTTAAAAGGCGTCACCACAGAGACCGGAGCCGGTCAGTGGGGCACGGCCCTCTCCATGGCCTGCGCCTACCTGGGGCTGGACTGCAAGGTCTACATGGTGAAATGCTCCTATGAGCAGAAGCCTTTCCGCAGGGAGGTCATGCGCACCTACGGCGCATCCGTGACCCCCTCCCCCTCCATGGACACCCAGGTGGGCAGAAAGATCCTGGCCGAGCATCCCGGCACCACGGGAAGCCTTGGCTGCGCCATCTCCGAGGCCGTGGAGACAGCCGTTGGGAGCGAGGGCTACCGCTATGTGCTGGGCAGCGTGCTGAACCAGGTGATGCTGCACCAGTCGGTGATCGGCCTGGAGACCAAAGCAGCCCTTGACAAATACGGCGTGAAGCCGGACATGATCATCGGCTGCGCCGGCGGCGGTTCCAACTTAGGCGGCCTCATTGCGCCTTTCATGGGCCAGAAGCTGCGCGGGGAAGCCGACTACCGCTTCATCGCCGTGGAGCCCGCCTCCTGCCCCAGCTTCACCAGAGGGGTGTACGCCTATGATTTCTGCGACACCGGCATGGTCTGCCCTCTGGCCAAGATGTATACCTTAGGCAGCGGCTTCATCCCCTCCGCCAACCACGCAGGGGGACTTCGCTACCACGGCATGAGCTCCACCCTGTCGGAGCTCTACCATCAGGGGCTCATGGAGGCCGTCAGCGTGAAGCAGACGGAAGTCTTCGAGGCCGCGGAATACTTCGCCAGGGTGGAGGGCATCCTGCCCGCCCCGGAAAGTTCCCACGCCATCCGGATTGCCATCGACGAGGCCAGGAAATGCAAGGAGACCGGTGAGGAGAAGACCATCCTCTTCGGCCTCACCGGCACGGGATACTTCGACATGGTGGCCTATGAGAAGTTCCACATGGGCCAGATGGAGGACTATATCCCCACCGACGCCGAACTGGAGGAATGCCGCAACGCGCTTCCCAGGATAGACTGACTGCGGATGCAGAAGCGGGAATCTTACAGAAAAATACAGTAACTCAGGCGGGCAGGAGCGTCCAAAGGCCGTTCTCTTGCCCGCTTTTTTGTTCCTCCGATTTTATACAAAAGTGCATTCAAGACCATTGAGTAATAAGGATTCTGAAACCGGAAATATATGTCGATCCATCGTACTGCGAACCGTAGACGCCAAAAAGCAGAACAGCGAAGATCAGTCCATAATAGACCGGCCGGCGGAACCGGATATTCTGCCGCGCCGGCGCTGCCAATCAGCACGATTGACAAATCCGCAGAGACAGGTTCCGCAGCATGATATCAGAACGCCCATTACCGGACTTCCGGAGAACAATTCGCCGCCTCATATCTGCATCTTAGAATATCCCTCCCGCCTCACATACGCCCGAAACTCCACAGGCGTCATGCCCATATGCCGCTTGAACACTTTGCTAAAATAATTGCCCCCGGAAAAGCCGCAGGCCTCGCCTATCTCCCGGATGCTCTCCTCCCCGGCCGTCAGCATGTCCACCGCCTTGTCCAGACGCATCCTGGTCAGGCAGTCTATGGGCTTCCCCCCGGTCTCCCGGCAGAATTCCCGGGAGAGATGGCTCTGGCTCACCTTCAGGAAAGCCGCCACATCCGCTACGCCTATGGAGGAGGCGAAATTCTTCCGCATATAGCGCTGCGCCCGGGCGCTCAGAGAGGCGTCCTCGTCCCTGTCGCCCATGGGCGCGGCGCACAGAAGACACAGGAGTTCAAATGCCCTGCTGCTGAGCAGAAACGGATTCCGCGCCCTCCCCTCCCTTGCCATGACATGCAGCTGTGACAGCAGCCGGACGGCCTCATGCTCCCGGGGCAGGGAAAAGACCTGTCCCAGGTGGCTTTCTATCTCCCTGCAGTACCGCTCCGCCCCATGGCATTCAAACATGGCGAAAAGGAATTCCCAGGGAGCCCGGTTTTTCTCCCCGTCAAAATAATAACCCTCCTCCCCCGGCAGCTTCAGAAAGAAAGCCTTTCCCTCATCTACCAGCTGCTCCTGCCCGCCTATCCGCACCGTGCCGCTTCCGGCCAGCGTATACTGGAGGAGATAGCAGGAATTCCTCCTGCTGTTCTCCCAGTGGTATGCCGAAGAATACCTGGCCTCCCTGCCCACGGCGATAAGCTGTACGAAAGGCTCCTCCACGTCCTCCAGAAAATGGAATGCGTAGTTGTCCAGTTTGTCAGTAATCTCTTTCTGCATCAAAAAATTACCCTTTCTTATCAAATACTTACCGTTGAAATGAGCCTCCCTTTTCTCTATGATAGAGGAAAAGGATGATTCTTTCAGGCATGCTTCCGGTATCTCAAGTATATCATTCCGCGGCAGAAATGTAAACTTCAGCCGATCCCTCTTTCGCGGAACGGGAATACCGGAACCGCTATAGATCATCAAAAATTTACACAAGGAGGCAATATTATGTCATTCAAAGTAGCATTCATTGGAGCAGGCAGTATCGGCTTCACCAGGGGGCTTCTGGCAGACATCCTGACGGTCCCGGAATTTTCCGATATCCAGGTGTCCTTTACGGACATCAACCCGGACAATCTGCGGATGGTGACCCAGCTTTGCCAGCGGGATATTGATGAAAATGGGCTAAACATCAAAATCCATGCCACCCTGGATCGCAGGGAGGCCTTTCAGGACGCCAAGTACATCATCAACTGCGTCCGCATCGGCATGCTGGAGGCCTTTGAGACCGATGTGGACATCCCCCTGAAGTACGGCGTGGACCAGTGCGTGGGCGACACCCTCTGCATCGGCGGCATCATGTACGGCCAGAGAGGCATCGCGGCCATGCTGGGATTCTGCAAAGATATCAGAGAGGTGGCAGCCCCGGGCGCAATCCTCTTAAACTACTCCAATCCCAACGCCATGGTCACCTGGGCCTGCAACAAGTACGGCAAAGTACCCACCTACGGCCTCTGCCACGGAGTACAGCACGGACATGAGCAGATCGCGAAAGCTCTGGGACGAAAGAAAGAGGACGTGGACATCATCTGCGCGGGATTGAACCACCAGACCTGGTACATCAGCGTAAAGACAGACGGCGTGGAGCGCACCGGAGAACTGTACGAATTGATGAAACAGGCGGAATTTGCCAAAGATGAGAACATCCGGCTGGATGTAATGCGGAATTTCGGATATTATTCAACGGAGTCCAACGGCCACCTGTCGGAATACCTGATGTGGTACCGGAAGCGCCCTGAGGAAATGGAGAAGTGGATCAACTACAGTTCCTGGATCCAGGGGGAGACCGCCGGGTACTTAAGGGTCTGCCGGGAGAGCCGCAACTGGTTCGAGACGGACTTCCCCAACTGGTTAAAAGAGCCTGCCAGGCAATTCACGCCCAAAGCCCGTTCCACCGAGCACGGCAGCTATATCATAGAGGGTCTGGAGACCGGACGGGTCTACAGAGGCTGCTTTAATGTGATGAACAACGGCGCCATCACCAATCTGCCCGCAGAATGCGTGGTGGAAGTGCCCTGCTATGTTGACTACAACGGAATCTCCGTCCCCAGAGTAGGGGATCTGCCCTTAGGCTGCGCCGCCATCTGCTCCGCCAGTGTCTGGGTACAGAAGCTGGCCGTGGAGGCCGCCGTCCACGGCGACATCAATCTCCTCTGGCAGGCGGCCCTGATGGACCCCCTCACCGGAGCGGTCTGCACCCCTGACGAAATCCGGCAGATGGTAGATGAGATGCTGGTGGCGGGCAGGCAGTGGCTGCCCCAGTACAGCGAGGAAATCCCGAAAGCCCAAAAGCGGCTTGAGGCCAGCACCCTGCCCCTGCGTCCGGCAAAGGGATTCCGCCTCCATGCCAAAACCGTGGAGGAGATGGCACAGGAAAAGGCCAGGTACCGCGCCCTGGCCTCTGCCGCCGCCAAAGAAAAGGTAGAGTAACGTCTCCGCCCGCTATCCGATGCTATTCCAGCTTCAGCCAGGTAGTGTACCGGCTGCCGGTGGTCCCTAAGTGGTAGAAGTCTCCCAGGGTAATGCCGCAGGGAAGAGGAATCCGTATTTGGCCTTCCAGGAAGACAGAAAGAGCTGCTTCCACCTCCCCGCGGTTTAAAGGAGGCAGGGCATGAAAGTTGTGGCCTCCTGCAAGGCTTACGTCCGTGCCGAACAGAATAGGGCCTCTGTAGATGCTGGTCAGTCCCCGGAAGTCTTCCCGGCCCTCCAGGTAGCGGGTGGAAAAATCCAGTTCCAGCAAAAGCGAAAGCTCCCCGGGACAGTCCAGCGGGAAGTAAGAACCGGCCGAGACTTGCTTTTTTGCGCCGTCTATGGTGACCGTGGTATCCGCAGACCACCCCGGAATGCGCAGGGCCAGCTTTCCACTGTAATGAGTTACCGTGATCTGCACTTTTCCCCGGGCGGGGTAGCCGCCGCTTATCCGGATATGGCTTCCGCCCTCTGTCACGACATCCATGTCTTCGTATGCATTGATGCAGAGGGCGGAGGAGGTTTGGGTCACGGCCCATTCGCTGAGCATTCCGATTCCCCTGGGAGCGTTCACGGAACAGCAGTTCAGCTCCGGAGAACCGGCTCTGCACTGGAAAGTGATGTCGTGGACGCTGGAGTGCCTCTCTCCCGCCATCGGGGTATGGTAAGTGGACCAGCGGCCCGTGGGAGACCAGGCGCCCATGCAGGCGTTATAGTGCGCCAGCTCCAGAAAATCCAGAATATCCGAATTGCCCGTGAGTTTAAAGACCTCCACGGCCAGGGCGTCATATGCAATGACGCAGCAGGTTTCGATGTGACCCTCACAGAAAGGGCTGCCCACAGCCTGTTCCTCGGTGGAAAAAGCGCCGGTGTTGTGGATGTCTGTCTTCAGAATAGAATAAAAGACCTGCTCCACTGTCTGGAAATAATATTTCCGGCCTGTGATGCGGTACAATTCCGCCAGGCCCATGATCACATGCAGGCTTTCCCAGCGAGGCTGGGGGCACTGGTAAAATTCCAGCTTGTCCAGGGCGCAGCCGATATAGTCGCCGGCACCTTCCTTGGAGAGATCCTTTTCAATCTCCAGGGCAAAGTCCAGATAGCGCCTCTCTTTCGTGAGGCGAAAGAGCATGGCGAATGCATGGATGGGAGACAGGTTGGCCTCAGGAGATTTCATGGACAGGAGGCTTTTTCTTCCGGTTTCCGGGTTGTAATATTTTTCCAGGAACAGACCGGCGATTTTTTTCACAGCCTGCATGTAAGCCTCTTCCCCGGTCTCCTCGTACCACAGCAGCAGGCCGTACATAATGTGGTAATGGCCCCAGGCATCCCATGTGCCCTCCACCTCATCCGGCTTCTGGGAAAAGGAGCCCGTAAGCCGGCACTGCCTGCTGAAAGGCCCAAGATACCCGTCCTCTGCCTGGCAGTCCAGAAGTTCTTTCAAAAATCCCCGAATATAGGCGTAGAGTTCTTCATCCAGCGTGAGGCGGTAAACGTAATAGGCTCCCGTGACATATTTCCCGGCAAATTCGCCCAGCCACCCCAGCATCAGCCGGTAAGGCAAAAGGTCGCGCTCTCTAAACATGGCCAGAATGCCGGGATTGGACTCATATAGTCCGATGAGCCAATTCCTGGTCAGGTTCCTGGCCAATTGACCGGTGATTCCCTGGAAATCGCCGGTCTCCAGCCGAACCGTGCGCATCAGATCTCTTTCGCTTGCTTTCCGCATAATAGCACCTCCTTTTCTCAATCTCTCTTCCCCTCCACCCTCCGGCGGGGCCTTGGCAGCGTCAATCAGCCTTTCACACTGCCCAGGGTCAGGCCGGTGGTAAAATATTTCTGCAGGAAAGGATAGACCAGCATCACCGGAAGCGCGCCTAAGAACAACTGGGCGGCCCGGCCGGTCCGCACGTTGATCTGGGAGGCTAGCTGTCTGTAATCAGACCCGGCCTGCCGCATCAGGGATTCGAAGCTTCGCAGGAGGCTCTGCATATATGTGGCCAGAGGATATTTGGCGCGGTCGTTTAAGTAGATGACTCCGCTGAACCAGTCGTTCCAGTGGCCTACGATACAGAACAGGCCCACGGTAGCCAGCGCAGGCTTCAGCAGAGGAATCATTACCTTGTACAGCAGCTGAAACTCCGAGGCTCCGTCGATTCTGGCAGCTTCCTGCAGTTCGTCCGGCAGGCCTCTGATGAAGTTCATCAGGATCACCATATTGTAGACGGGAAGTGCCCCCGGCAGGATCATGGACCATATGGTATCCTTTAAGCCCGCCCTGGACACCACCAGATAGGTGGGGATCATCCCGCCGCCAAACAGCATGGTGAACACAAAGTAGGCCATGTAAATATTTCTGCCCATCAGCCGGTTTTTCTCTTTGGAGAGAGGATAGGCGGTGAGTACCATGAGTACCAGATTGATCATGGTCCCCAGGAAAGTCCGCACCAGGGAATTTCCCAAAGCCCGCATGAAGTCTCCTTTTTTCAGCGCGTATTCATAGGAGGAGAGCGTGAACTCTATGGGCCAGAAAGTGACTTTCCCGGCGGCCACGGCCGGCCTGCCGCTTAAGGAAACGGCCAGCAGGTGCACAAAGGGGAGGACGCAGCTTAGGCAGACCGCCACCAGAAGCGTGTAGTTGCAAATCAGAAAAATTTTTCTGGATGCACTTAATTTTTTCTTTTTCATATGCGCCCTCCCTTTTAAAAGATCCGATAATTTGCCAGCTTGTCAGCCAGCTTATAGGAAGCCACCACCAGGATCATGGATATGACGGATTTAAACAATCCCACCGCAGTGCCGACGGAGTATTGAGCCTGGGTAATTCCCAGCCGGTAGACATAGGTGTCGATAATGTCTCCTGTATCGTATACCACCGGGGCGTAAAGATTGTAAATCTGGTCAAAGCCGGCGTTCAGAACGCTGCCCAGAGACAGAACCAGCATCAGGACAATGGTGGGCGCCAGCATGGGCAGCGTGATGAAACGCGTCTGAGCCAGCTTTCCGCCTCCATCAATTCTGGCCGCCTCGTAGAGTTCCGGATCAATGGAGGTCAACGCGGCCAGGTACACCACCGTGCCAAACCCAAACCCTTTCCAGATATCGGAAATAATCATGGTCCAGGGGAAGACGGAGGGGCTGCCCAGGAAATTCACCGGGTTTAGCCCAAATGCCTGCAGCGTCTGGTTCACAAGGCCGTCGGCGGCCAAAAGATCCGTCAGGATGCCTGCCAGGATGACCCAGGAGAGGAAGTTCGGTATATAGATCAGGGTCTGAAAGATTCGCTTCAGAATCTTGTTCCCGATTTCATTCAACAGTAATGCGAACAGCACGGAGACCGATATGCCTCCCAGCATCTTGAAGACTGCGATATAGAGACTGTTCCAAATGGTTCGGACAAAATTAGGCTGGGAAAAAAGAAACTGAAAATTTTTAAGACCGACCCAGGGAGAGGAAAAACCTCTCCCCGGATTATAGTCTTCGAAAGCAATCACCAGCCCATATAAAGGTATGTAAGAGAAAATAAATATCACCAGGATCCCCGGCAGAAGCATTAAGTGCATCTGCCATTCTCTCTTAAAGCGTTTTTTCATATTCTTCATAGGCTGCTCCTTTACGTGCCGTGCAAAAAATCATGCTGTCAGGCTGCTTGCATTATTGGTTTCCGTACATCTGGTTGACATCCTGGGTGGCAGTGTCGCCGCCTGCGGTTTTCCATTCTTCCACCAGAGTGTCGAAATAGTCCAGGGGCTCTTCGCCTGTGATGATCTTGGTAAAGCCCTGGGTCAAAATGTCGTCCAGAGTGGTTCCTATTTTGGCAATGCTGTCAGGCGTAACCGCCCATACCTGGTTCTTGATGACATCGCCTGCAGAAATGATGGGTTCCGCTACACTGTAGGCGCTCTTTACCGGAGCCCATAGCATATAGCCGCCCACTGCAGCCGGATCGCCATTGTCGATGAAGTTCACAATGTCCGCATAAGCCTGGGTCTGCTTTACGGAGATCAGGGCGCTGTCATCTTTCTCTGCAGCCGCTTTGGAAGCTACCATGAAAGTGTCACGATCCAGATTGGGATCCTGTACCCGCAGAACCTGCGCCGCATGGTCAATATTAAAGTAGGAAAGGATTTCTTCTTTGCTCATGCCGTTGGCGGTGCCGTTTTTCTCCAGATCGGCGTAGAAGTTGATGCACTTCATGGCTGCTTCCGGGTTCTTGCAGTCCTTGCTGACTACAATGTAGGAGAAATTGTCACAATTTAAGGGATAGAGCACCTTTTCGCCGTTTGCGCCGGGCACGGGATAGGCCTCCAGATACGCTTCTCTGCCCAGGTTGGAGATCATATCCGCTCCTGCGGACCATCCCAGCCAGTTCTTGAAAGGATAGATGCCTACCTTGCTGTTCACGGCATCCTCATTCAGCTTGTCGCCGTTGATCAGGGCGAAATTAGAGTTAATGATGCCCTCCTGGTACCACTGCGCCCATGCCGCCAGAGCGTCTTTCATTTCAGGCTGTACGGAGCCGTAGACGATTTGGCCGTCCGGCCGGCTGATCCAGATGTCAGGGTAAGCGCCCCATGCAGGAGCCAGGATCTTCAGAGTGGTCAGACTCTGGTCAACAGCGATTCCCGTGCTGCCGTATTCCGCCTGGAAAGCTTTCTCCATGGCTACCAGGTCATCGATGGATTTGGGATCCTCCAGATTCAGGCCGTCTTTCCAGTCCTTGCGGATCCACACCGGGTTGATCTGGGCGATAGGCCCTACCCCCAGCTGGGCGATGCCATACAGTTTTCCATCGGCTTTTCCGGAGTCAAAGCTTTCCGGCTCTATTGCCATGTAGCCCTTGACGATGTCGCTGGCATATTTGTCATATATCTCTGTCATGTCATACAGCAGGTCGGCTTCGATCATCTGCTGCAGCTGATAGGTCTGTACCATGCATACGTCCGGCAGCTTCTTGTCGGCGATGGCAAAGTTAATCTTGGTGAAATAGTCATCCCATTCCGCCGTGTATGCAGGGACTACTTCTATGTTCAGCTTGTCCTTGTAGCCTCTGATCCAGGGATTGTTTGTGATGTCATCCCCGGGCTCATAGTTCAGGCCGGAGTTGATCATCAAAGCCACCTCCAGGGTGACGGTGTCGGCAAAGGGGGTCAGCGGGCCGTCTTCCGCCGGGGTGCCGGCATTGGAGTCCTTTGCGGCATCGCTCTGGGATGCCCCCCCTGAGGATGCCTGGCCGTTATCGGGCTCTTTGCCCCCGCAGGCCGCCAATGAGATTGCCATAGCCGCTGTCAGCAGTAAAGATATCAGTTTCTTTTTCATACTAAGGTTCTCCCTTCTTGATGTAAACTTAGATTTCGTTGTAACATGCTGTCATTATAGCGCTTTGATTTTTGAGATTCTATTGATTTTCTTGCGTTTTGTACAATCTCTTGACTAATCTTTCGGGAGAAAGCAAAAAATCTTTATTCGCGCATGATTTTGTACTATAATGGCATTTAGATAATAGAATCTGCCCTTTGATTCTATTATAGCCCTTAGATAATAGAATCTGCCCTTTGATTCTATTATAGCCCTTAGATAATAGAATCTGCCCTTTGATTCTATTATAGCC
>ERZ808051.1757-NODE-1757-length-13048-cov-5.225889_pt1 | contig 13048 bp, 9 predicted proteins | sample MGYA00380199_ERZ808051 | MGnify/ENA primary metagenome ERZ808051 (study PRJEB31490, sample SAMN06133391) | mouse gut metagenome | isolation source: J11 | host: mice | place: China: Chengdu | collected 2015-05 ...
TTGGTTCTTGAACCGTTCATGTAAACGGCCCGGATACGTGCATCCTCTCTGGCCGTATGTAAGATGAGATCAAACATTTCCTGTTCTGTACGCATCAGACTTCCTCCTGATATTCTGATAATTCATAGCTATTTTACCATATTTTTCTCCGGATGTATAGTTTAGGGGATAAAATTTGTCCGGTTGCTGCATCATACAATCTGATTTTGAAAGATTGTATTTTAAAAGATTGCATATTATAATGGTATAAAATATGGAGGAAAGAGATTTAAAAAAGGCTGTAGAATAGCAGCCAACGAGGAAGCATTTACATAAAAATAAATTAAGAAAGGCATGGAACGATATGGACAATCAGATTTTTTCTATGGAGAAGTACGCGCGCGCCGCGAGAGAGGCTGTCGCGGAAGGCATCGTAATGCTGCAGAACCGGGGAGAGGTTCTTCCTTTGGCAAAGGGGAGCAGGATCGCCTTATTTGGCAGAAGCCAGTTCTGCTACTATAAAAGCGGGACAGGTTCGGGAGGACTTGTCAATACGGCATATGTGACCGGCATTGCGGAAGCATTTGCAAAAGATGAGCGTTATACTTTGCATGAAGGATTAAAAGCTCTTTATGAAGAGTGGTTAAAAGACCATCCTTTCGATACGGGAAGCGGATGGGCACAGGAACCGTGGTTTCAGGAAGAAATGCCTGTTACGCGGGAGACCGTAGAGAAGATCAGGGAAGAATCCGACACAGCTGTCATTATCATTGGACGTACGGCGGGAGAGGATAAGGACAATCTGGTAACGGAAGGCAGCTATCTGCTTACCAGGGCAGAAGAGCAGATGTTAGAGAATGTATGCAGTGTCTTTGCGCGTACGGTCGTGTTATTGAATGTCGGTAATATCATTGATATGAAGTGGGTAGAAAAATATGCTCCATCCGCTGTGCTCTATGTCTGGCAGGGCGGTCAGGAAGGCGGAAACGGCGTACTGGATGTCCTGAGCGGAGATGTGTCTCCTTCCGGAAAACTTCCCGACACGATAGCTTTCGATATTGCAGATTATCCTTCCACGAAATATTACGGAGACAGTAAAAGAAATTTCTATGCCGAAGATATCTATGTAGGATATCGCTATTTTTCCACCTTTGCACCGGAGAAAGTCCTGTATCCGTTCGGTTACGGTCTTTCTTATACGACTTTTACGACTACGGCCTCTCTTGCGCCGGACAAGTCAGATATCACAGAGGGCGTGACAGTAAATATGCAGGTGGTTAATACCGGTGCACATGCCGGTAAGGAAGTCGTACAGATTTACTGCGAAGCGCCGCAGGGCATGCTTGGCAAGGCAAGCAGAAGTTTATGCGGTTTTGCCAAGACCAATACGTTATTGCCGGGAGAAATGCAAAAGATGACCGTTACGATTCCGGCAGCGTATCTCGTTTCTTATGATGATGCCGGTATTACCGGGCATAAGTCCTGCAGCGTATTGGAAGCGGGAGAATATGTTTTTTATGCCGGGGAAAACGTCAGGGATGCCGGGAAAATCGGCAGTCTGAGCGTTGATGAGACGATCGTTATAGAAGAGCTGGAAGAGGCAATGGCGCCTGTTACGGCTTTTGAGCATATGAGAACCGGCGGGCGCAGAGAAGATGGCACCTATCATGTAGAATGGCAGGATACTTCGCTTAGAACGGCGGATCCCGGGGTTCGCAGACAGGAGAGACTGCCGGAAGAATATGCCTATACGGGCGATCAGGGTTACAGACTCTGTGACGTAGAGTCCGGGAAGGCCGACATGGGACAGTTTCTGGCACAGCTTACGGATGAGGAGCTTTGCTGTATCATAAGAGGGGAAGGCATGTGCTCGCCAAAGGTAACGCCCGGTACGGCAGCAGCATTCGGCGGAGTGACGGAAAGCCTGCAAAATTACGGAATTCCTGTAGGCTGCTGTGCGGACGGACCAAGCGGCATCCGCATGGACTGCGGAACGGTCGCTTTTGCGATGCCAAACGGCACCTGTTTGGCCTGTACCTTTAATGTAGAACTCGTAGAAGAACTCTATGAGTGGGAAGGACTGGAACTGCGCAAAAACCAGATTGATACATTGCTCGGCCCCGGTATGAACATTCACCGCAATCCTTTAAACGGACGAAACTTCGAATATTTTTCCGAGGACCCGCTTCTTACCGGCAAAATGGTCGTTGCACAGCTTAACGGTATGCACCGGTATGACGTGACGGGAACGATCAAGCATTTTGCCTGCAACAACCAGGAATTCAGCCGTAATTTCGTGGAAGCGGTAATTTCCGAGAGAGCTTTGCGGGAAATCTATCTGAAAGGTTATGAGATTGCGGTTAAAGAAGGAAAGGCACGTTCTATTATGTCTACATACGGTCCCGTAAACGGTTTCTGGACAGCAGGAGCTTATGATCTGCTTACGACCATCCTGCGGAAGGAATGGGGATATACGGGAATTGTAATGACCGACTGGTGGGCTAAGGCGAATGATGAGAATAAAGAAGCCTCGATCAGGAATACGGCCGCGATGGTAAGAGGGCAGAATGATCTGTATATGGTAACGGGAGATTCTCTTAGTAATTCCAACGATGATAATTCCGAGGAAGGATTACGAGAGGGTACCGTTACAAGGGGGGAATTCCAGCGCTGTGCAGCCAATATCTGCCGTTATCTGCTGACGACGCCGGCCTATCTTAGAAAGCAGGGCACAGAGACTGAGCTGGATAAACAGTTGCAGGAATATGCAAAACAGGAAAACAGCGCTACAGGACAGATCCTTTGTATTGACGGAGAAAACGCATTTATTGATCCGGCACAGATTGATACGGGCAAAGGAAAATCCACGACGCTCCAGATCACTGTCAAGGAAAGAGGATTGTACCGCCTGGAATTTACCTGTAAGGCGGCAGAAGGAACCGGAGAACTGGCGCAGATTCCGCTGTCCGTATTTCAGGATAAAAAGCTTGTGGAGACCGTTACGCTTTCAGGCGCCGATACGAATTGGCAGCAGAAGGTCATAGAGTTTCCGATTCCTCTCTTTAGTTATACCTTCTATGTGAAGTTGTTTTTCGGTATGAGCGGAATGGAGATCAAAGATATGAAAGTACTTATGAGCAAGTCCATGGAAGAAGAACTCCGGCAGGCCATGCTGAAAAGAAAGGAACAGAATCCGGAAGAATAGCACTGAATAAGAATGGGGATCGGCATATGAAATCAAAACTGTTGATTGTAGATGATGAGCCAGGCATTGTAGAGATGATGCAAAGCTATTTTGCGTCATCTTATACGGTATTGACCGCCTATACCGGCGCGGAGGCGCTGCAAAAGGTAACGGCTGCCCCTGATCTTATTTTACTGGATATCAATATGCCGGATATGGATGGTCTGGAAGTCTGCCGGAAGATCCGCGCATATATCACCTGTCCCATATTGTTTCTGACGGCCCGCATTGAGTCTGCTGACAAGATAACCGGATTTGGCGCGGGTGCGGACGATTATATTGTGAAGCCTTTTGACCTGGAGGAATTGGGGGCGCGGGTAGCCGCTCATTTAAGAAGGGAGCAAAGAAGGCAAAACAGCGCGGCGGTACGTTTTTTCGGGGCGATTTCGGTTGATTATTCGGCCAGAGAGGTTGTTATTGACGGGGAGAAGATACCTTTTTCCAGAAGGGAGTTTGATATTCTGGAGCTTCTTTCGTTAAATGCCGGACAGATTTTTGACAGAGAGCGCATCTATGAAACGGTCTGGGGATTAGAAGGAGACGGAAACAGCGATACGGTAATGGAGCATATCCGTAAGATCCGGGCCAAATTCGGCGCCTATACGCAGGAACAGTATATTGAAACGGTCTGGGGGTGCGGGTATAAATGGAACGGCTGAAGAATATGGGATTAAAACATTCTTTTTTCCTGCTGTCGTTCCTATGTCTGTTGTCTGCACTGCTGTTGACAGCGGGGATTTATCTGTTCTGTGAAAAAATGAAAGGCTCTTATCCAAGGGGCGGTGTCGTTATAGGCTATGATGGATCAATGACAGAACTGCCGCAGCCAACGCCTGAACAGATGGATATTTTGCGTTTGTTTGATATGATACAGGTATTTACGGTCCTGCTTGTACCCGTATGCGGACTGGGACTGGCAGGCATGCTGTTTTACCGATGGAAATTAAAAAAGCCGATTAATGTTTTAAAAGACAGCGCCGGGCGCATCCGTATGCATGACCTTGATTTTACCGTTCCGAAGATTTCCGGGGACGAACTCGGAGAAGTCTGTGCAGCGTTTGAAGTGATGCGGGAAGAACTGCTTTGTTCCAATAAAGAATTGTGGTATCAGGCGCAGGAACGGAAAAGATTAAATGCGGCGTTTGCTCATAATCTGCGTAATCCGGTCACGGTCCTAAAAGGTACGGTGAAGATGCTGCGTCAGGGAGTGGGCGATGAACAGGCGCTGGAACGGCTTGCGATTTATACAGAGCGTATTGAGCGGTATATAGAAGCCATGAGCAGCATACAGCGGTTAGAACAGATGCCGGTATGTAAAAAGTCTGTTCCAGTTTCTCTATTATATGACGAATTGTCGGAGACTGCGAACCTGCTTGCTCCTTCACTGAAAATATCGATCCGCGGGAATGCGGATGAAGAGCGTGCGGAACTGGATCACGGACTGTTCCTGACGGTGGCGGAAAATCTGATCAATAATGCAGCCCGTTATGCGAAAGAGGAACTGACGATCATTTTAAACAGGGATGAGCGTTATCTGAAATTATCCGTAACAGACGATGGGCCGGGATATCCGGCCTGGTTGATCAAAGATGGTCCGAAACCGTTTGGCAGGGCAGATGCGCATGAGACTTCTTTGGGCATGGGATTATACAGCAGTATGCTGCTATGCATGAAGCAGGGAGGAACACTTACGTTAGAAAACGCAGCAAAGCAGGGAGCGTCTGCAACCGCACTGTTTGCAATATAGGAAAGCCCTCCATTCAACTACGAAAAGTATTTACTATCTTATAAAGAAAACCTTAAAAATCTTGAGCAAATTTTGAGATTTCTGCTTTATACTCTCCTTTAGAATAAAAAAAGGAGAGTATTTTTATGTTGATAAAAGCAAAGAATCTAAGCAAAATATACGGGAGCGGTGAAAATCAGGTGATTGCGCTTCAGGAAGCGAATCTGGAGATTGATGCCGGTGATTTTATTTCGATCATGGGGCCTTCCGGCAGCGGAAAGAGCACATTGCTGCATTTATTATCAGGACTGGATATGCCCACTTCCGGCAGTCTTTTTTTTGGGGAACAGGATGTATATTGTCTAAACGATGCAAAATTATCGGCATTCCGTCGTAAAAAGATCGGTTTTGTTTTTCAGCAGTTTAACCTGCTTCCGGTTCTTACCGCACGGGAGAATATTCTGATGCCGTTGTTGTTAGATGGGAAGAAAGAAGAAGCAGCGTACTGTGATCAGCTCATGGAACTGCTTGGCATAAAAGAGCGGATGACGCATCTGCCGCATGAACTTTCCGGAGGACAGAAACAGCGTGTAGCGATTGCCAGGGCATTGATCGCGAAGCCGGATATTATTTTTGCGGACGAGCCGACCGGCAACCTGGATTCCAAAAGCGGTGAGGAAGTCATGCGGTTATTGGCAGACATCAGAGAAAAAATGGGAAAAACGATCGTTGTCATCACACATGACGAGCGAATTGCCCAAATGGCGAAACGACGTTTTACGATTACGGATGGGATATTATCCGGAGAAAGCGGAACGACGCGGAAAGGAATGCTGCAAAAATGAAATCTTATCATACATTGGCGTTAAAAGAAATTTTAGAACAAAAAACAGTGTCCGTATTCATTTTGATCGCCGTGATCCTCTCGACTATGATGACGACAGCAGTCGGACAGTCTGCCGGTGTCTTAGCGGCTATGAGAAAGCAGCAGGCTATTACGATCGGAGGCGACCGTTTCGCGACGTTTGTACAGTTGACAGAGCAGCAGGTGCAGACTATAAAGAGCGATCTCCGGATATCCTATGCGGGGCGGAGCATCCCTCTTGGCAGGATGGATCTGAACAATTTACTGAGACTTGATCTCATCGAATACCGGGGCGACAGCATGGAAACTTATCCGTCCTACACGAAACTGATGAAAGGGCGGCTGCCGGAGAAGGCAATGGAAATAGCATTGTCGGAAGATGCGCTTGCATTTCTCGGATTTACAGGGAAAGTCGGAGATACGATTTCTCTGTCTTTATCTAAAGCGCTGCGTCATGGCATTATGATAGAGTCCTATGACTATACGGCGGATTTTGTTCTGACAGGCATAACTGAGAGCAATTATACAGGATACAGTTTTGGCAGTATTATAGCCATTGCCGGAGAAGGTACGGCGGATGCGGTACTGCCGTCGGAATATCTTTATTATAATGTAGATGTCCGTCTGGCGGACAAAAGAGAATTTCAGACGGTTATGGATGAACTGATAGAAAAGCTGCATTTACATGAATTGGATACATTATATAACTATCCTTATCTGAATGCATTGGGCATTCCTTACAATATGCAGGAGGATGACGCTGCGGTCGGAGACAGCGGCTTTATTTTCCTGATGCTGGCCGGTATTTTGGCGGCGGTGCTCATTTTGCTGGCAGCAGGACTGGTAATCTATAATATCTTAAAAATTGCCGTTGCCAGGCGGATCAGACATTACGGGATACTGCGGGCGATCGGCGCAAAGGAAGGGCAGCTTTACCGTATCGTAGCGGAAGAAATCTTATTATTATGTATGATCGGCATACCGGCAGGTATGCTGCTTGGTTTCCTGTCGGCAAAAGGAATCTTAACTGCGGCGTTAAGTCAGCTGTCACCGGAAATGTTTCTGGTACAGGATGCGGATGAACTTCGGGAACTGCTTGCCGTGAACAGTTCCGGAAAGCTGGGATTATTATTATTCAGTGCACTTATCACACTGTTGTCCGCTTTTCTGGCGTCTGTGCCGGCCGCACGGACTGCGGCGAAAGTTTCGCCTGTGACGGCTATGCATGATATGATGGACAAAAAGATCAGACGAAGGAAACGTAATCGCAGAAAAATACAAAATTTTGCCAGATATTATGCCGCATTAAATTTACGGCGGGGCGGCGGACGTACGGTAATCACCGTTTTATCCCTTGTGATGAGCATTACTGTGTTCATTGCTTTACAGGGATATCTTTCACTGCTCGATGTTTCCTATACGGTACCGGAGCATACAGGAGATTATTCCGTTGTGAATGAGTACAGCGGGTTTTCTATGCAGGAACTGCAGGATATGGAAAACGATGAAAACATCGAAGCGGTTGCGGCACAGCAGTTTTCAATGTATGAGCTGGATGAGCAATATTTCCCGGTAGGGATCAAGACGGATTTTGCACTTGGGATAGGAGAGCGGTTTCAGATATTCGGAGAAAACGATTATTATGTGGAAGAACGTTTTACGGATAGGCTTTCTAAAGAGCAGCTTGCCATGTTTAAGGCGGGAGAAGGATGTATCGTCCGTAATCCGCTTCCTATCGATATTGGAGGAGAATGGATCGGAACGACACATATTGAGGAAGGAAGTTCGATCACCATAGCCGGCAAAAAGCTGCCCGTTTTACTGTCTATAAGCGATTATGATCAGTTTTTCAGTATCGGCAATAACGGTTTTATCAACGGGGTACAGGTACTTGTGAGTGACCGCATATATCCGGCGCTGACCGGAACGGATACATATGCAGAATTGCTTCCCGTTCTTAAGACGGATGCTGACAGAGCGGCTTTTGATCTTGTTTTGGAGAACTTATGTACGCGTGTGGCGGGAACGACATATCTTTCCTATGAACAGGCGGACCGGCAGTTGGAAGAAAGCGCCGCACAGATCAGGCTGCTTGCATGGGGACTCATTCTATTGATCGCATTGATCGGCATTTTGAATATTATGAATACCGTCTACACCAACATTTTGACAAGAGTAACGGAAATCGGGATACAAAGAGCGATCGGCATGAGTATTGGAACGTTGTATAAAACTTTTCTATGGGAAGGAGCATATTATGGTATGATAGCGACGTTGATCGGCAGCGTGAGCGGATATTTCTGTAATGTGCTCATAGAAGCTGCGGTATCCGAAACATTATCGCTCATACCGATACCGGTGCTTCCAATGATACAGGCGGCGGCAGCTTCGGTTACGGCCTGTCTGCTCGCAACGGCAGTTCCCTTATGCCGGATATCCGGACTGCATATCGTGGAAGCGGTCGAAGCTGTTGAGTAAACCATAAGAGAGACTCAGCGCACGCAGGGAGGAATACATATCGTAACAAGAGCGCCTCCTTCCGGGGCATTTGCAAGACAGAGCGTTCCGCCAAGTTCGGTAACGATCTGTTTTGCAATGGTAAGTCCCAGACCGAAATGTTCCTTGCTGCTGCGGCTTTTTTCGGCGCGGTAAAATTCAGTTGTGGCAAGGGCGAGAGCTTCTCCTGTGAAGCCTTCTCCTTCATCCCGTACACGAATCTGCAGCATGTGCGCTGCAAAACGGACGCAGAGAAAAATTGTACCGTTTACAGGAGAATACTGCACGGCATTATCGATGATATTATCAAGGATCCGCTGCAGATTATCTTTTGGTACAGACAGCGGGTCCGGAAGATCCTCGACCGAAAGAGAGCAGGAGAGCTGCTTTCTGTTCCCGAGAATTTCAATATTCTGTACCGTTACGGTTAACAGATCTCTGATATCACAGACACTGTCTTTGTCGGGGGCTGTCCTCGAAATGGCTATCATTCCTGTCACATAACGGTGAATCTGGGCGGTATGTTTTAGAATGAATGCAGTATATTCCTCCTGCTCTTTGGTCTGTTTTGTTTCCGATAAAAGCTCCGCATTGCCCGTTATGATGGCAAGCGGTGTTTTTATATCGTGAGCCAGTGCGGTCAACTGCTGTTTTTTGCGTTGTTCCAGAAACCATTGTTCTTTGAGGGAATGCTGCAGATCCGTTCTTAAATGTTCCAGAGAATCCATGATCCGGTTAAATTCGGATAATTTTGTTTTCTCCACATCAAAATCCAGATTCTGTGCACCGATCTGCCTTGCTGCAGAGTCAAGTTTTTGCAGTTCCGCGTTTAATTTGCGGGCATATCGAATGGCAATAAAAATGAAATCTGCTGCCAACATGAAAAGAAGCAGTAAAAGGAAGACAAATTCGGCATTCGGGAAGATGCGCCGCAGAAAAGAAGAAGCAAAAGTGGCCATAAGGCGGTAAGCAATAATAACGTGCTGCGTATCGGTGTCAATCCGAAGATAGATATAGGTACTGTTTCGTCTGATACCCGTCAGATCATTGGATGCAGCAAATTCAACTGCGGTTTCTAAAGCGTTTTCCTCTAAGGTAGTCTGTAAAAGCATGTTGTCAGTATTGAAAAAAGCATACTCTGCACCGGAAGGAATTTCTTCCGGTGTAATGGATGAGTGTCCGTCAAGTGTGGCAAGCCAGGAGGAGACAGAACGTTCAACTGTATTTGCCGGGATCAGGATATGAAAAGAAGAGGCCGCAGATAATAGAACTATCCACAGCAGCGTAATCAGAATAAACGACAGGAGAGCATGTGCCAGAAATATGATGAAAAAGTGGTTTAAGCTGCGTTCTTTTTTTAGCAGTACTCCATTCCATTTCTTTTTGTTCCGTTTCTTTCCGTTTTGTTTCTTCATACGCTGTTCCATCGGTATCCAATCCCCCATATAGTCTCAATCGGAGATATGCCGGCTGCGGCAAGTTTTTTCCGGATATTCTTAATATGCTCCGTGATAGCCGAAACATCACTCTCCTTATCGTAGCCAAAGACATTCTCAAAAATCTGTTCCTTGGAATAGATCTGACCGTGATTTCTGGCAAGCAGCAGACTGATCTCATATTCGCTTTTGGTAAAAATAAGTTTTTGTTCCCTGACCCGGATTTCTTTTTGAGCTAAGAAAAAACGAACGCTGCCGACGGCAAAACACTGGATTTTTTCACGCTGCTCACGTCTTAAATGTGCATTGACGCGGGCACGCAGTTCCAGAATGGAAAACGGCTTTTTGATATAATCGTCCGCACCGACCGAAAAGCCGAAATCTACGTCTTCTTCCATACTTTTTGCAGTGAGGAAAAGAATCGGGCAGTCCGTGAAACTTCGGATTTCACGGCAGAATGTATACCCATCCGTTCCCGGCATCATGACATCCAATAAGATAAGATCATATGATGACAGTTCGTTTCCAAGCGTTTCCGTGATGCGGGAGATACCGGTCACGACATGCCCATCTTTGGTTAAGGTATTCCTGATCAGAATGAGCATGGCTTCGTCATCATCGATTGCCAGAATATGTGCCATTTGAAAACTCCTTTCATCTGAAGGGGGATTCAGCTGATTGCGAAACTACGTGCAGGCAGATAAAAACATTTCTGCTGAAAGGCCCTCTAAAAACGCCGGTTCTTAGTGAGCGCGGCATTTGATGTGTTTTACAATCACCGGTTAAGAAACAGATACAGTAAACAGGATAATGCATACAATACATAAATGTGAACCGGATAGAACCAGTAAAAGAGGCGTTTGGAACCACGTCCTTTTGTTCCATTATAGCACAGCATGGGAATGACTGCAAAAACCTCCATCCATTCATATGCAAGCGTAAAAAAGTCTATGAAGCGCAGATTGGGGGCCATAAAATGCAGTCGTACGATATCCCAGAGGATCGTGGTGACTATAAAGGCTGCAGCCTGCAGTTTTCTGTTTCTGCGGGACAGATAAAGTATAACGCCGAAAAGCAGGACAGCAGTGCCGCCGTCCATAATAAAAGAATGGATCGGCAGGACGGTAAAAACCAGAAGGCTTATGGAAAAATTGAATACCGGCTGCGGAAAGGCCATCATCAGAGCAGATACCGCAAACGGAAGAAGTATGGGAATCAGTATGGCGCAAAGACCGCGAAGCCATTTTTTGTGTGCACACCAGTCGAAACCCTGTAGTACGACGATGAGAATAGAAAACGATGCAAGCATCTGGTTTTGCGGGAAAAATCCGTCAGGCCGCACGAGTGCAAAGCCTATGTTGTAGAAAGAAAAGTGTATCGCCCCCATAAAGACTGACAGCAGATAGATGCGCAGAAAATATTTTTTCCGGTCATGCGTATGGATAAAACCTTCGATCACACAGAATAAAAAAAGCGGCGCGGAAAGCCTGCCCAGCCAGGAAAAGAATAACGGGATCTTTCCGGTGAAGGCAAAAAAGTATTCGATATGATCCAGGACCATCAGGGCCATCGCGAGATATTTCAGTGCAAATCCGGACATGCCTCCGGCCGGACATAGACATGGAATGTGAAAGGAACTGTCTGTTGTTTTTGATTGCTGCATAGATATTATCCTCCATAAAATTGTTTTGAGTGGAAAATTAGGTTTATTTTCCTGCTCAAAAAAAGTCTATCAGGGATATCTAAGGAAAGTATAAGGAAATGAAATATTGTCGAAAAAATTTCAGCAGGAGAGCATTATAGATTGTTTCGTTTTTTATATTGCAATATAATTAAAGAAGAGAGAAGGTGCCGTCTGAAAGATGTTTTTTATCATCACAGCGATGACAGCCATATAAAAGATACAGGAATGTACCTGATTTCAACAAAGCCTCTCCTCTTGATGGTCATACAAGTCCTGACAGGGCAGGAAAAGGCAGCAGAGGGACTTTTGACAGCGAAGAAGAAAGCATATCTAAGAGAACATGTCATTATGACAAAACAAAGGACATATTGTGATGGTATAATAAATAGTAAATATACGTATGTGCACATTATACCCATGAATATGAATATGAATATGCCTATGATTGGGATTCTGCCTCTTGACCCGGTTTGGATTTCATTGTAGCATAATGGTATAAAATTAACGGTGGGAAATAACAGTTACAGATCTGGCAGAAAAATTCTCTTTATTCCCGTGAGGGAAAAACGATCAGGAAATATATGGGGTACATAAATGGAAGAACGGAAATTCTGGCATGAAAATGAAAGCTACATAGATTCGGTGATGAATAAAGTCAACAGACTGGCAGAAGATACTTATATTTATATCCTGCATTTAAAACAGAACAGGGTTTGGTTTTCGGAGACGACAAAAGATTATTTCGGACTTTGGGATATCTGCAGTGATGACCATTATGAGATCATGAGAGGTTTGATCCACCCGGATGATCTATGGGAATATGAGGAAGGGATGCCGGAAAGAGTACAGGGGAAAAACCTGGACAGGGAGTTGTGCGTCCGCATCAAAAATGCTTCCGAAGAATATCATATGTTCAGTATCCATACCGACATCGTGACAGATCAGAAGAATGGGGAAGAGTATCTGCTCATTTTGCTGCGGAATGAAAATGTCCTGCCAAGGATCGACGCTTTGACGGATCTGTATTCCCAGGCAAGGTTCGGCACAGATCTTGAAATTGAAATTGCCAAAAAAGAGCCTTTTGCCGTGCTGATGATCAAATTGGAACGATTCAATAATCTGAATATTATTTATGGTCATGACTTTGCGAACCGGCTTTTAAAAGAAACGGCGCTGCAGTTTATATATATGATGGATGAAAGCAGCGCCGTTTACAGGCTTGACGGTCCGAAATTTGGTTTCATTTTAAGAGGAGGCGGCAGGGAAAAACTGCTTGCATTTGAGCAAATACTCAGAGAGAAGCTGGCAAAAGGAATTTGTGTAAATAACAGACGGATTACGCTGAAAATATGTGCAGGAGCAATTCTGATAGATCAATATGACGGAGAGGCAGATGCGTTCAGTTCCAAAGCTGCATATGCGCTTGGACATTCGGAAACGGAGCATCAGGGAAAATTGATCATTTTCAATGATGAAGTGCGTACGTCCGGGAATGTAGATCTGGAATTGATGAAAGTGATCCACCAGTCGGTCAGGGAGGGCTGTGAGGGATTTTACGTGGAATATCAGCCGATCGTCGTTTCCGGGACAGGACGTATCATAGGAGCGGAAGCGCTTG
>ERZ808051.1758-NODE-1758-length-13047-cov-7.381342_pt1 | contig 13047 bp, 17 predicted proteins | sample MGYA00380199_ERZ808051 | MGnify/ENA primary metagenome ERZ808051 (study PRJEB31490, sample SAMN06133391) | mouse gut metagenome | isolation source: J11 | host: mice | place: China: Chengdu | collected 2015-05 ...
GGGCTGCACCTCGCGCAGCGGCGCGGTCTGAGGCGTGGCGATATAGCCGGGGCCGATGCCGTTGCACTGGATGTTATCCCGTTACGGAACGCCAGCAACCGCCGCCGCTATTCGGAAAAGGATATTGCCTGGATCGCCTTTATTAAACGGCTAAAAGCAACAGGGATGCCGATTAAGGAAATCAAGAAATATGCGGCGTTACGGGCCAAGGGTGATGTTACCCTTTCAGAACGTATGGAAATGCTGATACAACACCGCCAATCTCTGAATGAGCAAATTATGGGCGGGGGTGGCGTCCGCTCCCTGTGCGGCGGTATTGAAGCTCGGATACGGTCACGACCTTGTTTTCCAACAGCCAATTCTGAATATCGCGCATACGGTCGCCCCGCACGTACATCATAAAAATCTGCCTTACGATGTCCGCCGTCTCCGGGTCGGGCAGGAGGTGGTTCCTGTCGCTAGGGTCTATGACGTACCCATAGGGCACAGTGCCGTTGACGCGCTCCCCGCGCTGGGCCTTTGCCTGTTTGACGGCCCGGATTTTCTTGGACGTATCACGGGCGTAAAACTCGTTAAACCAGTTTCTCAGCGGGGTAAATTCGTTGTCCTCCCGCGCCGTGTCCACGCCGTCGTTAATGGCGATATAACGAACATCATTTTCTGGAAAAACGATCTCAATCAGTTCCCCGGTCTTTAAGTAGTTGCGGCCCAGGCGGGAAAGGTCTTTCGTGATGACCGTGGCCACGTTCCCGGATTCTACCTCCCGGAGCATGGCTTGAAGTCCCTCACGTTCAAAGCTGACCCCGGAAAATCCGTCGTCCACGAAAAAGCGGGTGTTAAAAAAATGGTGGTCGTCAGCGTACCGCTGCAATATGATTTTTTGATTCTGGATGCTCTCGCTCTCCCCGGCCTGCATATCCTCTTGGCTTAATCTGCAATAAAGAGCGGTGATCTTGTCTGCCTGTACCATAAGTCCTCCTTTCCGACAGCAGACAAGCATGGTTTTGTACTATTTATATTTTACCACACACCGCTGCTTTTGTCACTTCTTTTCAAGTTTTGTTAGCTGTTCCGGGCGTTTTTCTCCACTTCCCGCCGGATATAATTCCTGATCTTTCTATCTAAAGTCTCGGTGGCCTGCTGGCTGGCCGAGGCATAAATCGTATAGGTGACTTTGCCGATTCTCCGCTCCGTCGTTACAACGGCTGTTTTATCATTTGTCAAGCATTTCCCCCCTTAAAATCCGATATTTGGCATGAAAAAATGCGTCTCACGGTGAGACGCATTTAACGACAAATTCTGCACCGCTGGGCGGTACTGTATTCGGTTGTTCACGATATAAAACAAAGGCGGGATCAGACGGCGGCTGGCAAAGCCGCTCCATAGGATTTATCGTGCCTCCCCCCATTCCCGTGGCGGGGCGTCCTACGCTGTGACGCATAGCCAACGCAAGTATCATCATGCCTGTATGCGCTTCGTCGCCCGCTGCTGTGCCGTAAGCAGCTTTGCGGCGCTGGCCCGTGTTCGCTCCGTCCTCCCGGTGCCTGTCCTCCTTTCACGGGGGATTCTCCCTGCGCACCCGCCGTCTGGCTCTGCACATACAGAATGTATCTGATCGCCTTATTCAGTTGTAGGCCCTTCATATCCTTAATATCTGCTGGGAGTAGGATTTTGCTCATTATTCGCACAAACTCCCAAAACTTCCGAAAAGGTTATAAAAATCGACGTTTTTAGAAATACGTTTCACAGTAAGACGTATTTTTCCGCTCTATCATTCAAGGGCATAAAATCATCGGGCGGCTCTCTGAATTGGAAATGCTCAATGGCCCGGAACAGCGCGATTTCCGCCTGATAGCGGAGGTCATCGTCCACATAGGAGCGTGTGTTTCCGTATTCATCGGTACAGTCGCACAAACACCGGCTTGCGATAAAGCCCTCAAAATGACGGAACACAAAATCAACGGCCCCAGGCTCAAATCCTTTCGCCGCCTGGATAATGGGGAATGGCACCCGCTTCATGGGATGCTCTCCAATAGGTCACGCAGCTTTGCTTCAGCGACCTTTCGCCGCCGAGTGACCGTAGCCTGGCTTATCCTTAATTGCTGGGCGATTTTTTTGACGGTCAGGCCCAAAAAGAAATATGAAAGCACGATTTCCCTGTCTCGCGGCATGAGGTAGGGGAGGGCCTGACCCAACTTCTCACCATGGACGGGAACCGCCACGCCGCACACATAGAATGTGCGGCAGGCTGTCTCCGTCTGCTCAATCCCGGTATCCTCGCAGGAAAGGTCATAGAGCATGGCATCTGTAACTATAGAAAGCGGCTGCTCACGCTTGCCCTGTTCCGCTTTTCGCAGACGTTCTTTCAAAACCGATCTGCTGATTGCCGTTTTGCAGTAGGCTTCAAAGGTCATCTCGTTATATGCTTCGTACCGTGTTGTCATAGCCATCTTTTCTGTCTCTTTATACTCTAACTTCCGAAAAGTCAAAACAAACTGCAATTATCCAGAAATTGCCAAAACCTCCGAAAAGGTTATAAAAACTGACGCTTTTAGAAATGCGTCTCACCGTGAGACGCATTTTTCGATATATTTTACACCGTTTGACGTACAAAGGACGGGACGGATAATCCACCTCGTCCATAAACACAAATCTATTTATCATAGCATTGCCAGCCTAATTTCTTTCAGTACGGAGCCAATATCGTTGCCTATAACAACCGCTTGTTCCGAAATTTCCTTTGGAGCATACGCCTGCTCCATATTGACACAGGCATAAACCGCTTGCGGGTTTTGGACTGTCATTTTCCAGAACGGGTACTTGATGATGACCGGCGTATTACCTCCAACCCCCAATTCCAGGAAAACAACCCGCAGCCCGTTATGCCGCTGGAGAAAATCTTGATAGCGGCTTTGGGCCTGATACCAGCCCTCGTCCTGCACGAAGGTATCGTCTGCCCGCAGGTTCATGGTCATGGGTCTGCCGCAGACAGGGCAACGGGGGACAAGCTCCGAGGGTACTTTCATATCCCGCTGCTCTGTGAACATCCGCCGAACCGTTTCCTCGTTGTCATAGGTGCGCTGATGGCATGGCTCTGAGCATTGCCACAGGCCATAGTCCCCTTGGGTGTAGAACAGCTGTTTTTTATCAAAGCCAGCAAGCTGGAATTGGTGGTCTACATTCGTTGTCAGGGCAAAGTAGTCCTTACCCTCCACCAGCTTCAGCAGATCGTCATAGACCGGCTTCGGCGCGGCTTCGTAGCGGTTTACCATGATATGACGGCTCCACCACGCCCAATATTCCTCCATCGACTCGAACGGATAAAAGCCCCCGGAGTACATATCCCGGATGCCGTACTTGTCGGCAAAATCTTTGAAATACTGTTCAAACCGTTCGCCAGAGTAAGTCAATCCCGCCGAGGCGGACAGCCCCGCCCCCGCGCCGATCACGATGGCGTCAGCACCATCAATGGCCTGTTTCAGCCGTTCAATCTGCTCCGAGTATGCGGCGGTAGATTGTCTCGTCAATACCCTTGAAAACATTGAAAATCACCTTCTTGATGGACATATCCTGCCGGAGAAAATCTGTAACAGTTTTGACCGCAATTCCAGCAGCCTCCTGGTTGGGAAAATGAAATTCCCCGGTGGAGATGCAACAGAATGTAACGCTCTCTAATCCATGCTCTGCCGCCAGATCCAGACAGGAGCGGTAGCAGGACGCCAATTCCCGCCTGTCTTGATGGGTAACATGGCCTTGGACGATGGGGCCAACAGTGTGAAGAACATACTGGGCAGGAAGGTTGTAGCCCTTTGTCAGCTTGGCCCGGCCATTGGGTTCCAGGTGGCCCTGGGCCTGCATGATCTGATTACACTCCTCCCGAAGCTGGAGGCCCGCTGCCGAATGGATGGCGTTGTCAATGCAGCCGTGGCAGGGGCAGAAACAGCCCAGCAGGGCAGAGTTGGCGGCGTTGACGATAGCATCCACCTTGAGCCGGGTAATGTCCCCTTTCCAAACGGCTATTTGAGAGTGCCCGTTGACGGCAGGCAGCGCGGCTCCATCGACAACACCTTTGCTATCTCGTTCGGCAGACAAGAGATCATCCTGCATGGCGAGAAATTCTTGTTTCAGCAGCATGGGCGGACGGACATTCATCAAACTGCGGAGCAGTCTCCGCTGGCTGGTCAAGTCCTGCGGAAAGCCCTCCGCCTGGGACTGGTACTCCGGCATTTCCTCCAGTAGCATCGTGTTGAGTTTCAGTATTCGTTCCAGATATTCCATAAGCGGTTCTCCTGGTTTCTGATTTCAGGCCGTAGGCCGTCCCGTGTCACACGGGACGGCCTATAGATATTCCTATTGCTTAAAACTTGCCGTTCTCGTTGGCCCAGGTGGACTTGTCAGCGATAGTTTCCATCACATCCCAATGCTCGGCAATCTTGCCGTCCTCCACCCGCCACAGGTCGTAGTAGCTGGTGGGCGTACCGCCGAAAGTTCCCTCGCTGACAGCCAGAACAAAGTTGCCCTGGGCCAGCACCTGATGGACGGTGGTGTAGATCATCTGGATACCCTGCTCCGCCAGCGCGGTCAGCGCGGCCCCCAGGCCGGACAGCCCATCCGCAATGCTGGTATTGTGCTGGATATAGAGATCTCCCTTGAAGTAGTCAGGGGTCTTGGCGGAGTTGTTACCCTGCATCACATCATACAGGAACGCCTTCACCAGCTCCCGGTTGGCCTCGGTCTTGTCCAGATCAGTGATGTCCATAGCACCATCGGTCTGGGTATGGCCAGAGGGATTAGGAGCGGCCAGTGCAGCCAGATTGTCCCAATGCTCAGCGATCTTGCCCTCGGTATCGAAGCGGAAGATGTCAAAGGCAACCTGCTCACCGGCCCCGGCGAAATTGTAGATGGTCTGGAGGAACACCTTGTCGCCGTCCTGGAAGGCGCGGATGTTCTTCACGGTAGTCTTGACGGGAGCGGAGGCCAGATACTCCACGGAGCCGATGAAGGCGTTCCGGCCAGTGCCGTAGGCCAGGTTGTGCTGGATGTAGCCCTCGGCCAGCAGGCTACGGGCAGCGGCGGCATCGCCGGTGGCGAAGGTGTTGATTAGAGCGGTGGCTTTCTCAATGTTTGTCATGGTCGTGTTCTCCTTTTCGATGGTGTTGTTGGAATGGAACAGTTTTTCAAAGATGCTCATGGGGAATACCTCCTGGGATTTACTCGGCGGGGTGTTCCCCGTCCTTGTGTCTGCATCATACAACACAAAAAATCACTTGAAAAGTACGCACAATATTGTGGTATAGGCACCTGAAAGTAACGATTGGACGGTTACCGGGAGGAAACGATTGTGTGATTTTAAGGGGTTTTGACTTTTTTGCCAGGAAAAAATTTTTTTCTCTGTCTTGACCCCAGCGGGGGAGATACAGTAAAATAGGGCTATACAGTATTTTAGAAACTATCAGACAGGAGGATACGATGATGGAGGCGAAAACCTTGCCCGCCTGCCCGGTGGAAACAACGCTGACGCTCATCAGTGACAAGTGGAAGGTACTTATCATTCGAGATTTGCTGCCGGGAACAAAGCGGTTCGGAGAGTTGAAAAAATCCATTGGCAACGTGAGCCAAAAGGTGCTGACTTCCCAGCTTCGGCAGATGGAGGAAAGCGGACTGCTGATTAGGACAGTCTTTCCAGAGGTTCCGCCGCGGGTGGAGTACACTTTGACGGAGTTGGGGCAGAGTTTGAAGCCTGTTTTGGACGCTATGTGGGATTGGGGCGAGGAGTACAAGGCCAAGAACGTATAAGAACGGCTAAATGCTATAGGTGCTAATGCGTCTCACGGTGAGACACATTTCTCAAGCCGCTTTGGGCGTATACGCACCCGCCGCTCCTGTCCGCGAGAACTTGCACACTATCCGGGGCGCGCACCTGTTTCCCATAACGGTAAAATCGGCGTAAGCCGGTTTTGGGGTATGCCCCCCCTTAACCACAAAAAGCACCGGCGGCCTTTGGCTGTCAAGGCCCGCGCCGGACGCTTGCGGACGGCGCGGCTTGTCTTGGCCTTGACGGACAAAGGGCGGTGGTGTAAAATCCTCCCCTGAGGGGGCATACCCTGGGTTGCGCCGCTTTATCCCTGTCACAGCGTTTCCTTCACCAGTCTCCACGCCCGCCGGACTAACGCGGCGGCTTCCGCGATCTCCGCTTTGCTGATGCCCTTGGTGGCGTTAGCCCAACACGCAATTTGATTCACATTGTTGCCAATAGCGGACAGCTCCCGCAATAGAGCGGCGTAAGTGTCGGGAGGCTTCGGCTGAATGTCCACATTCATAATGCTGTGCCGGAGCAAGGCGCTGGTATTGAGGCCGGACAGGGCGCATTGTTTCAGCAAATGCGTGTATTCGGCTTCACTCAGCCACAGGCCGATAAATTTTTCACGTTTCCGCATGGATGCCTCCTGTTGTAATTCGTTTCACAGTGAGCTGATAAATGCGTCTCACCGTGAGACGCATTTCCTCGGCGGGGGTTCCAAGGGGGGCTTTCCCCCCTGGCAAGCGGTCGTTTGTGTTTAACAAATGACATACTTGCTCGGACAGCACCACCTTTCGGCGGCGCTGTCCGCTGTGGCAGGGCTGGGTAGTTGTTTCCTTTGTTCGTACATAAAAAATACGTTTCACGGTGAGACGCATTTCTCCAAAATCGTATTGAACAGTGAAAAGGCTGTATAGGACTGTTGTGGTGGGGACGTTGTAAGATGCTGACAGTAGACAGTTCCTGCTGTGAACGCTCGTACCTGATATTTTCTTTGCGTTCCTCTCTTAACTCGTATCCATCCATCTCCAGTCGTTCCGCAATGGGGGTAGGGGGATAGATAGATTGATTAGTATGGATAAAATCAGTTTGGTTTTTATCAATATAACTTGGGTTTGCTTTTGAAACCTCAAGAGGTCGATTTTCCCGACGGCTTGAAGTCGGATTTTCCGACCTCTGGACGTCGGAAAAATCAGCCGATGGAACGGGCGTGGGTTCTTGGCCGAGTGCCTCCGTATTTTCCTGCACAGTAATCCGCTTGACAAAAATCCTGTCCGGCTTGCCCTGGCCCTGTTTGACGCGCCCAATCAGGCCGATTCCTTTGCTGGTGTCCAACTCTGCCAATAACCGCATGGCCTTGTTTCGCCCGCAGCTAATGGCTTCGCAGACTTCTTTTACAGTGAAGTAAATATAAACCCGCCCGGTGTTGTCGTGCCAGCCGTTTTTCGCGGACAGGCTCATGCGGCTCAGCAGCATACTATATAGTAGCTTGGCATCAGCGGACAGGGGCTTGAAATGAGGATGGGTGATAAGCTGGCGGGGGATGCGGAAGTGTGTAAACCGCATTTCTTCATCGCTGCAAAAATAGTCTGATAAGGTTACGCTCGGCATAGATTGCCCTCCTTTTTGAAAGTGAAAAACGCACGATTGACTTTGATTGTCAAATCGTGCGTTTTTCTGCCTGTTTGATTTTGTCACAAGGTTTCGTTTTTTCGGTAACTGCCTGTTAAATTAGTCCTTTTTGTCTTGTTCTTTATCGGCAGCGACCTCACAGCAGCGGGGTGTCTTTTGCTTATAGCGCGTTCCAACAGGCGGCCAGGTGCTTTTGCAGCTCCTGACCTGCGTCAAACAGATAGTTGTGTAATGCGTTGAAGCCCTCCGCATATGGGTCCTTTGCGCAGGACAGCCCCAGCGCCATCACTTCCAATGCGTTGATCCCTTGAGATATGTCACATACTGCGGTGGATAAACGGTCCAGATCTTCTCGTAAACTCATTATTTCCTCCTTGATTTTTACCCGAAGATGTGGCATAATCAGATTTACCAGACCTTCGGGCGTTGGGTACAGAAACAATCCGTGCATGTGGTAGTGGGCGGGTTGTTTCTATTTTTTGATGCGGCCATGCTGTTCCTTGATCCCCTTCCGGACGATCTCCGACCTGGAGAGCTGTTCTGCTTTACAACACTCGTCCAGCTGTTCCAGCGTTTCCTGGTCCAGACGGACGCGGAGCATGAAGTCCTTGGGGTTGTCAGATACAGGACGGCCTCTGCGTGCAGCCACTGTGTCACCACCTTTCTAGTTGCTACAATAATAATATACTGTTGCGACGTAAAAGTCAAGTGGTTTTTGAAAAAAATTTCCGCCGCTGTCCCGGAGGGCAGCGGCGGCTGTTGTCAGGCGTTCTTTTTCCGTCTGTTTCGCTGTGAGGCAGAGCATTGAAATGCTTTGTACATTGCCGGGGAGAGTTCAGGAGCGTCTTCATCAGGCCGTATTTCTCGTTTTGCAGCTTCCCGGACTTCATCTAACTGGGCCTTTGTGGGCATTTGTCCGTCCTTAATTGTAAAAGTTCTGGTCATAATAAAGCCTCCTTTCACTTTCTGTCGCTAATCGGGCGGATATTAAACGAATGGCATCACTACGTTCGGTGAAAACAACGAATAGCAAATCGCCAACCATCCCTATTGCAATATATCTATCCTCATCAATACTATGCTCAAAATCATACATTTCGATAAAATATTCGTCGCGGAACACGTAGGAGGCAGTTTCAAACGATATACCATGTTTTTTGCGGTTAGCACGGTCTTTTTCATCGTCCCATTCAAATTGCAAATTCATTGTGCCACACACCTTGTCGCTCTATTCTCTGTTGAGAAAAGTATAGCATATCGGCAGAATAAAATCAACTAAACCTTCCCGATATCAGTGCGGAAGTGCATGTCCTGGAAGGAAATGGGCTTTGCGGCGGCGTAGGCGGCGGCGATGGCCTGCTCCAGAGTGCCGCCGGTGGCGGTGACCCCCAGCACCCGGCCGCCGGCGGTAAGGATTTTTCCGTCCTCTGCCTTAGTCCCGGCGTGGAACACCGTGGCCCCCAGGGCCTCGGCCTCCGCCAGACCGGAGATGGGGTAGCCGCTCTGGTACTTCATTGGATAACCTCCCGAGGCCAGCACCAGACAGCAGGCCGCGCCGGACTTCCACTTTATGTCCACCTGATCCAGGGTGCCGTCTACGCAGGCCTGGAAGATGTCCAGCAGGTCAGTGTCCAGCATGGACAGGATGGGCTGGGTCTCCGGGTCGCCGAAGCGGGCGTTGTACTCCACCACCCGGGGGCCGTCCTTAGTTAACATAAGCCCAAAGTAGATGACCCCCTTGAAGGGACGGCCCTCCGCCTTCAGGGCGGCGACGGTGGGCAGGAAAATTTCCTTCATGCACCGCTCCGCAATCTCCGGAGTGTACTTGGGGGAGGGGCAGAAGGCGCCCATGCCGCCGGTGTTGGGGCCCTGGTTGCCGTCGTACGCCCGCTTGTGGTCCTGACTGGACAGCATGGGGACCAGATGCTCCCCGTCGCAGAAAGCCAGCACCGTCACCTCCGGGCCCACCATACACTCCTCAATGACCACGGTGGAGCCCGATTCCCCGAATTTTTTGTCCTCCATCATCTCCCGGGCGGCCTGCTCCGCCTCCTCCACGGTGGAGGCGACCACAACCCCCTTGCCCAGAGCCAGGCCGTCGGCCTTGACCACAATGGGCGCGCCCTGCTCCCGGATGTAGGCCAGAGCCCTGTCCAGGTCGGTGAAGGTCTCATATTTTGCGGTGGGGATGTGGTATTTTTTCATCAGCTCTTTGGAAAAGGCCTTGCTGGCCTCGATGATGGCGGCGTTGGCCCGGGGGCCGAAGGCGGGGATGCCCGCTTGCTCCAGGGCGTCCACCATGCCCAGGGCCAGGGGGTCGTCGGGGGCCACCATGACGAAATCCATGGCGTTCTCCCTGGCCCAAGCCACCATCCCGTCCACGTCGGTGGCCTTGATGGGCACGCAGGTCGCCACCTGGGCGATGCCACCGTTGCCCGGGGCGCAGTAGAGCTCCGTCACCTTGGGGCTCTGGGCCAGCTTCCAGCAGATGGCGTGCTCGCGGCCTCCGCCGCCTACTACTAAGACTTTCATTAGATGTATACCTCCGCTTTAATAACCTACATTAACTGTTATGAAGCAATGATAGAAAACAATGTTGGATTAGCCTCTATAATATGACATAGCAACTCGACCAACAGCTTGTGTAGCGCCCCAGTCAAAAACAAAACCAACAGGTGCACCTACCAATGGAACCATTTTCATAAAACTAGTGGCTGATGTTTCGCCTGCTTTGGTGATTATTTTTTGTGGAATGTATTTCCAGATTTTAACCATAACTTCTCTAGTGATATACTTATCAACTAATTTTTTTGTAACTCCTTTTGTTGTTTCAATTCCCAATCTTTTTAGAACTTCTTTTGAAGAATCTCCTGCCAAAATCAGGTATAAATCTGTTCTCAAATCTGTTGTATCTTTTGTGTGTCCATATGCGTATGCGATTGAAAAGGCCATAGAAGCCTGAATCCTCCAAGAGCAAATTAAATCTGTAGGAATAGTAACGGGTAATGTAATCATACCACCCAAACCTGTAACAGCGCCAACCAAACCATTTTTCATGGACTTACGGCTTAGAATTTTTTTTGCCAGAGCATCACTTGTGATGCCAGGATTTTGCGAACGCAGTTTGTCAACATAAGATTCGATAGTGACACAATCGGTCGAAAGGACAAAATCCATGACAGATTCTAAAGCAGTTTGCAAATCTGCTGATGTAGGAACTAGAGTACCCATATTCTTCACCTGTTCCGTAATTTATCAGTGATGGAACAGCCGCATTCCGGTAAAGGCCATCACCATGCCGTATTTGTCGGCGGTCTCGATGACCTGGTCGTCCCGAATGGAGCCGCCGGGCTGGGCGATATACTGCACCCCCGACTGATGGGCCCGCTCCACGTTGTCACCGAAGGGGAAGAAGGCATCGCTTCCCAGGGTGACGCCGGTGAGCTTGGAAAGCCACTCCGTTTTGAGGGAGGTGGTCAGCTCCTTGGGGCAGACCTTGAAAAGCTGCTTCCAGGTATCCCCCTGGGTAAAGGCGGCGGAGTCCGCGATATACAGGTCGATGGCGTTGTCCCGGTCGGGGCGGCGGACGCCGTCGGCAAACTGGAGTTCCAGCACCCAGGGGTGCTGCCGCAGCCACCAGATATCCGCCTTGTTCCCCGCCAGCCGGGTGCAGTGGATGCGGCTCTGCTGGCCGGCCCCCACGCCGATTGTGATGCCGTCCTTGACGTAGCACACCGAATTGGACTGGGTGTATTTTAAGGTAATGAGAGCCAGGAGCATGTCATTTTTGGCGCTCTGGGGCAGGCGCTTGGCCTTTGTGACCACATTCTCCAGCATACTCTCGTCAATGGTAAGGTCGTTGTACCCCTGCTCGAAGGTGATGCCGAAGATGTTCCGCCGCTCGGTGGGGGCGGGGGTGTAATCCGGGTCGATTTTTACCACATTGTAGCCGCCCTTGCGCTTCTCCCGCAGAATTTCCAGGGCCTCTGGGGTGTAGTCCGGGGCGATCACGCCGTCGGACACCTCACCGGCCAGAAAGCGGGCGGTGTCGCCGTCGCAGGGGTCACTGAGCGCCGCCCAGTCTCCGAAGGAGCACAGCCGGTCAGCCCCCCGGGCTCGGATGTAGGCACAGGCGATGGGGGAGAGGTCCCCCTCGGGGGCCAGGTACATCAGCCGCTCCGTGTCGTTCAGGGGCAGGCCCAGGGCCGCGCCGGCGGGGGAAACGTGCTTGAAAGAAGCCGCCGCAGGCAGGCCAGTGGCCTGCTTCAGGGCTTTTACCAGCTGCCAAGAGTTCAGCGCGTCCATAAAGTTGATATACCCCGGCCGGCCGTTGAGTACCTCCAGGGGCAGCTCGCCCTGTTCCATAAAGATGCGGGCGGGCTTCTGGTTGGGGTTGCAGCCGTATTTCAGTTCCAGTTCGGTCATTGCTTGCACTCCTTTTTGTAGGGGCGGATAATATCCGCCCGTTGTTGAGGGGCTGGAGGGTTACGGGCGGATGATATCCGCCCCTACACGCCGTGTTGCCGGGGTAGGGCGCGACGACCCCGGCGCGCCGTTTTAAGGAGAAAGACGGTCGCGGGAAAACGGCGTGCCCAGTGGTCACGCCCTACAGGTCATTCCTCCACTGTATCCTCGTTGATAAAGGCGTAGTCCTGATCCATAAGCATTTGCAGATACTCGTCGAAGCTGTCCGCCGCGACCACCATCTCGTCCGGGTCGTGGAGGAACCGCAGCACTTGCCCCTTTTTGCCCTTGGCGGAGGGGGAGAAGTCGATGAAAAGCTGGGAGGTGCCGCCGTTGTTGCAGCAGTCGGAGAAGTGGAGCCAGTGCAGCTTATCCAGGTCGTCGCAGACCCCCTCGTCCACCGGGATGTCGTCATATTCCCGGGTGACAAAGTAGTCGTAAAACTCTTTCGCCTTGTGGCGGGTTTCCACCATCTGCCGGGCGGACAGCAGGTAGTAGGGGTAGCCCTCGTAGTCGGAGCCCAGGAAGTAGAGGAGCACCTTGTCCGCCGGATACTCCCGGTAATAGGTGCCGTCCACCAGCTTCAGCAGCTCTACCAGGCTCTCCGGGATATCGGGGTAGAGGGCGGTAAGTCGGTCTAAGTCCCGCTGGTCCGCCCCGTGGGCAACAGAGGTGAAATGGTTCCACATCTCCTGGCCGCCCTCCCGGCGGTAGGCCTCTTTCAGGCTGTCGAAGTAGGTGCGGGCCAATTCCTTTCCGGTTAACATAATATTAGTCCTCCGATGGTGTGTACTGTTCCGCGTGGAATTTCCCATCCGGTCCCCGCATGTAGGCGGTGCCCACAGGGGCGCTGAGCAGGGGCAGAACGTCCGGGTCGTAGTTGCAGATGGTGTTCAGGTCGTAGACCTCGGTATTTTGGGCGTCGTTGACATAGTCCTCGCTCTCCTCGCCGGAGAAGAACCGCCAGCCGCTGTCGGGGCGGCCCTCGCTGGGCTGTTCCCGGTAGCACCAGCCCACCTTCTTGCCCAGGACGGTGATGTGGTCGGTGGCGAAGCAACCGCTGGGACCTTCCCAGTCGGTGAGGTACAGCTTAAACTCCGGGGGCCACAGCCTGAACTCCTTCTTGCGGGGCGGGACATACCACAGGCCGC
>ERZ808051.1762-NODE-1762-length-13020-cov-3.867960_pt1 | contig 13020 bp, 12 predicted proteins | sample MGYA00380199_ERZ808051 | MGnify/ENA primary metagenome ERZ808051 (study PRJEB31490, sample SAMN06133391) | mouse gut metagenome | isolation source: J11 | host: mice | place: China: Chengdu | collected 2015-05 ...
AAGGACTGCTTTCTCGTCTGCTGCGACGTCAAAGAGATGATGCGCATCAATGAGATTTCCCGCAGGGCAGGGGATCTGGCCATCATAGAGGCCATGGAACGGATGAGCGCCGCGGCGGGAGAGGGAGACCTGGTATTCCGCATTGGCGGGGATGAATTCTGTATCCTGACGGACAGCAGAGAGGAATCCTACGCGGAAAGCATCGCGGCCGCGATCCGGGCCAGGAATGGGGAGAGCTTTTTGGGCGGGGACAGGGAAGTGCCGCTGTTCTTGCAAACTACGGCTGTCCGATTGGAGCAAAAGCATGTCCGCTATGACGAACTGTATACGGGGCTCCACGAGGCGATCTGTGAGGCGATCCAGGCAGGGAGAGACTGATTGTGCAGGCGTATTCGGTTGTATGCAGATTTAACGTATGTGCAGAAAAAAGTTTACAGCGTCTGTCCTGTATGATACAATGTGTGTAAGAGTTGATTATAGATTCCGTACAAAAGAACAATATAACAAACAGGGGAGAGTTTTGCATGGCAAACGGAAATACTATACAACGAAACCACAAGGATACGGTATTCCATGATCTGTTCTCGGATAAGCGCAATGCCTTATCCTTGTACAATGCCTTGAACGGCACGGATTATGAGGATACCGAGGGCCTGGAGATTGTCACGCTTTCCGATGCAATCTACATGCATGGAAAAAATGACGTATCTGTATTGTTTCAGAACCAGTTGGCATTGTGGGAGCACCAGAGCACTTTGAACTATAATATGCCATTGAGGGGACTGATCTATTATGCCCATAATATTGACGGGATATTGGAGTCAAAAGGCATAAAGCTGTATGGAAAGAAGCTGATAAAGATTCCGGCCCCGGATTATTATGTGTTCTACAATGGCAGCGAAAAAGCGCCGGACAGGCAGGAACTGAAGCTTTCGGATGCCTTTCTGGTTCCGAAAGAGGGGTATGAGTGGACCGCCCATATGCTGAATATCAATGGAGACAGGAGCAGGAATCTGTTGAAGCAGTGTCCTGCCCTGGAAGGATATGTGAAATTGGTAGAGTATGTCCGCGATTATCAGAAAGCGGGAGGCAGTCTGGCTGAGGCCATGGACAAGGCAGTTGACAGATGCATAGCGGAAGACATGTTGAAAGAGTATCTTCTGAAGAAGAAGTCGGAGGTGATGCTTATGCTGCTTACGGAATTTGATGAAGAAGTATTTGCAGAGGTAATGAGGAGAGAGGGAAGAGAAGAGGGTAGAGAACAGGGAAGAGAAGAAGGAAGAGAAGAAGGAAGAGAAGAGGGAAGAGAACAGGGAAGAGAAGAGGGAAGAGAACAGGGAGAAGATCGTGTGAACCAGCTTTATTCCAAATTGATGGAAGAAAAGAGAGCCGGCGATCTGAAGAGAGCCATACAGGATAAGGAGTTTCGGAATATACTTTATAAGAGATATAACCTTTAAAGATAGTGTATATAGTTTTGTGTCTTTGCTCTTCCACCTTATTCCAGAGGCCGGGTGTGGGCAGAGCCCACGAGCCCTTATAAATACTGGGTTTCCGGACATTTACGGTGAGGCGAAAACCGCTAAGGAGTAAAGTTCAAAGACACAAAATTTATTACACCCTCCCTTTAAAGAGAACAAGTTCGGCTTATGTTCGACCAACTGGTGGCATGGTAATTCTTATGTATGAAAGCAGTTATACGATATGAGTACACTGAAATCCGTCCCCTCTGCAGGGGGACGGATTTTACCTGTTCTCTCTTACTTCAGCAACTTCTTTTTTGCTGTTCTTTCTCGAACTTTGCATTGACAAGCCTTTATTTTTTTCATATACTAGTATTTACACGACACAATATATTGGAGTTTGGAAAAGCAAAACACTATATTTTGTATTTAGCAGGTGTCTTATGGAAATATCGGCAAGTGGAATGAGGAGAAGGGAATGGGAGCTATGAGCATGGAGCATGAACAGACAGCGAAAGAAGAAATCAATTACGGCGAGAGATATAAACCGGTCAGGGAAGTGTATGTGATCAAAAAGGACGGCAGCAAAGAAATCTTTAATGTACAGAAAGTGATCAATGCCGTTGCCAAAAGTGCCTATAGGGCTTTGGCTAAGTTCACGGAAAAGGAAGAATGTCTGATCTGCCAGTATGTGATTGAAAAGGTGGACGAGCTGGATATGGATGAAGTGCCTATTCCTGTCATGCACAATATCGTGGAGAGCGCCCTGGAGCAGGTGAAGCCCGTGGTGGCCAAAAGCTATCGGGACTATCGCAACTACAAGCAGGATTTTGTGCGGATGCTGGACGATGTATACAAGAAAAGCCAATCTATCATGTACATCGGCGACAAGGAGAATGCCAACACAGACTCCGCTCTGGTGGCCACCAAGAGGAGCCTGGTGTTCAACCAGCTGAACAAAGAGCTATACCAGAAGTTCTTCATGACCACGGAGGAGATTCAGGCCTGCCGGGACGGCTATATCTATGTCCACGACATGTCTGCCAGGCGGGATACAATGAACTGCTGCCTTTTCGATGTGCAGAATGTGTTAAACGGCGGATTTGAGATGGGAAATGTATGGTACAATGAGCCTAAGTCCCTGGATGTGGCGTTCGACGTCATAGGAGACATTGTGCTCAGCGCGGCCAGCCAGCAGTACGGAGGATTTACGGTGCCCAGCGTGGATCTGATTCTGGAGCCCTATGCGGAGAAGTCCTATCAGCGCTATATTGAAAAATATATCAGGCTTGGAATAGACACCAAGAGAGCGGAGAAAGAAGCCTACGAGGATGTGGTAAGAGAGTATGAACAGGGCTTCCAGGGATGGGAATATAAGTTCAATACAGTGGGCAGCAGCCGCGGGGATTATCCTTTCATCACCGTGACCGCAGGCACCGGCACCGGGCGTTTTGCCAGACTTGCCACCATCACCATGCTGGAGGTGCGCCGGGGCGGTCAAGGAAAGAAAGAGCACAAGAAGCCGGTACTGTTTCCAAAGATCGTGTTCCTTTACGACGAGAACCTACACGGGCCCGGCAAACCTTTGGAGGATGTGTTCGAGGTAGGGGTGCAGTGCTCTGCCAAGACCATGTACCCGGACTGGCTGAGCCTGACGGGCAGGGGTTATGTGGCCAGCATGTACAAGCAGTACGGGCGCATTGTGTCCCCCATGGGCTGCCGCGCTTTTCTGTCTCCCTGGTATGAGAGAGGGGGAATGCATCCGGCGGACGATGCGGACAAACCGGTATTTGTGGGGCGGTTCAATATCGGGGCCGTATCCCTGCACCTGCCCATGATTCTGGCCAAGTCCAGAAAAGAGAGCCGGGAATTCTATGAGGTGCTGGACTATTACCTGAACCTGATCAGGCAGCTGCATATCCGCACCTATGCCTATCTGGGCGAGATGCGTGCCTCCACGAATCCTCTGGCCTACTGCGAGGGAGGCTTCCTGGGCGGACATCTGAAACTCTCGGACAAGATAAAGCCGCTGCTGAAATCCGCCACCGCCAGCTTCGGCATCACAGCCCTGAATGAGCTCCAGGAGCTGTACAACGGAAAATCCCTGGTGGAGGACGGGGAATTCGCCGTGGAGGTGCTGGAGTATATCAATAAACGTATCAATGAGTTCAAGGAGGCGGACGGCAATCTGTACGCCATATACGGCACGCCTGCGGAGAATCTGTGTGGCCTGCAGGTGAAGCAGTTCCGCAATAAATACGGTATCGTAGAGGGAGTCTCTGACAGGGAATATGTGAGCAACAGCTTTCACTGTCATGTGACGGAGGATATCACGCCCATCCGAAAGCAGGATCTGGAGAACCGGTTCTGGGATCTGAGCAACGGCGGGAAGATTCAATATGTGAAATATCCTATAGATTATAACATCGAGGCCATAAGAACGCTGATTCGCCGGGCCATGGAGTTGGGCTTTTATGAGGGGGTAAATCTGTCCCTGGCCTACTGCGACGACTGCGGGCATCAGGAGCTGGAGATGGATGTCTGCCCCAAGTGCGGCAGCCATAATCTGACTAAAATAGACCGTATGAACGGCTATCTGTCCTATTCCCGGGTACATGGAGACACCAGGCTCAATGATGCAAAGATGGCGGAAATCGCAGAGCGCAAGAGCATGTAGAAATGTCTTGGTGTCTGCACAGCCGGGGCATGTAGAAATGTTTTGGGATCTGTGCGGCCGGGACAGGGACGGGAATCCCAGGGAGCGGAAAGCCGCCGCATGGAGCCGGACAGCGCGTCCGGAGAATGCCCCGTGGGGCCGAAGAGTTATTACATGGGTAGGAGACAAGCATATGAGATATCACAATATTACGTCCGATGATATGTTAAACGGCGACGGACTGCGGGTGGTACTTTGGCTGGCCGGCTGCAGCCACTGCTGCAAGGGCTGCCATAATCCCCTCACATGGGATCCGGACGGAGGGCTGCTCTTTGACGAGGCGGCCAGGCAGGAGATTTTTGAGCAGCTGGACAAGAGCTATATTTCTGGGATCACCTTTTCCGGGGGAGACCCGCTGCACACTGCCAACAGGATGGACGTGAGGTGCCTGATGGCTGAAATCAAGGAGCGGTATCCGGATAAGACCATATGGCTTTATACCGGGGACAGCTGGGAGGACATTGTACATTATCCGATATTGAAGTACATAGATGTGCTGGTGGATGGGGAGTTCCATGTGGAGGAAAAGGATGTGAAGCTTATGTGGAAAGGCAGCGCCAATCAGCGAGTGATCGACGTACAGAGAACCCTGGCCCAGGAGAACCCTGCCGTGCCCATCTTGCATTGCGGAAATTATGCGCAGAAATATATGATAGCTGAGAAGCCGGGAGATGTCTGCGGATGCTGTGACTGAATGCCGAGATCAGTGCGCAGACGGCTCAAAAGAAATCCTGTCATACCAAGTGGGAGACAGGATCGTCGTTTGTTCCGGAGGCGTTCCCGGCCCCACCTCTGGGGCGTCTGCGATTGGGCCAGATGCAGGGACAGGATCGCCAGATAGGGACAAGAGCTGGCTGGCAGACAGAGACAAGGACTGTCAGGGCATGGGCATGAGATGGATCCTGGACAAAGATGGAAAATATGGACCATCAGGAACATGGTCAAAAACATGGGGAGGCATGGATGAAAAGAGTAGCACAGTTTTTTAAGGTGAGCTTCGAGAATTTTGCGGAGGCTGTAAAAGGCGACTTTCCGGAATTCTCGGAGGCTGATATCGCGGAAATCTATGAGGGAATCAAGCTTCCCATGCGGGCTACCAGGGGAAGCGCAGGATATGATTTCTATGCGCCGTTTACCTTTACCCTGGGGCCGGGTAAGACCATCAAGCTTCCCACGGGAATCCGTGCAAGGATAGACGAGGACTGGGTATTGAAGCTTTACCCCAGAAGCGGGTTGGGTTTCAAATACCGCCTGCAGATGAACAATACGGTGGGAATCATCGACAGCGATTATTTTAACTCCGACAATGAGGGCCATATCTTCATCAAAATGACCAATGACACCAACGAGGACAGAACCGTGGAGGTAACCAGGGGAACCGGTTTCGCCCAGGGGATTTTCATAGAGTACGGAATCACCGTGGACGATGAAGCGGACGGCGTTCGCAACGGCGGGCTGGGGAGTACGACTAGGTGACACATCCGTGCTCATGCAGACGGGAGTTATGGGATAGGAGACTATGATACACAAAACAGTATAAGGACAGACATTGGCTGTTATCTGCCGAAAGGCTGCGCATGCAGACCAAAATGCGGTGGAAGAACTGCGGAGATGACCGGGCTGGAGAAACGCTGCGGAAGCTGACGCACGCATACAATTGTACGGCACATCCCCAAGCGGGAACCTATGTTCCGGAGCTGCTGCACCATTGATTACCCAATCAGTGATGCGGCAGCTTTTTTGGTGCAAACGGGGAACAGACATCTGCCAAAACAGCCGTTTTATACATAAAATAGGCATAATTGTATATTAGTCTGACAGAATATCCGGGTTATACTTTTGATATCCGGCCCGGGCGCGCCTGACAGAAATCGCAGGATGTAAAACCTTAGAACGGAACTTATCAAGTATTGGAACGGGCCGATCAAGTGTGTCATGTCAACACAGAAAGGAGGACACCCAATGTTAGAGACAAAATTGCTCTCTTCCCTGGCAAAAGTGTTTCCGGAGGAAATATGCGGGGAATCTCCCATGCAGGCATCTGCCATGTGCAATGAACCGCTTTCTTTCCAGATCGCGTACAGAAGCGGCTGTACAGACAGAAAGGAGCTGCCGCTTTACCTGAAGATAGAAACCGACCTGAATCCGGATTGTGTGATCTGCTATAAGGAGGGCTATGTGCCTGTGATACATGCGGCCACTTTGGACCCGGACGATTATTATGACCGCACCGTCCCCGGGCTCTATCCGGATCCGCTGTTTCGCAGGAATGATAGCGCTAAGCATGCACCGAAGATCATGGCAGCGGTGGACGGGGAGGAGAGGTAGCTGTTCGGCTGGGACACGGACTCCATGAGCCCTGCATACGGTGAATTTCTGAGGGCATATCTCGGTAGCTTTCGGAAATTCCTGGAAGAAAATCATATCAATAAGGAGGCTGTTTTCTTCCATCTTTCCGATGAGCCCATGGAAGACTGTCTGGAATACTATGCCGACGCTCTGCCTGTAGTCAAACCGCTGATCCGGGACTTTCGCAGCGGCGACGCTCTGGTCCATTACGCATTCTATGAAAAGGGATACGTGGAGACGCCGATTGTGGTTCACGCTTCGGAGGAGATGGGGCAATTTATAGAGAACTGCGGCTGTTTCTGGGTCTATTACACCGGAGGCCAGGCATCGAATGGATACGCCAACAGGCTGATCGCAACCACCTCCGCCAGGAACCGGATTCTGGGGATTCAGATGTACGCGGCAGGCGCTAAAGGATTTCTCCATTGGGGATAAGATGGCACATGTCCGCGTAAAAGCGGATGCTGTTGTTCTCCTGGTAATTCTGCCGGATGTATTTGCAGAGGGAGTCCATGCTCTTTTCCACGCTTAAGGGAACTCCCTTTTTGGTGAATTTGGACAGTCTTGCGGCCACGGACAGAAACTGCAGCAGAAGACCGGCGCATACGTCTTCATAATACTTTTTGGTGGAACTATCTGTCCAGCACTACGGAAATGAAGTACACCGTGCGCTCCGGTGAAAGGGGCTCGGCGGGAAAGGAGTTTTTTATTTCCATTATAAAAAATTCCTGATTGGGCATGTTAACGGTAAAAAGCCGGAATCAGTATGGCCCAAAAAGGAGTTTATCATAAAATGGAAGAAAAAGACAAGGAACAAAACAAAATCTTAACGGATTCTCTGCAGGAGAATATGACATACCTGAATCAGGCATTGGATGTGGAAAAGAATTTCGATATCATATACCGTGTGGTACACATCGGCGGAAAAGAGGCCTGTATGTACCTGATAGACGGCTTCTGCAAGGATGATCTGGATCAGAAGCTACTGCAGTACTTTATGGATCTGACTCCGGACAAGATGCCCGAGGACATGCATGAAATGTCGAAGCAGTTCACGCCGTATGTGGAGGTGGACATTGAGGGCAAGTGGGATGCATTGACTACGTCACTGCTTTCAGGAGTGTTCGTACTGCTGATAGACGGATACGACAAGGCCCTCCTGATCGATTCCAGGACCTATCCCTCCAGAGGCGTGACGGAACCTGAAAAGGACAAGAGTCTCCGGGGCTCCAAGGACGGCTTCGTGGAGACGCTTGTATCGAATACCGCTTTGATCCGCCGCAGAATCCGCAGCACGGATCTGCACATCGAAATGATGAACGCCGGAGAAACTTCCCGGACAGACATTGCCCTGTGCTATATGAAAGGCAGGGTGGATGATGTCTTCCTGGATGAGATCCGGCGGAAAATAAGCGATATCAAGGTGGATTCCCTGACGATGAACCAGGAGTCCCTGGCGGAATGCCTGTACCAGAGGAAGTGGTACAATCCCTTTCCGAAATTCAAATACACGGAGCGGCCGGACGCGGCGGCGGCCCAGGTACTGGAGGGGAATATCGTCATATTCGTGGACAATTCCCCCTCGGCCATGATACTGCCTACCACCATATTTGACGTCATAGAGGAGGCGGACGATTACTATTTCCCGCCGGTGACAGGCACTTATCTGCGGATGACCAGGTTCCTGATCTCCCTGCTCACCTATCTGGTGACGCCCACCTTTCTGCTGATGATGAACAATCCCGGGTGGATTCCGGAGAGCTTTTCTTTCATCATGCTGCAGGAGGAGCCAAACCTCCCTTTGATATGGCAGTTTCTGGTGCTGGAGCTGGCCATAGACGGCCTGAAGCTGGCAGCCATCAATACGCCCAACATGCTGAGCACTCCCCTGAGCGTCATGGCGGCTTTGGTCCTCGGAGAGTTCTCGGTGAACAGCGGTTGGTTTTCAAGCGAGGTCATGCTGTATATGGCTTTTGTGGCCATTGCCAACTATACCCAGTCCAATTATGAGCTGGGCTACGCGCTGAAATTCCTGCGTATCATCACGCTGCTGCTGACCCAGTGGTTTGGTCTGTGGGGGTACCTGGGCGGCATTCTATTGTCCCTGTATGCCATGGGCTGCAACCGGACGGTCTCCCACAGGAGCTATCTCTACCCGCTGATTCCCTTTGACTGGAAAGCCCTGAAAAGCAAGCTCTTCCGGACACGTCTGCCGGGAGCCCTGAATGAGGACGCCGGACAGCACTAAAGTCCGGCAAGTCCGCGGGCAATTCCGTCAGGTGTTTTCGCGCGCATTTTGCACGAAAGTACCGATACGGCAAGGAAAACGCAGGTAATAACAACAATTGTAATTGTCTTAAAGCACAAGATATGATAAAATAGACGAAAACGTGCACTTTCCATATCGGTATGAACCGTTAATGTACCAGATTGCGGCTTGCGGCTGAAAAGCCTGCACTATATAATGATGACAGGGCTGCAGAGCAGCCCTGAGGAATACGATTCCGGAAAGGAGAGTAAAGTATGATGAAAGGTGTGTTGGGTATTGCGGTTCTCGGCGCCGCTTCCGGTGGATTTCCATTTTTTGCGCTAATCCTGGGCGGGGCTATGGTGCTATTGCTGCTGATCTTCCTGACGGGGTATGTGAAGGCGCCCCCGGATACGGCAATGATCATTTCAGGGCTTCGAAAAAATCCTAAAGTACTCATCGGAAAGGCGGGTATCAAGATTCCTTTTCTGGAGAGAAAGGATGAATTGAACTTACAGCTGATTCCCATTGATGTGAAGACCTCCAATGCCGTCCCCACGGCAGACTACATAAACATCAATGTAGACGCCACGGTGAATGTAAAAATCAGCGACAATGAAGAGCGTCTGAAGCTGGCGGCACAGAATTTCCTGAATAAAAACGCGGAATATATCGGACATGTGGCCAGGGAAGTGCTGGAGGGCAATGTGCGTGAGATCGTGGGCAAAATGGCTCTGGAGGAGATGGTTTCCGATAGACAGAAGTTCGCCACGCTGGTAAAGGAAAACGCGGAGCCGGACCTGGCGGCCATGGGACTTGACATTATCAGCTTCAACGTTCAGAATTTTGTGGACGGCAACGGAGTCATTGAGAATCTGGGCGTGGACAATATCGTCAAGATCCAGAAGAATGCGGCCATCTCCCGGGCGGAGAGCGAGAAAGAGATTGCCAAAGCACAGGCCAATGCCAAGCGGGAGTCCAACGAGGCGGAGGTAAATGCCGCCACGGAGATCGCAAAGAAGCAGAACGACCTGGCCATACGGAAAGCGGAGCTGAAGCGGGAAGCCGATATCAAGCAGGCCGAGGCGGACGCCGCATACCGCATTCAGGAGGAGGAACAGCGCAAAACCGTCGAGATTACCACGGCCAATGCCAACATCGCCAAGCAGGAGAAAGAGATTCAGCTCAAGCAGCGGGAAGCCGAGGTAATGGAACAGGCTCTGGATGCCCAGGTCAAGAAAAAAGCGGAGGCAGAAAGATTCGCGAAACAGCAGCAGGCGGACGCCGGTCTGTATGAACGTCAGCGGGAAGCCGAAGCCAAGAAGTTCGAGACCGAAAAGGAAGCCGAGGCCATGAAAGCCCAGGCGGAGGCAAAACGCTATACCATGGAGCAGGAAGCCGACGGTATCCGCACCAAGGGTCTGGCCGAGGCGGAGGCAATTCGGGCAAAGGCCGTGGCGGAAGCGGAGGGTATTGAGAAAAAGGCGGAGGCCATGGCAAAGATGGGAGAGGCTGCCGTACTGGAAATGTACTTTAAGGCATTGCCCGAGGTAGTCAGAAACGCCGCGGAGCCTCTTGCAAGCGTTGACAGAATTACCATGTACGGCGACGGCAATTCCACCAAGCTCATGAAAGATATCATGGGAACTGTGGTACAGGTGACTGACGGTCTGAAAGAATCCACAGGGGTGGATTTACAGGCGGTGCTGTCCGGATTTCTGGCGGGAAAAGCCGCGCTGGCAAAAGGAACAAAATCGGAGAAAGAACCGCCCCAGTAAGGGCGGTTCTTCCCCTTTCTCATTTTGGGTATCCGGCTCAGGAAAAACTCGCGCAGCTACTCGTGAACGGTATCCGGCCCGAGACTGCGGCAGATGACACCGAGTGACAGGATTTGACAGGGGACGGATTTTGTGGTAAAGTCAAACAAATTGATTAATCAGAGAAAGGCAAGGTTATCATATGTTCAAAATCATCACAGACAGCACGGCGGATCTGCCGGAGGAATATCTGAAAGAGCACAATGTGGGCTGCCTGCCTATCAGTTATATATTGGACGGAGTTACCTACGGCAGGGAAAAGCAATTGGACTGGAAGCAGTTCTATGCCATGATGCGGCAGGAGGGTAAGATGCCCACCACATCCCAGATAAACCCCTCTGAGGCCAGAGAACAGCTGGAGGAATACATCGATGACTGCCCGGAGAGAGAGTTTCTTTACCTGGCCTTTTCCTCGGGCTTAAGCGGTACCTGCAGCAATATCCGCATGGCCGCCGCAGAGCTGGCACAAGAGCGCCCGGACGTAAAAATCATGGTGGTGGACAGTCTGAGCGCCTCATTGGGCGAGGGGCTGTTTGTGCACAAGGCCGTGAGAATGCGGGATGCCGGGAAATCCATGGAGGAGACGGCGCAGTGGCTGACAGAGCATGCGCTGAATTTCACTCATGTATTTACGGTGGACGATTTGTTCCATCTTTATCGGGGCGGACGGGTCAGCAAGACAGCCGCAGTGCTGGGAACTATGATTTCCATTAAACCAAAGCTCCATGTAGATGACGAGGGCCATCTAATTCTCATCGGTAAGGTGAGAGGCCGTAAGAAGTCCCTGAGCGCCCTGGTGGACTACATGGGAGAGAAGATGGGATCGTGGACCGAGGAGAACAAAGAGGACTATGTGTTCATCAGCCATGGGGATGCGCTGGAGGATGCGGAATATGTCAGGGATCTGATTCGGGAGAGATTCGGCATCCAAAATTTCCTGATCAGCCATATCGGCCCTACCATCGGAGCCCATTCCGGTCCCGGAACCATAGCGCTTTTCTTTATGGGGGAATCCAGATAAAAAGGAAACGGTTTCGGAAAAGCTTTCTTTCTCACAGTTTCCGGCTTTCTTCATATCATAATATCAAGCAAAATAAAAGCTATGAAAGGACTCAAAATGCACGAAAAATGCAAAGACAAGAATTTTGAGGAGTTTCCGGTTGCAATGGCCTATGTGCCCTGGCAGAATTTCGAGCGCTTGTATGATGATTTGGAGAAAGCGTATTGCGCGGGAACCGTATTTCCTGAGCTGGATAAGCCTTTCACAGGAAGGAGATGCGTATAATGGGAGACAAGGAGCAGCTTTTGAGAGACATTGGAATCGCAGATTTTGTCCTGACGGAACTGGTTCTGTACCTGGACACCCATCCCCATGACGTGAAAGCCATGGAGTACTTCAATCATTACAATCGGATCAAACTCCAGATGGAGAGAGAATTCTCTCAGAAATACTATCCGCTGAACACCAGATATGCCGAGAGCAGCAAGGAATGGAGATGGGGAGAGGCTCCTCTGCCCTGGGAAGGAGAGTGCGCGTAAATGTGGAGTTATGAGAAAAGACTGGAATTCCCCGTGAACATCAAGGAGCCCAATGCCATGCTGGCCCAGGCTATTATCTCCCAGTACGGCGGACCGGACGGTGAGATGGGAGCCAGCATGCGCTACCTGTCCCAGCGATATTCCATCCCTTACCGGGAGGTGGCGGGGCTTTTGACGGATATCGGTAGTGAAGCCTCTGAAATGTTCCTTTCAGAGGCTAACGCTTTTTTTGATGCTGTCGCAACCGTATAGCTCCATTTAAGGGGAAGTAAATTCAAATATACATCTATGTTCTCTCTGTCGTTAATCACCATTTTGTCAAGTAGCTGTGTGTAAAATTCATCTTCGTACTCAATGCCGCCGATAAGCTCATCCACGGCGTTTTTAATGTCCTCCATCAGTTCCTGTTGCTTCGCAATTACAACTTGCTGTTTTTTCATGCTTTCCACCATAGATTTCAAGCTGTCGATTTCAGCATCGTATTTTGCCCTAAGAGCCGTAAATTCGTCACGGTCAATATCGCCGCTTGTGTAAAGGTCAATCAAATCAGTACGTTTTTTCTGTGCCGCTTCTTTTTTTTCTTCCAGAGTATTTGTATCTGCACCAGTCATATCCAGTGAAATCACCTTGTTAATCGTCTTAATCAAGTTATCCGCTATTTTCTGGCGGTCAATGGTGAGCTGTTTGCAGACAAGATACATAATGTGGATGGCTTCTTCGTTGCGGATGCTTGTTCCAGAGCAGCCCACTTGGTTTCCTGCTTTGTCGATGTGGGGGCTTCCATGCTTTGCGCCCTCAAAGCAACGCCATGCCTTATACTGGCTTCCATCCTTTCGGGTTTTGTATCGAGCAACATAGCTTGCCCCGCATCTGCCGCATTTGATTTTT
>ERZ808051.1763-NODE-1763-length-13017-cov-5.799382_pt1 | contig 13017 bp, 14 predicted proteins | sample MGYA00380199_ERZ808051 | MGnify/ENA primary metagenome ERZ808051 (study PRJEB31490, sample SAMN06133391) | mouse gut metagenome | isolation source: J11 | host: mice | place: China: Chengdu | collected 2015-05 ...
ACAAGCAGGGGCAGAAATCCGTCCAGACCACCAAGGAGAACATCATCAAGGCAAAGGACAAGGTGGAGGACTTTAAGGAAAAAAGGGCGGTCAAAACCTCAGAGAAACAGAAAGCACCATCTGCTGCAGAACGGAACGGCTCACAGCCCCATCACGGGGCGGCGAGCCGTTCCCCTGCCCCCGATACCCCTGCAAATGCAGGCGAGAAAGCAAAGAGCCGCTTTATCAAGACACGACAGCAGGGAAAGCAGACCATCAAGACCACCGCCCGAAATGCCGAAAAGACGGTAAAATCCACCGCCCAAAGCACGGTAAAAACGAAAGAAGCCGCCAGAGCCGCCGCAAAAGGCACAGTCAAATCAAAAGATGCTGCCAGAGCTACCGCCAAGGGTACGGTCAAGACAGCCGAAAAAGGCGTAAAGACTGCACAGGCGACCTCTAAGGCGGCGATTAAAACCACGGAGCAGACTGCCAAGGCGACCAAGGCAGCGGCAAAGGCTTCCGCTAAAGCTGCACAGCGGGCAGCACAGGCGGCAAAAGCCACCGCAAAGGCAACTGCCCACGCCGTAAAGGTGGCGGTCAAGGCTACCCTTGCGGCAATCAAAGCGATTATCGCAGGCACAAAGGCTCTGATAGCGGCTATCATGGCAGGCGGGTGGATTGCCGTTGCTGTGATACTCATTATCTGCCTAATCGGGTTGCTTGTCGGCTCGGTGTTCGGCATCTTCTTTTCGGGCGAGGACTCTGGCAACGGTATGACCATGCAGACCGTAGTCCGTGAAATCAATGCCGATTACGACAGCCGCCTTGATGAAATCATAAACGGCACTTCCCACGATGTACTGGAGATGTCTGGAAGCCGTGCTGTCTGGAAAGAGGTACTTGCGGTGTACTCCGTCAAGACCACCACCGACCCAGACAACCCACAGGAAGTCGCCACAATGGACGATAACAAGAAGCAGCTCCTAAAGGACATCTTCTGGGAGATGAACGAAATCAGCTCCCGTACCGAGAGCAAGACCGAAACCCAAATAACCGAGAGCGATGACGGTCACGGGAATATCGTGGAAACGGAAACCACCGTCACCCAGACCTACCTTTATATCACCGTGAGCCACAAGACCGCCGAGGAAATGGCGGACAGATACGGCTTCAACGAGGAACAGCGGCAGCAGCTATCGGAATTACTTGCCGAGGAAAACAATTCCCTCTGGTCTGCGGTGCTTTACGGCATCACCATCGGGGACGGCGAAATCGTCACCGTGGCTCTGTCGCAGGTGGGCAACGCAGGCGGTGAGCCGTATTGGAGTTGGTACGGTTTTGACGGGCGTGTGGAATGGTGTGCCTGCTTCGTTTCGTGGTGTGCCGACCAGTGCGGCTATATCGACAGCGGCGTTATCCCCAAGTTTGCAGGATGCGTCAATGGCTCCCAATGGTTTAAGGACAGGGGGCAATGGCAGGACGGCGGCTTTACGCCAGAAGCAGGACAAATCATCTTCTTTGACTGGGAGGGTGACGGGGAAACCGACCATGTAGGTATCGTAGAACGGTGCGAGGGCGGTATTGTCTACACCGTGGAGGGAAACTCTGGAGATGCGTGCAGGCAGCGGAGCTATCCTGTCGGAAGCAGCTCTATCTACGGCTACGGAATCCCTGCCTATTGATGGAAAGCGGGCGAAAGAAAAACCAGAGGTCAATCCTCTGGCTGCTCTTTTGCCTTACATATCCCCTGCGCCGTCCCTGCTATGATAGTCAGCTCCGAATCATCGAACGTGTCAAAGAGTGCGTCCAACTGTCGGCGCAGCGTGTTCTTCCCTGTCGGGGCTTCTGGGTGTATGTATTGGTCTACGGATATGTGGAACATGGTCACAAGCTGAATGAATAAGGGAAAGCTCGGATTCTGCCCCTCTTTCTCCACAGCCTGCAAATGCCTTGCCGAGATGCCAAGCTCCTCGGCTAATTCCTCTCTGGTAATCCGCTGTTTCTCACGGGCATCCATAATCGCCTGCCCCAATGCCATGAAGTCAAATTTTTTTGCGGCTTCGCTCATTTTCCTCACCACCTGTACGGATAGATTTTTTCCTCTTATATTGTACTGAAATGGAAGTTCCACTTAAACGATGTATCATTTCTGCAAATAAGAGATTTAATCTCCAAAAGCAAGTGATAGGATTTCCTATTTACTATCAAGGCAAAAAAAATATCCACCCTCTTGACTTTTATCAAAAATGAGAATATAATTATATTCGAGAAAGGTGGTGCAGACAATGGAACTAATGAGGGTACTTTCAAATCCAGTAAGGATACAGGTCATGCAATATCTGCAAACGCATGGAGAGGCAACGACAAAGCAGATTTCCGAAGCAATCACAGATGTGCCAGCCCCTACGTTGTATCGGCATATCAATACCCTGCTGAAAGAAGAAATCCTGTTTGTAAAAGAGGAACGGAAAGTGCGGGGAAGTCTGGAAAGGCTGCTTGCAATCAATGTGGAGAAAATGGCAAAGACGGTAAACGGCAGCATATCGGAAACTGCGTACCAGTTTCTGATGGAGCTTTTTATGAAATTCCAGAGATATAGCAGCAAAGCGGATGCCGACCCTCAAAAAGACCGCCTTAGTCTGAGAACTCGCATTTTTACACTTACGGATAACAGTTTTGACAGTTTTATGCAGGAAATCGGGGCGGTCATGGAAAAATATCAGAAAGCGGAGGAAAATGGGAAGCTTCGGAGCATCTCCTTTATTTCAGCTCCAATCGAGGAAGAGGGAAAATAAGCATGGTTATGAAAGAAAAGGAAGTAACGGTAAAAGGGAACGTATCCATTGGGGCAACGGTTTCCTATCTCGATGATGGCAGGAAACATCCCGCTATCGTTTTGATTATGGGGACAGGAAAAACTGACCGTGACGGGAATGAAAAAGGCTTCAAAACAGACCTTTATAAAAACTTTGCAAGAATGTTTTCGGAGTATGGCTTTGTGAGCGTCCGTTACGATAAACGTGGGACATTTAAGACCAACGGAGATTTCAACACGGCGGGACTTAACGACCTTGTAGACGATGCCGTCTCAGTAATCCGATACACGAAGTCATTGCCCTATGTAGATGAAACAAGGGTAATTGTCTGCGGTCACAGCGAGGGAGCTATGATAGCCACCCTGCTCTCATCGAAAGAGGATACGGCAGGGCTTTTGCTTTTGGGAGGGGCGGCAACCTGCATGAAAGATGCCCTGCTCTACCAGAACTATCTTGCGGCAGATGAATTTGCAAAGAAAAAGGGACTGCTTGGTATGCTCCTTAGAAGCCAGACATCGCAGGAAAAGACGGATGCCAAAGTTGACGCTATGTTCCAGAAATGTGTTTCTGCAAAAAAGGACAGGGTATTTTTCGGCGGTGCTATGCTCAATGCTAAATGGGTAAAAGAACACGCTTCCCACAGTTCGGAGGATTATATCACGCTTCTGGAGCAATACGGCAAGCCAATTTTAGCGGTTACAGGAACGGCGGACATCTCTACCGATTACAGGCGACTTTCTGCACTGCATGACATACCGTTTGCTGAAAGCTATACTCCCCATAATGTAAACCATATCCTGCGTGAAATAGATGATGACAACAGCGTGATGACTGTCAAAAAACAGTATGGGCGTCTGGCAGCACAGCCGATTCACAAGGATACCGAGCAAAAAATCCACATGTGGCTGAATTCGTTCAAAGCCGTGGAAAATATGGAGGGTAAAGAATGAGGGACACTATCAAAAAGCCTTTGCTGTTTGTGGCGGCATTGCTGCCAGCTATGATTATCGGCGGCTTGTTTACGGGGATTTATTCTTTTGACACCTATACTTCGGAGATGCAGAACCAGATGATAACCCAAGTAGGCAGCTATGAGCTTCTGCTCCTTGTTGGGACGATGCAAAGTGTAATCTATGCGTCTGTCTGCGGCTTTATAGGGTATATCCTGTCCGTCAAAATTGGTCTGATGGGAGAAATCCGCCTAAAAAAAGAAAAGCTGATAAAAGTCCTGCCGATAACGGTTATCTGTGGGATTCTATTCAGTCTGGACTACTGGATATTCGGAGTTTTTTTGCCAGAAGTAGCGGAAATTTATGAGAGCAAAATTACGGTGAGCAATTTTGTGGCTTCTGTTCTATATGGCGGCATTATTGAAGAAGTGCTTATGCGGTTATTCTTAATGTCACTTATTGTGTTTGTTGTATGGAAATTATTTTTTAGAAACAAGCAAAGGGAAGAAATACCGTGCGGTGTGTTTATCACCGCTAACATATTGACAGCCCTTTTATTTGCGGCAGGACATCTGCCTGCAACCATCGGGATTTTGGGGCAGCTAACACCAATAGTTCTTTTGCGGTGCTTTCTCTTGAATGGCGGGTTTGGCATTGTGTTTGGACATATGTATCAAAAATATGGCATTCAATATGCGATGCTTGGACATATGGGATGCCATATTGTTTCCAAGGTAATCTGGATGATTTTTGTTTAAGGAGGAAGCGCACATGAACAATTCAAGACAAAGAAAGAGAAATAACCATAAGAGATTTTTAGCGGCGATAATTGCCGTTTTGGGAGTATGTGTACTGACAATCTGTATTTTGGCATCTGAAAATATCTCCAATATGACACAGGCGGTAAAAGTCATAACCATAATAGGCGGCAGCATAGCTTTTGGAGCAGCTTTTATCATTGCCGTTATATTGGATAGAGCCGCAGGACAATATGAGTGCATAGAATGTCACCATCATTTTCAGCCGACCATAACAGCCTATCTTTTGGGTATGCGTTCGCCAACTAAAAGATACCTACGCTGCCCTAAATGCAGAAAGTATAGTTATTGCAAAGTAGGTCTTTATAAAAAATAGCTGTTACGGAAATATAGCAAAACCACTTGAAATGTAGAAACGCCACGCAAAGTAGCAGAAAAAGCCGAAATGTAATCCCTGCTTGCTTGTAATGCAAAATACGCTTTCCTATACTGGGCATATCAAAAACAAGGAGGTCACGAACATGACATTTGCAGAAAAATTGAAATCCATTCGCAAGCAGGCAGGAATGTCGCAGGAACAGTTGGCGGAGAGGCTCGGTGTATCAAGGCAGGCGGTTACGAAGTGGGAAACAGATGCGGGCATCCCCGACATTGAAAATATCATGGCAATTTCCGCACTGTTTGACATTTCCATTGACGAGCTGCTCTCTAACGAAAGAGGGGCAAAAAAGCCAGTGGACTATCTTTATGAGAGTATCACGGAGTATGATATTGACGAGCCGAAACGCTATGACATGAAGTTTGGCGGGGCAAAGCAATTCCAGTTGTCGGGCTATGGGGGCGAGAAAATCCGTGTCCGTCTGGCATCCAACACCCTCTCCACCCTCGCAAGCGACTTTAAGGTCAAGATTGACGACATCCGAAAACGGATTGATGTAGAAGTAAACCGCAGAAACGGTGTATCTGAAGCAGCGGCAAAGGAAGCGGTTTGTATCTTCGTCCAAATCCCATCACCCTATATCGGGAAAATCGAATGTGCGGTCAATGCGGAGATGGTGGAAATCCGTTCTCTGGAATGTGACAGTATAGAACTTGATGTAAAGACCTCGAACATCGTTCTGGAGGATGTCTCTGGAACGGTGGAGATAGACTGTAGCCTTGATATGGAAGTGGTCTGCCATTCCTTAAAGGGCGAGGTGGCAATCAACCAAGTATCTGCAACCTCAAGAATCCGTATCCCAGAGGATGCCGTCTTTACTGCTGTTACGAAAGGCATCGGAACAAGCATCTCCTATGAGAAAGATGGACAGCAGACGGAACGGTTCGACACGCCCGATGCGGAGAATATCATTGAGCTGAACGGCATCAAGAGCGAACTTGTCATCTGCACAGACAGGGAAAGGAGTTAATGGGATGAAAACAAATTATCTGAAAAAATACATTATCAGCTCCTATATCCTCGTCTGGATGCTCATTATTTTTGTGGCAGGCTCGGCAAGCCTTGTCTTTCATGCGCCGCCCGTCATCATGTGGATTGTCCGAAACCTTATCGCATGGTCTCCGACCTATCTGCTTTTGATTGGATGGAAACATTTCAGACCCTATGAAACAAGGACAGCTTTTGTGAAGCGGTGCTTTTCTGGAAAAGTGAAGCCACTCCTGTTGCTGCTCTCTTTTGCGCTTACTTTTGGAATCAGTGTGTTGTCGCTGTTTCTCTATTCCATTATGATGGGAAAGCCAATGCTGTCCTACATCAATCTGGGAACGACAGCATTGCCGCTTAGTATTTTTCTCTCCTTGACTTCGGGTCCGACAGGAGAGGAATTGGGATGGCGTGGCTTTATGCGGGAGGAATTTAACAAAAAGCACGGCTTTCTGAAATCCTCTGTCTGCCAAGGCTTGGTGTGGTGCTTCTGGCATACCCTGTTGTGGGTAGTGGATTCAGAGTTTACCGACTGGAGGGCAATTCCCTATGTCATTTCCAACATAGTTGTGATTACATCCATCACCGTACTGATGAACATTTTTCTGGAACGGCATAACAACCTGCTCTATTCAATATTGCTGCACTTCGGCTTTAATATCCTTTATGTGTTTCTGGATGCGGATATAGGATTCTTTGTAATTTTGACAGTTCTGTATCTGGTAACCACACCGATTGCCGTGCTTATAAGGAATAAAACTGCTGAAAGGCTTTTGAAAAATAAGCATAGCATAGAAAACGATGGATTGGCAAAACAGGAGGTAGAAATAAGATGAAATGGTTTCATGGGGAAAGCAGCTCTAAAAAAAGTGGAAAAGGAAGAAAAATTATGGTTGTTATACTGGCTGTTTTGTCTGTTTCAGTAATCATTGTCCTTGCAGGGGCTTGGAGCATATTCGGCGAAAAGCTCAAGGCGGCAAAGACCGTCCGCAGACTGGAGGACGGGCTGTATTATATGGAGTACAATGGAGACTATGGATTCGATGCGTTTCTTGAGCAGGGTGGGGCTGCGTCCGATGCTGATATGGCTGTGTATATCACTAAGTTTTTGTCAAATGGATTTTTTCAAACGGGAAATAATCCCGTAGATAAAGATTTTGGATGCAGTTCCTTATGTGCAGGTACAGTCTCAGGCTCTCAGCTAATGGGACGAAATTTTGATTGGAAAAAGTGTAATGCGATTATAGTACATACAATACCCGATAATGGCTATGAATCCATTTCAACCTGCAACATTGACTTTCTGGGTTTTGGAGAAAATTGGAAGCCAGAGGGGGCTACCAATCAGTATATGGCATTGGCGGCAATCTATGTCCCATTGGACGGCATGAATGAAAAAGGGCTATGTGTAGCCGATTTAATCAATGGAGATGAGGAGGAAACACATCAGAAAAGTGGGAAAACTGATTTGACCACTGTATCTGCAATCAGACTTCTTCTTGATAAAGCATCAACTGTTGATGAGGCTGTTTCGCTGCTATGTGAATACGATATGAATTCTTCTATTGGTACAGCACATCACCTTGCCGTTTCCGATGCAGAGGGGAAATCTGTTGTCATTGAGTATGTCAATAATGAAATGGTTGTCACACAAACATCGGTTGTTACAAACCATTATCTGTCTGTCGGGGAAAAGTATGGGATTGGCAATGAAGAATCCCATAAGCGGTATGATACTTTGCTTACTATATGGCAGAGCAATAAGGGAATCATGGATAACAGGACATTGCAGGAAGTCATGGAAACGGTTTCTTATCCCGACATTACACAGTGGAGTATCGTTTACGACAAAACAAATCGAATGGTGGATTTTTACTGGCAGAAACAGTATGATGTACCATATCATTTTGAACTCGGCGCATTTTACAGAGAAAAAAAGGAATAAGGATTTGAACAGAGAGGATTTCTATGGAAAAAAGCAAATGGATACACTGTCCTGTCTGCGGTAATAAAACAAGGTTGCAGATACGGGCAGATACAGAGCTGAAAAATTTTCCCCTCTACTGCCCGAAGTGCAGACAGGAAAGTTTGATTAACGCAAAGGATTTACAGGTAACAGTAATTAAAAGGTTTGAAACGAAAACGCAGAGCTGATTAACTCAGCGACAAATCGGAATTTGACGAGGTATCGTATGAATTTATTTATTAACAAAACCATAAGTAGCATAATGCAAATTATTTTGTTTGCAATTATTCCCTTTATTTGGTGGTTTGTAACAGTACGAAAACAGCAAAAATTTTCGCAGTGGATAGGAATAAAAAAGATTACAGGCGGCAAAAAAACTTTATTTGCCATTGGCATGGTATCGGTTGCCTTTTTGTCAATAGGAATATTTACTCTTTATATCATAAGAGATGTTGAAACTGCAACTTCAGATTTTACAGGACTCGGAGCAAGAGCCATACCAGCGATAATTATCTATGCTGCTTTCAATACCGCTTTTCCAGAAGAACTATTGTTTAGAGGCTTTTTGCTCAAGAGGCTAACAAATAAATTTGGTTTTTGCATGGCAAACCTGATTCAGGCATTGTTATTTGGAGTGTTTCATGGAGTAATGTTTATTTCCTTTGCAGGGAGTATAAGAACGATTTTGGTTATCGTACTCACAGGAACTATTGCTTGGTCTATAGGATTCATTAACGAAAAGTATTCAGATGGTTCAATCTTGCCAAGCTGGATTATACATACTATCTCGAACCTGTTTTCTGGTATTTGCTCTGCTTTTTTGATTGTTTGAGAATAATACAATTTGTTCATCAAATTCTGATTTGTCGGGCAGAACAAATATACTACCGTCTGCTCTGCCATTTTGAAGAATGGAAAGTTTTATGGATATTTACCAATACGAAAGGAAAGAAAATAAATGCGAAAAATGATTGCAGGAGTATTGGCGATACTTCTATTGATGATGTCAGGGACAACAACGGCATTCGCTGCTGAAAATAGTGAACAGACACCATCGGGGATTGCCTATTCCGATTTAGAAAAGCAGATAGAGGATTATATTGATGTTCGGAAAGAAACGACATCTTCTGTTTCCGTAACCATATTTGACAGAACGGATGACATTGCGTCTGTGATTTATGGCGATGCAAATACGAAAGATAACATTAAGGCGGACAAAGACACGGTTTATGAATGGGGTTCGATTTCCAAAATGCTTATCTGGACAAGCGTGATGCAGCTCTATGAGCAGGGGAAGATTGATTTGAACGCAGATGTCCGAAATTATCTGCCAGAGGGCTTCCTCTCCAATCTGTTTTACAAAGAGCCAGTCACCATGCTCCACTTGATGAATCATACCGCAGGATTTCAGGAAACTGTGTGGGATGTGGAAGTGACGGATAGAGAAAAAATCATCAGCCTAAAGGATGCCCTGCTCTCCACAGCTCCCGCACAGATTTATGAGCCGGGGACTGTCGTATCCTATTCAAATTGGGGAGCAGCTCTGGCAGCATATATTGTGGAATGCGTCAGCGGGATGGACTATGCGGAATATGTGCATGAGAATATTTTTAAGCCGCTTGGCATGGAGCATACCACTATTAAGCCAGATTGCAGCGACAATACTTGGGTAGAGAGCCAGAGAGAAAAGACAAATGCTTATTATAATGTGCAGGGTGAATATGAAGATTACGGAGAGTGCAGACGGTATATCCTACTCTATCCCGCAGGCTCGGCTACGGGAACAATGAGCGACCTTGTGCGGTTTGCAAAAGCCTTTCTGCAAAACAGCTCAGAATGTCCGCTGTTCACGCAGCCAGATACCCTTGCCGAAATGTTATCCCCCACACTCACTTTTAGTGGAACGTCTATCCCTCGGATATGCCACGGCTTGTTTTCACAGAGATACGGAGTAACCCTTATCGGTCATGCAGGAAATACAACAGGTTTTTCCGCTAATCTGATTCTTGATACGCAGAATGGAACGGGCATTGTTGTAATGACAAACGAAGTGGGCGAAACCACCTATAACTACGGACTTATAAGCCTTGTATATGGGGATTGCAAAGAGGAAACAGGATTTACATACGATGACATATCTGGAATTTACCTCAACAGCAGAGCAAATTACAAGAGTAGTTTTACCAAACTGTATAGCATGATTAGCGGTCTGCTCCCTATTTCAAAGGGGGAAACTGAGGATAGCTTTACGGCGGCTATGGTTGGCACAGTAACGCAGATTTCAAAGGATGCCTGTATCATGGATGATGGAAACGGTTTAAAAACCTATCTCTCCATACAAAGGGACGACAACGGAAATGTGGTTGCTTTGCAACACATGACGGGGATGGATTTTCAAAAAGAAAATACCATACTCTTTGCCATCAAGGTTATTTTCTTCTGCCTGTTCGTACTGTCCTCTCTCTGGATGCTCATTATGCTCATCGTGCATGGAATTACGCTGCACAGGTTTAAGCAGACAGATGTATGGAAAAAGAAATGGTATCAGTTATTGGCAGAGCTGTTTATAGTGCTTGCGTCCGTATTGATTTACTGGCTTATTTTACCGCCGCTGATGGGCGGCAGTTTAACCAAGGGACAGGTTATTGTAAAGTGCGTGATGATAATTGTTTTTTCACTTGCGGAAACCGTGGTATTGGTACTTGGTTTGTCAGGTGGCAGGGATAAAGCAGATACAGAAAAGATACAGATACAGCCCGAAAAACAGGGCAGGAAAAAAACACGGCGGCAGGAAATAGGCTTTGTTATTACAAGGATAAGCGGCATTGTTTTGATAGCAAGTGTTTTATATTGGCATTTCTATCAGTTTTGGGGATGCTGAACGATATATGCCTATTTGTAGATTATAGAGAACATAAAATTGGAATTTGAGGTGACATTGAGTGAAACGTTGTATTGTAGCAACCGATATAGCCAAACATTTTTAATAAATTTTTGGAGGTTGTAAAATGACTATATCGGAAAATAAAATATATCCCCGTACAGATGACATTGAAACCGTTTATCTGAAAAATGTGATTACTGATGCGAATATCGAGATTGGTGATTATACGATGTATAACGACTTTGTTCGTGATCCGCAGGATTTTCAAAAGAATAATGTGTTGTACCATTATCCGGTCAATCATGACCGACTTATGATTGGAAAGTTCTGTTCGATTGCTTGTGGTGCAAAATTTATATTCACGAGTGCAAATCACTCTCTGAAGTCCTTATCGACTTATCCGTTTCCTATCTTTTTTGAAGAATGGGGATTGGATGTGTCGGATATTACAGACGCATGGGATAATAAGGGCGATATCATAGTTGGTAATGATGTATGGATAGGCTATGAAGCTGTGATTCTTTCTGGAGTAACGATTGGGGATGGAGCAATCGTTGGAAGCCGGGCAGTGGTTACAAAGGACATACCGCCATACACAATTGTCGGTGGTGTTCCTGCGAAGCCTATACGCAAGCGATTTGATGACGTGACTATTGCAAGGTTGTTGGAACTGAAATGGTGGGATTGGTCAGAAGAACGAATTAAAGCAAATCTTAAAATTATACAGTCTGGTCGAATTGATGAATTAAATTGATTCATATTGGGAAGTGTGGGGAATAATATTTTCCCCTCAACTTCTGATTTTTCGGGCAAAGCGATTACCAGAAAGGACGCTTATATGAAGAAAGAAATTCACAAAATAAATGATGGGAAAATGGCTGAAGGTGTTTGCGGTGGTATAGCAAAATACTTTGGCATAGATGTTGGCATTGTGCGATTTATCTGGCTGCTGCTCTGCTTGGCAGGCGGCATCGGAATTTGGCTTTACCTTATCTGTACTATCGCAATGCCTAAAGAACGAGATTAAAAAAATCATCAAAGAGCCAGACGCTAAGACGCAGAGCCGATGAACAAGTGAGCAGTCACAAGTTTATCGGCTCTGTTCTTTATATAGCCATAGGTAGGACAAGCCCACCGAATAAAAAAAACGATGTTTCGGTGAGCTGATTTGTTATGCTCTGAACACTCTCCGACTTCGCTTTTTGAAGTTTGGAGGGATTTTTATTGCTTTCAAGCAGCAGCTTCTACTTACATATACCATACCGAGGATGGGCGGATAATCTGTTAAAAAAATCCTCGCTGCCGCAAGGGGGCTTTGCACCTCAAAAGTAGAAGCCAAATCTCTACATAATAGAAATAAACTTTCCCTAAACCGTAAAGGTGTGACAGCCTTTGCGGTTTTTCTTTTGTCGTTTTTTGCAGGAATATGGCACAAACCTGTTTCTGGCGTGGGATGCCGTTCTCCGCCTACCAATCTGGATTTTTCAAAAAAATTCAGATTGGAGGTAACAGGAATGTCATTCAACTATGGCAGAGAAGAAAAGAAATGGCGGCTCTGGAAAGAAGCCGAGGAAAAGCAGCTACGGAGATTGGGTGTCAATGAGGATACCATCGAACAACTCCATACCCACGATTGGGCGGTCTTTAATTCCGACAGGCGGTTTTACCGCAGATTGCAAGACGCAGGTACATACCTTGAGGATTTTGCCGAGGAAACAACACAGCCCGAAGTGAAAACCGTTGAGGATTTTTTGGACAGCATTGAAAATCAGCAGCTCTATCAAATCCTTATTATGGTGGACAGGCTTACCCTGCAAATCATCGTGATGCAGTTGCAGGGTTATTCTACTCATGACATTGCCGCATCACTTCTCTTGACCGAGGAAGCAGTTTACAAGCGTGTAAGGCGGCTCAAAGAAAAAATCAAAAAAATTTTGAAGTAGCGTCCAAAAACGGGCGTTGCCAAGGACTATGGGGTGTAAGGCAAAAAGCCTTCGCCCCATTTTCCTTTGTGTGGCGAAAACGGGGACAGTTCCTTGACAACCGAATACCCATTCGCCAAATACTTCCTCTTTGTGATTGTGATGAACATAAGCGTATGCAGCGGTACGCCAAGACCTGCCGAATGGCAGCGAGCGACAGAAAGGTGGTGAGCCTATCTTACCGACTCAAAATATCGGGCAGCTCCCGATTTCGCCATAACCCACAAAGAGAATAATGGTACTCCCGTCCAGTCAC
>ERZ808051.1764-NODE-1764-length-13011-cov-4.463120_pt1 | contig 13011 bp, 15 predicted proteins | sample MGYA00380199_ERZ808051 | MGnify/ENA primary metagenome ERZ808051 (study PRJEB31490, sample SAMN06133391) | mouse gut metagenome | isolation source: J11 | host: mice | place: China: Chengdu | collected 2015-05 ...
TCCTCCAATATTTTTCTTTATTGTACTTGAAATTTGGAGGAAATGCAAAAAAACTTTTCCGGTTTATCCGGGTTAGGATATTTAAAGTAGGTCTTTCCTTTCACATCGTAGCGCTTCGCCATAGAAACAAGGAATGAATCGATAATGTGCTGTACATAGTTTGAAACCAGTGTGGAATGAACCTTTTCATTCTTTATGCTGGTCAGTGCATTGGCGATATTTGTAGGATTGGTCAGAGAACTGATCTGTGAAGCAAGGAAATCCAGGATATCATTCAAAATATCCTCACGTTCTATGCCGCCTCGTTCTACAATATCTTTTACATATAATTCGCTGTACAGAGAGGTTAAATAATTTTTTTTATCTTTGTAATCTGTTAACGCCAGCAGGCGTGGCATTCCGCCGTAAAGCATATAGGTTTCCAGAGCTTTCCGTTCATCGCCGCTTATATATGAGTAAAACTCTTCAAAGGACAGCGGGAATACATGGATTTGGGTAGCACGGCCGCGGAACTCTGTAGCAATATCTTTTGACAGTCCTTTAGAGTTACTGCCGGTCACATACACATCTAAATTTTTATATGCTTTGAGTTCGTTCAACATATCATAGATGGAAACCTCAATCCCACCATTTTCTTTGTCGATAACTTTTGTGGTAAGCTGAACCTCGTCAATGAAAAGATAAAATTTCTCATCTTTCTTTTCTGCAGCAAGGACCTCGACATATTCACAAAGAGTGATGGGATTTCTGAACTTATAGTAACGTCTCTGGTCCAATTCAATTTTTATGATGTGGTCTTCCTGAACTCCCTGTGAGAGAAGATACTCATAAAACAGGTCGAATAGCAGTACCGACTTTCCAGAGCGTCGTATGCCGGTAATTACCTTGACCTCGCCGTTCCACATGTTATGAATCATGCGATTCAAATAAGAATCTCGTTTAATCATCATAGTCACCTCGTACTTGCGACGTTTTGGTCTCTACTTTCTTGTATAGTATACCACTAATTTCTCGGATTATCAATAGCACCGCGGAAAGTTCATCATAAAGTTACGACGTTTACGTCGTAAGTACAAGACAAGAGAGCAATATGACCGAATGAAGGCCGTGGAGTAAAATCTGCGGCTTTTATCATTGGGATTATTGATTTATTCCCATATTATGTTATAGTATGAATTATATAAATAACAAAAATAAAATCTGCTCCGCAGATCAATAAACAAGAAAGGGGATGAGCAAATGAACAGTATCTACGCATCCGATCAATTCTGTCAGGTCATCTGGCCGGATTTTACAGCACATTTCCGCAACAAATCTACAGAAGCATCCTATCGTACAGACGTCATTGAATTTATGTCCATTTATCAGATGGATTTTCTCCAGATCACAGACGGGACTGTAGAAGACTATTATGCAAAAATGCAGGAGAAAGTGGAAGCAGGACTTGTCCAGCCAAGCACGATGGCAAAAAAATTCCGGGAGCTTCATTCACTGGCCGCATTTATATGTGAAGAGCGGGAACGTTATCAGATCCCAGGCACATTCCAGGACTATTTCTTCCCATATTTAAACCATGTTGCAAAAATAGAGAAGCATGCAAAATCCATCCCGATCGATCACATTGACCAAATACTTGCGGCTGCCCAGGATGATGAAATGGCATACTGCATTTTTGTCCTTATGCAGCGTGCGGGACTCTCCTCAACGGAGATTGCCGAGTTAAAGGTAGAAGACTTTTCTGCATATGATAACGGTGTTTATGTATTTGTTACTGGCAGAAATGACTCCTGTTTTGTACCGGAGGATGCGTTTATCATTTTGGAAAAATATCTGGCTTCCAGGACGGAGCATGAATATCTTTTTTATAACAGCAGGGGAAATAAGCTGAATACAATGTACATCAGCCGCCTGATGAAAAAATATACAAAGGCGGCAGGCGTGCCTGGATACAGCGCGGAGGCTTTAAGAAATTCCTGCGCGGTCACCATGTTTGCTTATAATGCGAGTCCGGAACAGGTAGCAAGGCAGATAGGGGTTACAGAAATCCAGATCAAACGCTATAAGAACATGGCATACCGCGACAGCCTGATGCGTGCGGCTAACGGGCTTGTAAAGATCCGTGTAGAACTTCCGGGAAAATAGCAGGGACTCATATTTTGACTTTTTTCGAGAGCTGCAATATAATCATCCTATAATACATTTTTTCATCTTTTTGTTCTTTATGAACAGAAGAATATGCAAAATCCCTGGAAACAGGTTTTTATCTTTTAACGAAGGGATTGCATGAAAAAATGCGGCATCTGGTTTCCAGGTGCTTTTTTATTCTATATTCTATAAAAATTGATAAAAGGAGGTCGTTGTTTATGAAGACAACAAATGCAGCAGCCAGAATAATGAAACGGAGCAGGGATCCTGCATCTCAGCAATTTTATCTCTATTGCGAGGAGGTACGGGATGGCTGATCTGAGAGAAAAGGAGATGGATCAGGAGATCATAGGTTTCATGGCCTGTCATGGAATGGCAGGCCGGAGTGATTACTATAACTATCATGCGGCGCTTGGCTTCTACTGTGCCTATTCCGCAGACGCGTTCCGCCTTGCGGAAATGGTGGAGGATGGAGAGATATTTGATGAATATGAGGTGAGCGCGGTCTTAAAAAAACTATACCTGTCTTATAAAACGCTGCGCTGCTTTCAGCAGCAGTTAGATCTCGGGCTCTATCGGTTTGACACGGCAGAAACAGTTATCATGACAGAGAGTACACTGGAAAAAGGCAGGATAACAGGAAACAGGGAGAATGCGATAGAAACGGCACGGAAATGGCTCAACAGATTTTTGAGATCCGGGGAGCATAAATATAGGAAGAGGTCTGATGAAAAAGGGGATGCCTCGATTTCTCAGGACTTTTTTTTATATGAAGCGGCTGTTTTTATCCTGTACCTGGCGGGAGAGGAGGTTGATTACCATTTTATATGAACAAAGGGAATCACCAAAAGGAGGAGGAAATGCTTGAAATTTGATGCAGGATATTTAGCGGCGGCGATTCTTGAAATGGAAGAGAAGGGGCCGGAGCCAAATGACGAATACAGACAGGTTTTGCGGCTCGTATCCGGAAATAAAAAGTATTTTGCAAAAGCAACATTGGAGGATATCGCAGAGCTGTTGGAAAATCTGAACGAAATCCTTTCCAGGGAATTTCAGGAGGATTTCCCGGTGATCGATCTAAAGGATATGCCTAAAAGCAGCACTGCCATAAGAAGGGCAATATAAAGCGGCAGGGCATCCGGCTAGGCCGTGAATTGTGCCTGGCAGTCGCCAAATGCTTGCAAGCAATCGCTTGGCTCGTTGCTCGCGGGAATAAAAGGAGGATAATATGCAGATAAAAGCTACCTGGGACAACAAACGCTTCGGCGGAGATTATTACCAGGCCGTAAGAGTGGAACTGGTTGATGACAGCGGGATCCACACCGCAAAATATGTGGATGCGGGACAATTTCTGAATGCGCTGAACGGCGCCGGGGTAAAGGAGGACAATTTATGCAGAATCGGAAAGCTTCCGCAGCATTATTATGACGGTGCAATAAAAAGAGACGCGGAAATGGCGATCAGCGGAAAGGTCCAGCTGATCATTCCGCCGGCAAAAACAGTCGTGCAGTTTGAGAATACGAGGTATGAAATCCCGTTTCCTGCATTGCTGTTTTTTTATTCCATACAAAAAGGGAAGGTTACAAACACAGAAATCTATGCGCTGAAAGGAGGACAGTGGAACGAAAAATCGGTTTTGTACAATTATCCCTATGGAAATGTGAATCCCTGTTCCCACAGTGTATGCTGGGGAACCAATGTGCTGCCGGAGATTGCAGACCTGCAGAAGCTGGATGTGATCTGCTCCATGTTTTATACCAGCCCCTGCAACAACGATTTATATATGGCAGGAAAATCCACCGTATGGAAGATGGAAAACCTTCGGAATGTATTTGAACAGCTGAAAAAAAGACAGGATTTCCCGGATGAGATCCTGGTGAACAGCGGCAAGGGAACCGTCGGAAGCTTATGGAGGAATTTTTTAGAATGAGGAGGACGAAAATGAACGATTTATTTTCCGCATTTGGAATTGACGAAAAGGAACTGCAGAGTTTGGAAAAAAAGCCCGCGGCAAAGAAAGAAAAAAAGAAAAAAGAGAAGAAGACAGCAGCAAAATATAAGCTTCCGATCCAATTCTGCGGAGGGCATCTGCGCAGGGTCTTTACGGACGTAAATGAGACCGCATGGAGTGAAGAGAAGCTGAAAAGTGAAATACGCCGTACCTTCCGGGAGCTGGCTGGCCTATATTTCAAGCTGCATGTTTTAGATGTAAAAGACGGATCCGAAGAGATCGGCACCTATGTCAAACCGGAAATCCTCTACAGCGCATTTACGCAGGATGATAAACTGGAATTTCCGCTGGAAGTCGTGGCCGGCGAGAAAACATTGTGGGCAGATACAAAGATCTCTCTGGATGAGATCCGCAGGCTGTGGATACAGGAGCATCCGGAATATGAAGGATGCAAGTTCCAGTACGATGAAAAACAGAAGCTTCTGATTCCGTTTATGGATCAGAGCGCCCCGCGCGGGAAGACGTACACGCTACCTGTGACGGTTGGATATCTGGATATCCGGGAGACTTATCAGGCGGAGGATTTTGAGACCGCGGAAGTAACCATGGAAGCACTTCGGGAAAAATATTCCGAAAAGTATCCGGAATTTTCCACATGCGGGTTTGCATATCAGGAGGGGCTGAATCTTTTATTTCCGGTTCCGGAAAAAGAAGACGTGAAAGGAAACACGAACATTTCAATCCCGGTCGAGCTCAAGGCGGGCGGATTCTCTATCCTGGTACAGCCGGAGGACGTCCATGGCCAGAACTCGGCAACGCTGGACGAGATCCGGGAGGTGTTGGAAGCAACCTATCCGGAATATTCCAAGGAGCGCACGGAGATGCTCTATGATAAACGGCATTTTGTGGTCCCGATCTTAAAGAGCTCCAGGAAGGGGCTTCAGATTTTTTCGAATGACCCGGAATGGCGGCATGAGATCAAAAGGGACATAAATCGGGAGAAATGGCGTGTAGAAACGACCCCGTTCGGAATCTTCCGGCGCAACATCTCGGCGGGAGGAGCCGTCAGATTTGAAATGACTGCCCCGAAGATCCCCTGGGAGCTGGTCGCGGAAACAGAACGCATTTTTAAGAGGAATCCGGTCCATGAATATGCTGTACAGATTTTCTTTGACAGAAAAACAAGAGGCTATGAGATCTATGAACCGGAACAGCAAACGACTCCCGGTACCGTCGTATTCTGCAGGAATATGAAAAAGGAACGGGAAAAGGTCCTGGTCATGGATATACACAGCCATGGACGGTTCAATGCCTTTTTCTCCGGGGTTGATAACAATGATGAAAAAGGGATCCGGCTGTATATGGTCATCGGGAACCTGGACCAAAGAGAACATACCTATGCACTGCGCGCGGGGATGGCGGGGTTCTTCGGGACACTGTCCCTGCCGCAGATATTCGTACAGGAAGGGACTTTTTAAAAGGAGGAGGATATGGAATGACAAAATTTAACATGATCATCGTAGGATGCGGCGGCACAGGAGGAAACTTTATCAAAGAACTGGGCCGGTTTCTTTTTCAGAACAGTATGCGGCAATATTGCCGCATACTGCTGGCCGACGGCGACCTGGTAGAGGAGGACAATATTTCAAGGCAGCCGTTTCTCCCCCAGGATGTAGGGCGGAAAAAAGCGGAAGTCATGTCCGAGATCCTGCAGGAAGCTTTCCAGGTTTCCTGCGAATATTATCCGGAATATATAAACAGCGCATCCGATCTGAGGAAATTCGAAAAGGAACATATGGTCATGCTGCTGGTCGGATGCGTGGATAACCACGCATGCAGGAAGGTGATGCATGACTACTTCCAGTCGGCCGAGTCCTGTTTTTACCTGGACGCCGCCAATGAGTATTCCGCAGGAGAAGTGGTAGCGGCAGTGCGTATCGATGGGACCGAGCTGAGTCCGGACAGGGTACATTATTATCCGGAGATCCTGGAGGATGCGTCTGTTCCAAGAAGCTGGGAAAGCTGCCAGCAAATCAATGCATCGTCGCCTCAGCATCTGCTGACCAATCTTTTTGCTGCCAATATACTGCTGAAATGTACGGTAGAGTTTTTATCCGGCGACGAATGGGAGGGCGGGATCTATTATTTTGATACCTTTAAAGGATTTCTGCGTTTTCAGGAGGTGTGATGGATGGACAGGCAGAGGCTGGCACGCATAAACCCTGCGCCTTTTCCTAAGGAGTGGGACGAATGGGAAGCATGGCTGACAGATAACGGACGGCAGACATTTCACGTACTGATGCTGGGGTTCGCTTATTTCAAAAAACTGACCGCCGGGGACATCGAGATCCCGTTCCCCGATATCAGCTTCTCACAAATGCAAAACAGCAGGAGGGAGAATTGGTATGAGATCATGCAGATGGCGGGAGAAGCACTGCTGTTCTCAATGACGGATTGGTCGTCTTTCAGCCTGGAAATAATCGGCCTGGCCGGAATCGAAGAGCTTACCGAAACAGAATGGGAGTTCTGGCTCCAAATGGACGACAGCTCCAGAAATGAAATCCTGATGGATCATCAAAGCCGGCTGTTTTTCGGTAAACAGCTGGAGCTGTTCCGCCAGATGCCGGAGCCGGTCCTGAACAGTATGGATTTTCAATTTGGAAGGGAGATTGTCTATTTGACCAGCAAAAAGCTGGCGGATTACTTATGGTTTACGGACAAAAATCCGCAGATCATAGGAAACCAGTTCTCACAGGAGAACAGGCAGATCCAGAATGCGCTGTCAGCCCTGAGATTTCCTGTATGGAAGGATTGGGGAAAAGCATGGATCTTAAAGAGGGAAGAGTATATCATCGGATTCTGTTTTGGCGCAGACCTGGATGACGAAATTTCCTATAAGGATTTAAGCTGGAATTTTTTTACTGCTCTGTATGTACTGGAAAAGCTGCTCGATCTGGCAGACGAGATATTCGATTTTACTGCAGAGGCATTACAAAGAAGAGGTGAAGAGGATGGATTTTAATAAAATTATGGAAATTGACAGGCATCCGTTTTCCGAACGGTGGGAAACAAGTTTTTATGAGCATTTCCTATACTTTATAAACGTTGATATATCTTTTGTGCTGGCAGCCCTGCTGCTTCAGCGTTTTCTGGAAAAGTTCAATCAAAAATACGGTATGGATATGAATATCGCTGACTGCAGCAGCCAATGGTTTTTACTCGGTTACATAAAAAAACTCTCAGAATACGAGGAGGGCTTGGATTTCATGATCGAATATAAGGAATATTGCTGCGATCTGTTCGCGGATATGGCATTTCAGGCACATTTCGAAATCATGCATATCCGAGTCGAATACGATGAGTGGGATATCCCTCCGTATGGGAGGAAATCATATCTTAAAAGAAAACTGCGGCAGGTGGAGCCGTCCTGGAGGCCTTTCATCCTGAAGAATCTGGATCTGATCCAGAATACGCGCTATTTGGAGGAAGGCGAAGTCTTTATCCTCCGGAACCGGGAAATATATATCTACCATACCTTCTGCGAAACATTCGGCGGGTTCGTGGACATGTACCTGAAAGAAGAGCGGGAGGCGCTGGATAAGGTGGTCGATGACCTGGCATATCCCTTATTTTTTAAGTCAGAACACAGTCACGGTTATCTGGGGGAATATTATTATATTTGTTTCGATACCGGCTACAATGGCTATGGATTCCTGGATATGACCAACTTAAATTTTACATGGATCCTGTCCTGTTTCGTGTTCCGGCTTTTGCTTGAAGATTTTAAAAATAAGGTAAGGGAAGCAATTGCGGGAGGCGCAGAATTGAGGATAGAGCAATGAGGGCGGAGGAACTCTCCGTATTGCTCCAATGCCCGAAAATGTATGAATTGAAGCAGGTGATCCTGGACGAGGAGTTCCAGAAATATGATGTAAAAAAGCATGCCCTTGGGATGCTGGCAGAGTATCTGGCAGACCGGAAAGAATGGGATGCAGTATCCGGGAAAATGGAAGCCTTTCTCCAGGAGAATCTCAAGGCTTCCTGGTTTGAGCTCCACTGGCAGAAAAAGGCGGCGGTCCGGGACAGCCTGTTCCGGATGAAGCGCCTGCACTGCTGGCTCAACGCAAATATCAAAGGCTCCATATATACGGGAGTTGATCTGGAAATGGAATTTCAGGAAGAATACGAAGGCTGCCGGATCCGGCGCCTGCAGATAACCGCGGACCTGATTGCGGAGGAAAAGGGCGGCGCTGTACTGGGGATCCTGCTGTGTCCGAAATATCCCGATCCCTGCCGCCGCTATGAGGGAGCTTCCGGGAAAAAGATCTTTTATACGGCAGAAATGCTCTGTCTCATGGGCGGCATGAAGAGGAAATACCCGGACAGGGCGGTTGATATCATGATTGCCGGCCTGGAACCTGAAAAAGCAAAAGAAAAGACAAGCCCGGTATCTGGGGACAGCCGGACAGATCATATGGCGCGGTTTACAGAGCAGGATTTTCCGGATATGGAGAAAGGAGGCATTACCGAAGCGCTTCGGGGGCTTCTGAAGAGAAGGCGGAAAGCCAACTGCGGAAATTGTGTATTTGAAGAGATCTGCCGGCATCAGATGCAGACACCAATGGAAGACCCGGAAAGCGGGGAACAGCCGGCGGTCAAGCTGCCGGAGGATCCTATTCCTATGGACTATACCGGAGATCAGAAGCGGTCGATTCGGCACCGGGACGGGCCATTACGCGTATGCGCCGGCCCTGGCGCCGGGAAAACAGCCGCCCTGACCGCACGTATCCGGGACCTGATCGAAGACGGGCATTCCCCGGAGAGGATACTGGCAGTCACCTTTACAAAGAGCGCGGCAAAAGAAATCCTGGCGAGGATCCCATCAGGTAAAAAACCAGTCATCTCGACGCTTCATGCGCTTGCTTTTGGAATTGTACGGCAGCATGAATATATAGTCGGAAGGCGGAGGCTGGCAACCAGGGTGGACTGCATGCAGATGCTGCTGCAGGTTTTGAACGAAGCGCCGGTCATCCACGGGGCATGCTATGAGAAGCCTGGCCGGAAACACGGGTTTTTAGACAGCCTGCTCCGTGATTTTGATTTTATCGATCAACAGGGAATCCATCGGTTTGAGGAGGCATATCCGGATAAGGACACCGCCGGCATCCTTTGGATCAAGGAAATGTACGGCCAGAAATTCCATACCTCCGGATATATTTTATACGATGACCAGGTCCGTCTCGGCGCAGAAATATTAGAATCATCCCAGGGGATCCGTCAGAAAGTACAGGAGTCCTATGATTACATCATGGTAGATGAAGCCCAGGATCTGGACGAGATGCAGTCCCGGTTTATCCGGCTTCTGGTAAAAGCGCCTCAGAACAATATTGCGATTTACGGAGACGCGGATCAGTCGATTTATGGATTCCGCGGGGGCAGCAACCGGTTTATGCTTGATTTTCCAGTTCTTTATCCGGAGGCGGCAGATATCCGGCTGGCCGATAATTTTCGGTCTTCCGCAGGCATATTGGATGCTGCCAATACGTTGATCGGACATAATCATGACCGGGTGCCGTTCCGGATGCGGGCGCATCTTCAGGTAAAGGCACGCCCCGTCCTGATCCGTGATTTCCGATCCAGCCGCATCGGCGCATTTATCCATGACTTGCTGGATGGGGGATGCCGGCCGGAGCAGATCGCCGTGATCGCCAGGACAAACCGGGAGCTGGAAAGTATGTGCGGTATGCTGGAAACATATAATTCCGAGCATTCTGAAAAGGATATACTGCACTATGACCGGCCGAAATATTATCTGTATCAGTCTCCTGTATTTCAGGATATCCTGGATCTGCTGGCTATATATCTCGGCATCTATTCGGATGATAAGATCTGGTATCGCCTGCTTTTGGCATCCGGGATCCATCCGGACAAAAAGGACCGCGGGAATACTTTATATGAGGATTATCTGGAACAGGGCGAAATCTTGCCCTTTGATGCTGAGGAAGCAAGCGTGTATTTATCCGCTGCCGGAAAACACAGCGCCGTCTTCCAGGCATTTGCAGGCCTTTATCGTGCCTGCAGCCTTTTTTCCATGCCGCCGGACCGGGCAGTTCCCAACGTGGTCAAGACTTTTTGCGGCAACAGGCCGGAGGGCCGGGAGACCTCGGAGGTTCTGGGTGAAATGATCCGGGAACGGAACATACGGACACCGGAGGAACTCTGGCAGTACCTGGCTGCGGTGCAAAAATTCCAGGATGAGACACGCCTGTATTGTTCGGGAGAAGAGAAGGGGCGGATCCATTTATTAACGGCGCATGATTCCAAGGGAAAAGAATTTGAAGCGGTGCTGGTGTATGGGGTAGACGCGTTCGAACGCGGAGACCCGCAGGAGGACCGGCGCCTGCTGTATGTAGCCTTGACAAGGGCAAAGAAAAAGCTGTTTGTTACGGAAATATGCAAAGGAAAGAGCATGTTTCTGCGTGAGTTCAGGGAAAAACTGGATGAAATGGGAGGTTTAGATTATGCTTAAGCGCTTTGCCCTGATAAGTTCTGGATTTTTTTGATACAGATCTGTAAAAACGTGTTATACTATATGAAAAGGAGAGGAGGTTGCAGCCATGTGTACGAAATTTGAATTACAGACAGTGCTTAAAACAGTAAAAAATGCTTCGTTACAGCTTTATGGGGATAAGCTGAATAGAATCATACTCTTTGGTTCATATGCCCGTGGGGATAATACAGAAGAATCGGATATTGATATTATGATTGTATTGAATTGTGATACTAATGAACTAAAAAGATTGCGGAGCTTGACAACAGACATGGCGAGCAATATATCACTTGAGCAGGATGTATTGATTTCTATTTTATTAAGAGACCAAAAGCATTTTGAGGATAATCTTGATTTTCTTCCATTGTATCAAAATATTGCAAAAGAAGGGATTGCTGTGTATGGATGAAAGGAAAAAAGAGTTATGATATCTAAAGAAGATGTAAACTGTCAGATACAGAATGCTGAATTTTTTTTAAATGGCATTATCAAATATGTCGATAATATGCTTATTTCAGAAAATAAAAACCAAATAAGCCTTTAAAGCAGGAATTCTCCTTATATAAAAGGGATTCCTGCTTTTTGTCATATTATTAGCAGTGGGACGATACCAGAATCCACTAGCGAAAAGTTTTCATACTCATGAATTTTTAAAAGGAGAATACGATATGCCGAAATTTTTGATCTATGGTGAGGAACCGTATCTGATCGACAAATTCCGGGAGGCGCTTATAAAAAAAGTTGAAACTCCGGAATTCAATTTATTGGATACGAATGAATTTGGAGAAACAGAGAAAGCATTTTTATGCCAATACCCTTTATTAGGGGATAAAAAGACCCTGATCTTCCGGGTCGGAAAGCTGACCGAATGTACGGAGCTGATCGAATTTATCGCTGTACAGGGAAAACGGGCAGAAGTCTATATTTTCTGTGATGAAGCAGACCGGAGGACCAAGGTGTTTAAATCTTTTAAAAAAGAGGAAATTAAGGTTTATAATAAACTGCCGCAGGAGACGCTTGAAAAGACAATCGCGCAGTACATAAAAAAAGCCGGATGCGAAATTACATCAGAAGCATACCGGCTTTTTCTGCAATTGGTGAATTACGATTCTGAGGATACCAATCTGTATGATGTACTTCATTCATTGAAACGCATCTGCGCGGTAAAAACAATTACAAAAGATGTGGTTGAAAGCATGGTCATGGATCGTGAAAAGGAAGATATATTTTCTCTGATCCGCCTGATCATGAACAGACAATACGGAGATGTATTCCGCCAGGCTGATCTGCTGCTGAGAAGCCAGCCAAACAATGTGATCGGAATTTTATCGCTGCTTCTGCGCAGCTACCGTATCGCCTATAAAATGCAGCGGTGTGATTGCTCTCTGCAGGAATTGGGAATCAATTACAGAACCTTTGTCCCAAGATTGTCCGCAGAACAATGCAGCCAGGCCATGGATATCTTAGACGGAGCTGTCAATAAGGTTAAACGCGGCTTTTATAAGTCGGAGATTGCGCTAAAGACTGCATTGGCAAAGCTGTGTGAATTATAAAGGGGAAGGAGCTGATACAATCTATGAAATATGCAGTATGCTTTAGCGGCGGCCACAGTTCTGCTTTGGCCGCCGTAGAAACAGTCCGGCGTTTTGGCAGGGAACATGTGATCTTGCTGAATCATAACATCAGCTCGAAAGTGGAATCTCCTAAAATCAAAATATTTAAGCAGGAGGTTGCGTCATCTTTATATCTGCCCGTGACCTATGCAAACTGCGAAGATTTTGAGCAGATGTCTCCGCTTGCTTTGAGCCTGAAATACAAAATGTTTAAATTCCGTACCGGACGTGAGATCTGCACATATTTTTTGAAAACCCGGCCGTTTTACCAATGGCTGGAAGAAAATTATCCAATCTGCGGAGGCGGCATATCAAAGGAGATTACGCTGATCTACGGCTTCGATTCCCTGGAATGCAGCCGGATCAAAAGACGCCGAAGGCTTTTACAGAAGATCGGATATCAGAGCATGTTCCCATTGGCAGAATGGCGCCGCACAATATATGATATTGAGGAAATCGGCATCCAAAGGCCGGCTGTTTACGCCGAATCCAAGCATGCCAATTGTATTGGATGCCTGAAGGCAGGGCGGCAGCACTGGTATAAAGTATATTGCTGCCATCGGGAAATCTTCGAGGAAGCAAAAATGGTGGAGAATAGGATCGGGTTCAGTATTATAAAAGAAGCTTATCTGCGAGAACTGGAACCGTTATTCGAACAGATGCAAAAAGCAGGGATACCGGCCACAGAAAATATGGAAATGTACTGGTTTTGGAAATATGCGCGGGGATGTGCGGATTAAAAGAGATGGAAA
>ERZ808051.1766-NODE-1766-length-12991-cov-10.594239_pt1 | contig 12991 bp, 14 predicted proteins | sample MGYA00380199_ERZ808051 | MGnify/ENA primary metagenome ERZ808051 (study PRJEB31490, sample SAMN06133391) | mouse gut metagenome | isolation source: J11 | host: mice | place: China: Chengdu | collected 2015-05 ...
GTAGGCGCAACCGAGAAAGATTATAGGGGAGATTCATGGTCTGGCCCCAATAATGATTCAGAGTTTTTTGCACGTTCTCAGGACAGCTTTTTTAAGAAAACAAGCGGGCAGAAAGACAGGAATAAGGAACTGCTGGAAGAATATCTGGAAAAGCGGGCGCAGGCTAAGAGACAGCAGCAGGAGTTATTGGATGAAAAGATTGCAAAGGCGGAGCAGGAGAGAAGCAGGCTGGCAAAGGCTTGGAGCAGTAAGCAGCGGATGGCGGCGGCATCCAATGCTTATGATGCAAATGTCATGACGGAGACAGCGGCAGGCGGTGATTCGCTGCTCAGATAAATGCGGGCATCATGTCCGGACTTACCGCAAGAGGACATGGGCGGCCCTGAATGACAGAGGGGGGGGGTACCGCTACGATAAGCATAATAATAATTTTATCAATTGGAGGATAAGGATTATGGCAATTTCAGGAGTAACAGATTACGCAAATACTTATGCAGGTTATACAAATTCTGCAAACGGCAAAAAGCAGGCAACAGAGGGAGCGGGTACGGAAAAGGAGGCAGCCGCCAGAAAGACGGCAAAGGATGAATTGTCCTATCTTACTGAAAAGTACGAATGTATGAAAAGTAAAGATTATTCAGTAAATATAAACAGTTCGCTTTTAGCGAAAGCTACAAGTGATGAAAAAACATCTGAATGGTTGGAATATAATTTATCTTTGATTCCGAAAGTAGTTGATAATATAAAATCAGCGGCAGTAGCGCGTGGTGCAAAAATGATAAGCTGTGATATTACCATGAATGGATATGACAGTATGACCACAGAAGTTGTTACTCAGGTGGAAGTTGATCCGGGAACGGAAAAAGCAAGGAAAGAACTGGAAGAAAAGATTAAGGAGAGAAGGGAAGAAAAGAAGGCGCAGGAGGAAAAAGCCTCAAAAAGACGGGAGGAAGAAAAGGCAGCAGAACGGCAGGCAGAAAGAAAAGAGCAGATGGAAGGGACATATAAGGTATCTGCCACTGGCACGGATATAAAAAGCGTCACGCGGAACCTCATGGAAACGATATCCGGCACATCATCACCTACAGGGGCAAGTTTTGATTTAAAGGCGTAAGGGATATTCCGCAGCAGACGGCTCAGATATGGCTGTTACATAAAAAGAAATCGGAGGACATGAAAAATGCGTGTCAGTAGAATAACGGCATTACTTATTACGGCAATGATGATTCCCGTGATCAGCGGATGCACCACACAGGGAAGCCCCGCCCCGGATGCCGTGCATCAGATCGAGGATGGCGGTCCGGCGGTCTATGATGATGACCCGATAGCGGTGGAGCCGCAGCTTGAGGAAGATGAGCTGGACGGGGATTCGGATGAGTCCAACGTGCAGGGGGAGATCATTTCGGCGGAACCGCATAAAGGGAGTGCGGAGTGAAAAAGTATTTACTGGATTTATATAGAATTTCGACAGAACGGCAAACATAATGAGTCAAAACAAAGAAAAGGAGAGTGCAGATTATGAATATCGATTACAGCCAGTTTTACAGAGGGACAACAAATATCCCATCATATGGGGGTGGTGCGTATAAGAAGGACACCCTTGTAAAATATGAGTTCAACACCACGGATGAACATGGCAACAAGGTCATGGACAAAATGTCGAGGGAGGAAACCCTGCAGGCGATGAAGGACATCCGTTCACAGTATGGGGACAGCGTTATCGTGGAGTTTTCAGGAGACGGCATGGCGGCCCTTGCGGAGGGCAGGAAGGGCTGGACGGTGCCGGAAGATAAGGAAGCAGTGGAGGCAAGAAATGCGGCATTCCAAAAGGAGATCGTGCAGGTTGACAAGTCCATAAATAATCTCCCGGCATATTCGGGGATGTATGGCGCAGACAAGGCGGTTGCGTCCGCACTGGAGAACTGCGGCAAAGAGGAGCAGGGATTTGTGTATGACATCATCCGGCAGAATTTCCTTGTCGGGAACAGCGGCTCCATGACGGAAGAAGAGCGGCAGGCGAACATATCGCTCGGCATGAAGAAAGCGGAATATGCGGCAGAAAACTTTATTCCGGAGGACAGCAGGAAATCATTCATGGAGGCAATGGAATCCATAGCAAAGCTGGCAAGTGCGGGAAAAGCGGACAGTAACGGAAACATGGATTACGGTGTGGCGAAAGGCAGGTATCTTGGGCATGGGAGCAATCTTGTCCAGACCACAAACGCGCTTGACATGATGCGGACGATGGACAAAGACGCATACGCAGAGTACCAGAAGATGGGGGAAAAAGATGACGGCGGGCTTAGTTCGTTGAAATACCTTACAAACTGGTATGCGGGCGCGGTAAAGAAGAATCCTTCGATGGTTGATAATTATGAAAAGCAGTCGGAGGAATATGTGGAGAAGAATGTAAAAAATCAGAAACTGGATAAGACTTTCGCGGGCTTAAAGACGGGAAGCAAGGCCGCTTTCTTTGAAAGCCTGAAAATGTTCCAGAGCAACAATCCCAATTTCCTCTCATCCATTATAAACAGAGAGCTGACATTGAAATTTTGGGGATTTTAGGCATCTTCAGATGGTTCATTGGATATACAGATATAATCCTTACACCGTATTCCGCAGAGGCGCATAAAACTTTGCCTCTGCGGACTGCAAGGGTGCAGGGACGGCTCTGAATGGGAGAGCAGCGGAGGGAGGTGTGGAGGTGTTTGTCATGAAGTTTGACAAGGGAAGTTAGGCAGTATGTTTGCATGAAGGAATAAACTGTTCGGACTTATATTGAGGGAGCAGGAGCGGTTCTGAATGACAGATGGGCCGCTATAACAGAGAATATGGAGGATTAAAGGAAATGGGTATTAACGGAATAGGAACAGTGGGATATCCGCTGACAGGATACACGGCAAGGAAGACAGAAAGAAGTGCGGAATCCGGGGCTGTGGGATTTATGGAAACAATGGAGGAAAAGGCGGCACAGGATAAAACAACGGATTATGACGAGAAAGCCTTTGAGATGGTTGGACCCAATGCCCCGCAGGATGTAAAGGATGCGTGGATGGAGGCGGCGAAAGAAGTAAATGCGAATGGCTTGGGAATCCGTGGTAACGGAATGATGAGCCATATATCGCAGATGATGGTGCAGAGGCTCAACAAAATGCTTAAGGGAGAGACAGAGAATTTTGACATCCTTGGAAACACGGTGGAATCCGCAATCCAGGCAACGGAAAAGGCGCTGTACGATTTGGAACATCCGCTGGCTCCTGCGTATAGAACCATAGAGGCGGAGCAGGCGCGCATCAAAGAAAGGGAGTTTTATACAGCATTTTTGGAGAAGTTGGAGAAGCTATAGGAAGCATATCCCCGATAAGCCACAGAGGGCGGACAGGGCAGGTTCCTCAGCGTTCCGGCAGATTGGGGAATCGGGGAGCAGCGAGAGGAGGTGAAGGTCGGTATGGAATTTGACCGTGGAACGTAGATAAAGCGCCTTTGCATGGAGCAATGAACTGCTTGGACTTATATTGAGAGAGCAGGAACGGCTCTGATTGACAGAGGGGCCACCGGAAAGGAGAAAAGAGTGGAGATTTCAAATAATCAATCTTATTATATCAATCCAAATACCAGACAGGTTACATCAAACATAAAAAATACTGCAATAAAGGACAGGGAGGCTTTCAACGGTTCAATGCAGAACCTGTTAAATCCCGTAGAGGATTTGGTGCAGGTTTTGAAAACACCTATCAAGCTGGCGGAAAGGTCATCCCTGAACCGCCAGGGAAACTCTGTTGATATTGCATCCGGCAGCCGCATTGCAGTAAATGACGGTTATATATTGACGGTGAAGCCGCAGGGCGTGGAGGTTTCCGGCGGGGATAATCCATATGACACACAGGCATATTTGAAAGCGCAGAAGATGGCTGATTCGCTGGCTACGCTGCTACGAAACGCTTGTGGGAATATGCATACAGTAGCATACTCCCAGGAGGAATATGCCAGATGGAATGAGGGCGTTTCCGATGTGATGGGGTATCTTGGCATAGACGCATCAAAGGATTTTACAGTCAACGGCATGAAGTACGGCAGGAATGGGAATGGGTGGTATGAATCACAGGCGGACAGCGAGGCGAAATCCGCTTATGAAATGCTGAAAGCAAATAACAGGACATACACTTTTGCGGATGAAAGGACGAGGAACCAGATAGATTACATAAGCGGCTATTATCTGGAGCATACAACGGAAGCGCTGAAAGCGGCATGGCAGAAAACGCTTGAGGAAACAGGCGTGAACCCTTTCCCGCAGGGGTTTTCAAGTACATTATCACAGCTTGCTGTGGAACAGGACTTTGCCACAGGCGGGAATGATGATATTTTCGGTGATGACTTGGAAAGCAACATTGCGGCTGTGAAGAAGATTATGGAACGATTGGAGAATCCGTTAAGTGTGGTATCAGAGAGGAATGCGGAGTTTGTTGCGGATGAAAAGACGTTCTATGCGGCTTTATTAAATAATTTGACTTAGTAAGTTTGGAGGAAATCCATATAGGCATAAAATCCATAATTCACAAACGATAAAAGGGAACTGGCAGAAATAGGCTGGTTCCCTTGTTAGATATCAATGCGAGGAGGCGGTTGTCAGTGGAAAGGTGGTCGAGGTGGGCTTTGGCCCAAAGATGGTACATAAGAAGAACAAGCGGCAGGGGTAGCCTGGCCATTTTTTTGTATAGGCCATGATTAGGAACGGGCTCTGTGGAGTGCAGCATGATAGAGGATGTGGAAAACGGCAAAGTAGGCGTGTGCATTATGAAAGACATGACCCGTTGGGGGCCCGCCTATCTCCAAGTGGGAAACGCTATGGAGATTTTCAGACGGAACAACGTGCGTTTTATCGTGGTCAACAACGGGATAGACAGCGAAAAGCCCGACACATTAGAGCTTGCGCCGTTCATCAATATCATGTCAGAGTGGTACGCAAAGGACAGCAGCAAGAAAGTGAAAACGGGCATTAAGACCAAAGGCATGAGCGGAAAGCCAATCGCAACCGAAGCCCCATATGGTTATGTGAAAGTCCCCGACAACAAGGATTTTTGGTTGATTGATGAAGAAGCCGCCGAAGCTGTCCGCCTTATTTTCCGCTTGTTTCTGGACGTGAAAAACCGAAACCAGATTGCCGTATATCTGAAAAACGAGAAAGTCCCACCCCCCACATTCTGCATGAAAGATCGAGGGTGGGGAACGGCAAAAAGCAGGAGGCTGAACGAGGAAAACCGCTACAAATGGAATAAGGCGACCTTGATCCGTATCCTCACAAGGCAGGAGCATTGCGGCAATGTTGTAAACTTCATGACAGCAAAGCATTTCCGCGACAAACGGAACCACTATGTAGACAGAAGCTGGCAGATTACCGAAAATGTCCATGCGCCGGTTATCGACCGCGCTGATTTTGAAAACGTACAGCGGATTTTGGAAAACGCTCTCGTCAAGCGATCAAACGGGGACGGAGAAATCTGCCCTTTGTCGAGCTTGCTTTTCTGTAAGGACTGCGGCGCAAAAATGCACATACGGATAGAGTATAGGAACGACTGCAAGCGGCATATCGCCTATTGTAGTGAATACCATCCGCCGCCTTGTTTTGGAGTTTTATTAGACCGATAAACTGGAAGCTGTTAAATTGATATCCACCAACACACTCCATATTTGTCAATAATAGTAGCACAACATTTACTCCACGGCAGTTCTCCAATAGGTTCGATAATTACTCCCCCATCGCTCAAAACTTGAAAAGCATTATAAACTGCATCTTCTGTTCCCATCTCAAAAACATTAAAGGTCATGGTTTCCCATTTGTGTTTGTGTACCATATTTATATCACACGGATTTTTTGCTTCTGCCAGTGCCAAAAACCCTTCTCCGTTTACAGATAACTCACAATGTTCATAAACAGTGTTATCCTCGTTTTTAAACTCGCGAGTTATTTCTGCACCAAAGGCTTTGCAGTATGTTTCTGCTGCTTCAAAACTATTTTTCACATAGACTTGTGTATAATTCTTCATTGTAACCTTGTATGATGTTTATAGAAGCAAAAACACCTACTTTCCTTTCTTTTAATATCGTGGTTCAATACAACTCAGATACTGTGGACTTTTGATTTTTACCTGTAGCCTTGACTACTTACCTTGGAGTGTATTGCCGCTACCTTTATCTGAATTGTTTATAACTGGATGTGCCGGAGCCTCTGCTCCAATGAGTACTTATTTCAATCAAGTCTACGATGATAATCGATGGTGGATATCACGGTATCAGACTTTATGAAAGGGAGGTACAACCTCATGATCTACGTAGGCATTGACATTGCCAAACTTAACCATTTTGCCTCTGCCATATCCTCAGATGGCAAAATACTCATTGAGCCGTTCAAATTCACAAATGACTATGATGGCTTCTATCTGCTGCTCTCCAAACTGGATCCTCTTGATCCGGACAGCATCATCATAGGTCTTGAGTCAACGGCACACTACGGTGACAACCTTGTCCGTTTCCTAATTACAAGGAACTACAAAGTGTGTGTTCTGAATCCCATCAAGACTTCGACTATGCGTAAGAACAACGTGCGCAAGACGAAGACTGATAAAGTCGACACTTTTGTTATTGCCAAAACTCTTATGATGCAGGACTCTCTTAGATTTTCCTCCTTAGAGGATCTCGACTACATTGAGCTCAAGGAACTCGGCAGGTTCCGCCAGAAGACCCTTAAACAGCGTACACGCTTAAAAATACAGCTGACTTCCTATGTCGACCAGGTCTTCCCGGAGCTCCAGTATTTCTTCAAATCCGGCCTGCACCAGAAAGCTGTCTATGCCCTCTTAAAGGAGGCCCCTATGCCAAAAGACATTGCTTCCATGCATATGACTCATCTCTCCAATCTGCTGGTGAAAAACTCGCGAGGTCATTTCACAAAAGAGATGGCGAGGGAATTAAGAGTTCTCGCACAGAAGTCTGTCGGCTTAAACGACAGCTCTTTATCTATCCAGATAACTCAGACTATCACACAGATTGAGTTATTGGATTCACAGTTATTTGAGACAGAGCTTGAAATGGCAAACCTTGTCACCTGCCTGCACTCTGTCATTATGACCATCCCCGGTATTGGTTTTGTGAATGGCGGGATGATCCTGGGCGAAGTTGGCGATATCCACCGCTTTCCCGCCCCCAACAAGCTGCTTGCATTCGCTGGTCTGGATCCGACGGTATATCAGTCAGGGAACTTCCAGGCCAAGAGAACCAGAATGTCTAAAAGAGGCTCTAAGGTTCTCCGCTATGCGCTTATGAATGCAGCTCATAATGCTGTAAAGAACAATGCCACTTTCAAGGCTTACTACAATGCCAAGAGAGCAGAAGGCCGGTCACACTACAATGCCCTCGGCCACTGTGCCGGCAAACTCGTCAGGGTCATCTGGAAGATGCTCACTGACAATGTAGAATTCAACCTCGAATAGGCGATCTGTATACCAATATCGATAGTACTTGAAAAATGCACCCTTGGGGAGCTTTGTTAAAGTTACCCTTTTTTACCACCGATACGGAAAATACATTTTTTGCTAATTTAGACTTGACTTTTCATAGCTGGTCTCCACAAATGATATTTTTTACTCTAAATCAAAATACCATAATCTCACTCATATTTCTATCAAATTTTCATTAAATTTCTTCCTCCCTCCGTTTCGTTCTATTCTGCTGTCGGCTCTCGTTCTGAAGCTCCCTTTCAAGATTTTTCTTGTTATAGCTGATAGCTTCCGCATATGCTAATTCTGTGGCGGTCTTGCTCTGCTCCTTGCCAATACTGTCATATTCAGACTGTAAAGACTGTATCTCGGCTTTCCACTGTTTCGGCGTTATCTTCTCGCCGTTCTGTAAAAGGCTCTGCATACGCTCCTTTAATTCGGGGGACTTCGATAAGCTGTCTTTATGCTCCTTATCGTATTTCATTTTCGCAAGTCCTTTGAGTGACTGGCTCTCCTTATAGGTGGCTTGGATTGGCGCATAGAGGGTTTGTTGCGTTCCGGCAAAAATATACGGCGGTTTTTCAAAAACGCCGAAAATAACCGCAAAAAACAGGAAACCTTTTTATGATTTCCTATCTTGGTGTGCCGTTCTACGTGGCGACGGTTATTCAGTTTTTGGGGGATGGCTGTTCATCAAAACGGAACTGGAACAGGGCAGCGATAAGCCGCCGTTTGATGTTGTCCTCCGTATCTTTGTTGACATGTCCGTTTTCAAGGGAAGCAATTCGGATTCCCTTTGCCGCCGTATATCCCTATCACGCCATGCGTTGATAGCAGCATAACGTATGACTACGCTGCAAAAGGCGTTAAATGTATATTCAATATGTTCCTTGTATGCTTCTGTGCAATTCATAAATAATCCCCCTTTCTTTTCCAGTTCAATATCTTGTTTCGATTTAGAAATTCAATCTTTAACTTAACACTGAATTGCACATCATTCTTTTTTTCTCTTTCAAAACAAGCAATACTGAAAGAGCCGTTGCAAGCAAATCACTGATAGGCTGTGCAAAGAAAATACCATTGATTTCAAGAACAATCGGCAATATATAAATAAATGGCACTAAAAAAATTATCTGTCGCAAAACCGTTATGATAATAGATGGTGCCGGACGGTTAATTGACTGAAAAAATGTGGTAGCTAACATTACAAATCCCAAAACAGGTGTAATGCAGAAATTTATACGCAAACCGGAAATTCCGATTCGGAACATTTCTTCTGTTCCACCAAAAGCAGCAAGGATTTGTTTTGGAAAGACAAGAACCATAATCCAAATAAAACAGGTAATGGACACGGAAAATACAGCAGACTGATAAAGCGTTGATATGACCCGCTTGTAATTTCCAGAGCCATAATTATTCCCGATTATTGGCTGGATGCCTTGACTGATACCGCTTGCGGGCATAATTACAAACGTCATAATGCTTGAAATGACAGCATATACACTGATTGCAATATCACCGCCATATTTTCCTAATTGACTGTTATAAACAAGGCTGATAAATCCCATAGCCATCTGTGCTGCCCAAAAAGCAAAACCGCAGGAAATAATCTGCAAACATAATTCTTTGTTCAAATGAAAAATATCCTTTGAGATTTTAACCTGTGTTCGGTTTCCAAATACGAAATACGCTCCGAAAAGAGCTGAAAAAATCTGTCCTATTACAGTAGCGCTTGCAGCTCCTATCACGCCCCAATCGAAAACAATGATGAAAACAGCGTCCAAAATAATATTTGTGACTGCTCCTATTCCCGTTACGCACATTCCTAAAACCGGTTTTCCTGACACACGGACAAAATCACAAAATAACTGCGATAGTCCTTGAAAAATACACCCTAAAGCCACAATCCGATAATATAAAATTGCATATGGATATGCGGTTTCCGTAACTCCGAAAACCTTTAAAATCGGATTAGGAAATATGAGCAGCAATGCACTTAGTACGATTTCAAACACACAAACAAGCACCATAGCATTACCAAAAGACTGATTCATTTTTTCCGGTTCGTTCTGACCGGAGAATAAACTGAAAAAGGTAGAACCCCCCGCACTACACATCAAAGCAAAAGCCATCATCATATAGGATAAAGGAAAACAGACTGATAAACCCGCTAATGCAGAAGTTCCATTAAAATTGCCAACAAACATTCTATCCACGATATTATAAATAGCTGTTATCAATAGTGAGATGGCTGCTGGTATGGAAAATTTTAAAATCATGGGAAATAGTTTCCCGTTTAAGTAATCCACTTTTGTTTCATTCATAGTGATACCTCCGTTTGTTAGTTTCCTAAGTTTATATTTTAAAATGTAGCTGCCGATTTATCGACAGCCTTAACATTTTCACGAAATGTTATCAAGCATTTTTTCAATTACTTTGAAAAAAATATCCAGCTCATTTTGCGAAATATCTTTTGTTAGTTCTTCTTCCAGTGCGGTAATATCTGCTATCACCATATCCTTATACTGCAATGCTTTTTCACTGACAACGATTCGTTTCATTCTTGCGTCACTTGCCATCGCTTCCCGATAGATCAAGCCGTTTTTCTCCATTTTTTTCAGCAGTTCGGTTGCTGTTGGCGGGCGCAGGCTATATTCTTCTTCTATATCTTTTTGAAAAACATCATTGCTTTGAGCTAAAATAAAATGCAGCACTCGTCCTTGAGAACCGCTGAAAGATTCCTTACTTGAAAAAGCATCTATTTTTCTGCGTAATTTATTTGACAACTTACTGACATAGCGTGCTGCGTGTTTATCGTGTTCCATACCTCGCCTCCATTACTTAGTAACCTAAGTATAATAAATATCTCTGTAAGTGTCAAGCCGGTAAAATGAAAAATTCTTTATTTTGTGAGACACGATGAATGAGAGGGGTTCCGTAGTAGTCGGCATTGCGGGAATGTGTATAACTGGCTGTCTTATGGAGTTGTGGGTAACTTAAGTTTGACAGCCGAAAGGAAAGCTGCTCTTTCGCTTTTCCATATGCTGTGAATAGGGTTATCCATGACGGAATAGTCTGTTATGCACATTTCCACAATGCTTGTCTTTTGGTCTTTGTTTTCTCTGGTTCGGAATAGTGTGGTACTGGCGGTCTATCTCTTGTTTTCAGTTGCTTGCTTCTTTACCGTACATGAGCATTGCGCAAGGTACATAATCTTATGAAAAGCGGCAGCCCTTTTCATAAAAGGAAGCTGCCGCTTAATCATCTTTTTTCAGAATCTATTTTATATTGGGGATTGTCATTTCAAGGCTCTTTCAAAAATGGTATAGTAGTGGTGTAGCAAGCATCTCATTGAGCCGTACAATCATTGATTTTATGGGCTTTTCTGGGATTCTTCAAGATACTGCCGTGGCAGACAAAAAATATCGAAATCATGTTTATTTTTCCTGCTACTGTCAGATCAGGAGGGCTAAAGTATAGTCACCCTCCCGTTTTTTGTTCCGTCTGTCAATGTTGTATGATGCCTCATGTCACTCACTCCTCCCTCTCTCATTTTTTATCATAACGCTAAAGCGGTGCGATCATGCACATATAGTTGTATTGCCTATGTATCACTGAAACAGATAAAACAGACTGTCAAAATGGCCTCAGTCGCAGAAATCATCCATATTGTATAATCCATTCGCCTGCCCTGCCGTCCAAGCCGCCACTTTAATGGCACCATCGGCAAAGGCCTCCCTTGATGACACCTGATGCCTGAACGTCACTACCTCATCCCTGCTGTTCGCAAAAATAACCTCATGCTCTCCGAATATGTTCCCGCCGCGAATACTGCTGATCCTGACCTTTTCTCCGTCAATTCTTTTGTTTGCAGCCAAAAGCGCCTCTTTTATCATAAGCGCCGTTCCGCTGGGTGCATCCTTCTTCTGATTGTGGTGATATTCTATGATCTGAATATCCGTATCCGGGCTTATCCGCTTCCCATAAGCTTTCAAAACCTCAGTAAAGTCATGCAGCGCAACGCTGAAATTCCCCGACAGAAAAACCGGCATGGCGGCAGCCAGCCTCCCGATGTTCTCTATCGCCTCGCAAGAAAACCCCGTGGTGGCGATGACAATCGCCTTTCCCATCCTCTCATATTTGAAATAGCCGTCCTTCATAAAGGTTTCTGCATTGGTACAGTCAATAAAGACATCACAGTCCTTTGCAGACTCTATATCGTCAATGATGGGCAGATCGAATCCACCTTCCACAAGCTCCGATATCCTCTGCCCTACAAACGAATTCCCTCTTCTGGCAATGGCATAACGGATTTCCACGTCCTCTCTATGCAACGCATTTTTCATAATGGCACTGCCTAATTTCCCGGTACACCCAACAACTGCTAACCGCACCATATCCAGCCTCCTCCAATGTATCCCCAGATCCCGGATCAGGATCCACTACCCATTCAATCTGATCCCGTCAATCCCTAAGATATTACGGGAAGAAATATACATAAAATCGTCTTCTATATATGTGCGCCCTGACAGCTTTAAAGGGACATTCATTACTTTTCTCTTTTCCAATGTGTCCTTATCCCAAAAGGCGATCTCCGAGCAGGGATAAGAAACCGTTGCCAGCATATCCCTATATATCCCGGCGCAGTCAAACATCTTTTTATGCACGTTCTTTACGGAAGACAGAATTTCAAAGTTTCTCATGCTGATTTTAAAGAGCCTTCCGTCGTGGCCTGCGGCATACAAGCTTTCTCCATCCATATGCAGACTGCCGATATTTTTCTTTCCCAGAACAAGCTCTTTTTCAATGGAAAGGGTAGATTTATCCAATAACAGCAATTTCCCGTCCACCGTTCCGCAAACCAAATAGGAATCATAGATCTTAACGCTCCACATACTGTTCCGGGAAATGGCATACTCCTTTGTCAGATACCGCTGTCTGTCAAGGGTAATCATTTTTCCGTTTCGGATGGAGCAATAAATCGTGTCATCATCAACCGTCATTCCGCATATGTCGGAACTCAGATCATTGCCCAGCTGCCATTTGCCAATCAGCTCATAATCATTTTGGCTCAATACATAAAGCGTACAGAAATCGTATACAAAAATATGTTCTTCATCCGCAACCAGCTTTCTTGATAATCCTTCTTTCTCAAAAACTGTTTTTTGACAGATAATCTCCCGAGAGTGTTTGTCGATTTTAACAAATTTTTTACCGCACATACAGTCGATACAATGTGCTGTAACATTGAAGCCCGTCACAACCCCTCCCAGCTCCGCTACGTGTTCCATTCTTATCCCCCCTACCCGCCTCGACGGGCATCAATTCAATAGTTTGAAAATGTCCTATTTTCACAATGTCATTAACTTAAGAAAAAGCAATAGGTAGTGTAAAAAAGTTTGTGTCTTTGGTAAAAAATGACTCCTTTTTGGTAAGAATCAAGATATGGAAATTCTTATCGAAAAGGAGTATTTATATGCCAGTAGCAAAGGAACAGA
>ERZ808051.1768-NODE-1768-length-12981-cov-5.007905_pt1 | contig 12981 bp, 9 predicted proteins | sample MGYA00380199_ERZ808051 | MGnify/ENA primary metagenome ERZ808051 (study PRJEB31490, sample SAMN06133391) | mouse gut metagenome | isolation source: J11 | host: mice | place: China: Chengdu | collected 2015-05 ...
ACGGCTAGAAAATCTAACGCAGTAGCTGGAAAATCAGACAAGTGATATGGCTAGTTATTTATTATTCGTTGTACTAGCCAGTGTTCTCCTCTTACGGTACAGATAATAAAGAATAAATAATATGGAGGTGGTCAGCCAGGTCACCGGATAGCTGAGAATGATCGCATTCACTGTCGGCCGGATCTGAAGCGCGCCGAACAGCCACAGGATCCGGAAAAGGCAGACCCCGCCCAGTGTGATCAGTGTAGGAATGATCACATCGCCGATCCCGCGCAGCGCACCGGACAGCACTTCAATACAAATGAAGAACATATAGCAGGGCGTGATCAATGCCATCATTTCACATCCGATCCGGATGACGTCGGCGTCATTCGTAAAGATCCGGAACAGCGGATTGCGCAGCAGCAAAAAGAAGATCACTAAAACACCCGATATCAGAGCATCGATCCCCAGGCAGACCCGGACACTTTTCTTCACCCGGCCATATTTGCGGGCGCCAAAGTTCTGCCCGACAAATGTGGTGATGGAGATCCCGATCGCTCCGCTGATCATCCAGAACACTGCGTCCAGTTTACCATATACAGACCATGCGGCGACGGTATCCGTTCCGAAACTGTTCAATGCGGATTGGATGATGACGTTGGAAAGGCTGTACATGATGGACTGAAATCCGGCAGGCATCCCGATGCGCAGCAGTGATCTCAGTACATTTGCATGAAAACGGAGCTGTTTCAGGGATAATTTCAAGATCCCCCCGGATACCATCAGCTTTCTCGTCACCAGCGCCGCGCTGGCCGCCTGTGAAAAAAATGTGGCGATGGCAGCACCTGCAACCCCCATATCAAGCCAGACGACACACAGAATATCCAGGATGATATTCAGCAGACAGCAGATCATCAGGTAATACAGCGGGTGCTTGGAGTCACCGATGGCACGCAGGATACTCGATCCAACGTTAAAAATAAAGACAAACAGGATTCCAGCAAAATAGATCCGCAGATACAAAGCCGAATCCCGGACCAGTTCAGCCGGCGTGTTCATCCATCTCAGCAGATGGGGAGCCAGCAGGATGCCGGGAATTGAGATGGCAATGCTTCCTAAAATGGAAAATGCATAGGCCGTGTGCAGGCTTTCCTGCACCGAGCGTTCATCCCGGGCGCCGTAAAACTGTGCAATGATGACGGAAGCACCGGAGGAAAGCCCGGTAAAAAATCCGACTACCAGATTCACGATCTGAGTAGAGGAGCCGCCCACGCTGGCGAGGGCGCTCTTTCCGATAAAATGACCTACTATGATCGTATCGATCGTATTGTATAATTGCTGAAAGAAAGTACCGAATACGATCGGAAAGAAAAAGATCAGAAGCTGTTTCCAGATGATCCCCTCCGTAATCTGATTCGCGAGTTGCGTTTCTTTTTTCATAGGTATACCTCAGTTATTCTCTATCTGTATTCAGATTGATCGTTTTGTACCAGAACTGCGGGATAAAACGAGAGCAGGAACCTGCTCAAAAAATGCAAAGTTCCTGCCCCATGTTAAGGAACCGTATGGAAATACTCACACCCTGACCGGGCACTCAAAGCAACAGCATTATTCAATAGGTTCAAAATCCGCAGCTCCATGTTTGCAGAGCGGGCATACGAAATCCTCAGGCAGCTCGTCGCCTTCGTAGATGTAACCGCATACAACGCACACAAAGCCTTTCTTGCCTTCGGTCTGCGGCTTTGGCTTCACATTATTCTGATAATAGGTATAAGTCATCGTATCAACATTTGAAATCACGCGTGCCTCTGTAATGGTGCAGATGAACATTCCGTGTGTATCCAGATCCACATACTGCTCGACCTTCAGCGACATGAAGGAGTTGATGTATCTCGGCAGGAATGCAAGTCCATTGTCGGAGTGCAGCGGTTTCAGGTTCGCGAATTTATCCGCGGTTCTACCGCTCTGGAATCCAAAGGTCTCAAACACCTTGAACGGCGCGTCCGTAGACAGGCAGTTCAGGTTCATGATGCCGGTCTGCTTGATCACATGGTGGGAGTAGTTATCCTTATTGATCGTCACAGCAACCCGGTTCGGTGTGTTGGTCACCTGGGAAACCGTATTCACGATCAGGCCGTTATCCTTCTTGCCGTCGTTGGAGGTGACCACATATAAGCCGTATCCGATCTTGAACAGAGCGGTCAGGTCGTTCTTATCCGCAGTCTCGTCCTGCTGTGCCAGATAGTCCTGGCAAAGCTCCTCTGCCAGAGCTTCCAGCTGTGCATTGCTGTCATCATTCAATGCAGACTTGATCTGTACGGTTGTTTTAGTAAAGGTCAGCTTTTTGCAGCCTTCCAGCATGGACTTCATGGTCTTTGCAGCCAGCGGAGCCCAGGATCCATTCTCGATCAGTCCGACGATCCGGTTCTGGAAATTCCGTTCGGTCAAATGATTGATAAATTCACGCATGAATGGGAAGATTCCCGCGTTGTAGGTTGTAGTAGCGAGCACCAGCTTGCCGTAACGGAACGCGTCCTCTACAGCCTCCGCCATGTCTTCCCGGGCGAGATCAGTAACGACCACCTTTGGACAGCCTTTTGCGGTAAGCTTTGCAGCCAGAGCTTCTACAGCCTTCTTTGTATTTCCATAAATGGAAGTATAGGCGATCATGATGCCTTCGGTCTCCGCGGAGTAGGAGGACCAGGTCTGGTACAGTCCCAGATAATAGCCCAGGTTTTCCTTCAGGACGGGGCCGTGCAGCGGACAGATGGTCTGAATATCCAGTCCGGATGCCTTTTTCAGCAGATTCTGCACCTGCGCGCCGTATTTTCCGACGATTCCGATGTAATAACGGCGTGCTTCACATGCCCAGTCTTCTTCCACATCCAGGGCGCCGAACTTACCGAAGCCGTCTGCTGAGAACAGTACCTTGTCATAACTGTCGTAGGTCACGATCACCTCCGGCCAGTGTACCATGGGCGCTGCAACAAAAGAAAGCTCATGCTTTCCGAGAGAAAGAGTATCTCCTTCCTTTACAACGATCTGCCTGTCCTCAAAATCGGTACCGAAAAACTGCTTCATCATGACAAAGGCTTTTGCGGAGGAAACGATCTTGGTGTCCTTATATACCTGCATAAAATTGGCAATATTTGCAGAGTGGTCCGGTTCCATATGCTGGATGATCAGGTAATCCGGCTTGCGGGAGCCCAGAGCCGCCCCGACGTTGTCCAGCCATTCATGGGTGAAACGGGCATCCACGGTGTCCATGACCGCTGTCTTCTCATCCAGGATCACATAAGAATTATAAGCCATGCCGTTTTTTACAACATACTGGCCTTCAAATAGATCCACCTCATGGTCATTGACACCTACGTATCTGATATCGTTCGTAATATCCATTTGCAATACACTCCTTTTCTCTTTAAATGCAATTTATTATAATTTGTCACCAACTTTCAACGAAAATTGATGACCTGCTTGCGCTCAGCGCAATTCATTATAACATATGTTGATTTTTTTTGCAGGAAAATTGGAAAGATTTTATAATATATTTTTGGGCTTGCGGTGAAAGCACCAAAGGCAGCTTTTCCTTGTGTAATTTTCGGCCGCGTGCTATAGTGAAAGTCAGGAGGAAAAGCAGATGGCAAAAATATTATTGGTAGAGGATGACGATACGATCTCATTTGGGATCCGTGCCTCATTGGAGAAAAAAGGATATGAGATCACGGCCTGCACCTGTCTCGCAGGTGCAAAAAAATTGTTTTCAGATGCATTTGCGCTGGTACTTCTGGACCTGAATCTGCCGGACGGAACGGGATATGAATTGTGTACCTGGGTAAAAGCCAGATGTGATACGCCCATTATCTTTCTGACAGTACGCGACGAAGTGAGTGACATTACGAGAGGACTGGATATGGGCGCTGATGATTATGTGACAAAGCCCTTCCACATTGCGGTCCTGGAGTCACGGATTGCGGCAGTGCTCCGGAGGGTGCCGGAAGAGCCGGACGGATCTGCTGCCTGCGGAAATATCCGCCTGAACAAAGAAAAAATGCAGGTTCTTCTGGATGGCCGGGAGATCACGCTTACTGCCCTGGAATACCGCATGCTGCTGATCCTGATGGAAAATAAAGGACGCACTCTGCCCCGCAGTCTGATCCTGGAAAAGCTGTGGGACTCGGAAGGGAATTTTGTCAATGACAATACGCTGACCGTGACGGTCAAGCGTCTTCGGGAAAAGCTGGATCATACCCGCTGCATCACAACAGTCCGCGGGATCGGCTACCGGATGGAGGAGGCGGGAGATGGGATATGATGACAGAGAAAGCGATTCCCTTAAGGCGGCGGACCGGAATCCGGACTATTCAGGCGTGACGGCTGCCGCAGGGGACGGTCAGCATGCGGCTGCCGGCGGAATATGGGGACACAGGACATGGATATGCTGGCTTCTGCCCGGACTGGCAGCCGGTTTTTTCATTGCGCTGGCTGTGACATATCAGGAGTACCATTGTTTCGCGGAATTTACAGGCGCGGTTCTGGACCAGGATGTGAGCGTATGGGAACAGACGGACCAGGGGGACCGGGACGCGGAGATATCTTCGCGGGAAAAACAGGAGGGAGACGCTCAGAAACGTACAGCGAAAAAAATCCTTGCGGCCGCGGCAAAGAGCCGCAGCCGCGGGAACAGGGAATCCGGAGAAGCATTTCTTCATGAATACGGTTATCACACATGGGGGCGTCTGGGGACACTTCTTCCCTTTACGCTGGGGATCTGTATCCTGCTGTCAGAGATTGCCGGCTGGTGTGTATTCCGAAAAGAGGAACGGGAGCGGAAAAAGCAGGAGCAGCGTATGGAAGAGCTGACCCGTTATCTCCTGGCGGCAGAACGCGGCGAAGCTGCGGTACTGCTGCGCAGGGAGGATGCCTTCTCCCATCTGGAGGATGCGGTCTACAAAGCGGTCATGGAGCTGAAAGGCACGAAGGAAGAGGCAGTACGCAGCCATGAGGTCCTTTCTCAGAGGATTGCGGATGTGGCCCATCAGCTCAAAACTCCTATCACCTCCATGTCTCTGATGACAGAGCTTCTGGGGGAGCAGGAGACGAAGGAGGGAAAAGAATGCCTGCGGCGTCTGACTCTGCAGATCCATCGGCTGCAGAATCTGGTCCATGCCCTGCTGTCCCTGGCAAAGCTGGAATCCCATACGATTCGGTACGAAAGGGAAACCCTGGATCTGGAGGATCTGATAGAGAGTGCGGCAGAGCCTCTTCGGGAACTGCTGCAGAATCGGCAGATTTGGCTGGAATATTCCGGAGATCCGGTGTCGGTCAGGGCGGACAGGCAGTGGACGGAGGAAGCCATACTCAATGTAATTAAAAACTGTGCGGAGCATACGCCGGAGGGCGGGCAGATTCAGATCCGGTGGGAGAAAAATCCCCTTTACACGGAAATTCGTTTCACAGACAGCGGAAAGGGATTCAGCAAAAAAGACCTGCCCCATCTTTTTGAACGCTTCTACCGGGGAGAAAACGCTCAAAAGGACAGTGCAGGGATCGGGCTTGCCCTTGCAAAGCTGGTGGTGGAACAGCAGGAGGGGCATATCTATGCGGAAAATACAAGGGATGGACATGCCTGCTTTATCCTGCGCTTCTTTCGGTAATTATGACAGGAAACAGAAGGAATTCGGACGCCGCGGTAAAAATCGCAGACGCACGGATTCCTTCGATTTTCTATCCCATCATGGCCATGCGGCCATTTCGCAAGGTATACCCAAAGGCATCCCGTTATGGCCATACGGCTGTTTCACAAGGTATCATTTTTGATTGCGGTGATGATATTCTCCTTTCGGATTCTCCGTCCCCCGACCAGGTACGCCCCAAGGACCGCCAGAAGGATCAGTGCCGTATATCCCAGGATGATTCCCAGCGGCGCAAAGGGCAGGTATTCCAGCAGCGTCACTTCACTGAGCCGCAGGAATACGGCCACGAATACGATCTGGAAAGGGAGGCTTAACAGCAACGGCTTGAGTCCCAGTGTTACCCCTTCCAGGAAGAGCAGACTCTTAAGCTGCCGGCTGGACAGCCCGACGGATTTCAGCATGGCGAACTCCCGGCTGCGCTGCCTCAGATTTCCGGAAATGGCCGCCCACACATTGGACAGGCCGATCACCGCCAGAAACGCGGTCAGGAAGGCGATGATCAGATTCCAGGATTCCTTCATATCCGCAGTCATTTTTTTGTAGTCGATGACATCTGTAAACACATAATCTCCGCTTCCGTAATAGTAGGAAACAATCTCCTTCATCTGCCGGGAGACCTTCTCGATCCGGGAATCCGACAGGCCGCCCTCACTGCTGACCTGAAATCTTCCGTTGAGATTCTGCGTGCTGTTATGCCGCCTCTCACTGCAGTGTGTGCTGAGATCTAGGACATGCCGCATGGGCATGACGGCAGTCAGCGTAAAATGTGATTTGTCATAAAGGCCTGTGCAGGGAAGGGCATCCACCAGATCCCCGGCCCGCAGGGAAAACGTATAATCTCCGGTATCTTCGTCGTAGGCATGCTCCGTAAATTCCAGTGTCTGCCCCTGCTTTAGATCCAAAAGTCCGCAGTCTACCGGATGCCTCCGTGTGCTTGCGTCCGGATCCCGGGCAAAATTGTAGATCAGCGCCTGGCCCGGATCTTCAAAATAGGGCTCCGGGTCAATGCCAAGTCTCTCGCAGTATTCACGGAAGCAGTGCGCTTCCAGACCGATCAGTTCGGTCTGCATCCGGTAGCGTCCGTCCCGCTCAATGAGGGAATATTTATTTCGGCTGACCACTCCGTCAAAGCCGCCGAAACGCTCCTGGATATCCGGGGAGGCATCCTTGGCCGAAACCCAGACCGCACAGGTCAGAGTGTTATAAACCGCAGCCTGCCCGAGATCTGGAACCTCAACCAGCGCTTCCAGAAATTCCGGATCCGGTTCCCGTCCGTCACTGACGGACAACTGGATGTGTTCCTCCTGCATGGACTGATCCCGCAGCATGGTACTGGATGCGTCATTGATGGAAAAACCATACAGGAAGGTGGTCAGCAAAAGAAAGGACAGGCAGAGGGAAATGACAGCAGTCCGGTAGGAGCGCTTTCTCTGGGCCAGAGAAAGCGCCGACAGTTCCCCGGTGATCCCTCCAAACGGCGATGCGGATGAGGTACGCGAAGGCTTGGGAACCGTTGCTTTCAGACGGCAAAAAAACCTCCGGGAGCGGGATATGCTCATAGCTTCCCCTTTATGCTTCCGTTCCTTTTTCTTCCCGGAGCTTCGAAGCCCTTCCTCCTGCTTTATGATCTCGATGGGCAGCGCCTTGGCAAGCTTCTTTGCCGGAATCCTCGCTGACAGGCAGGCTGTGAGCAGAGAGAGCAGGAGGGCGGGAAGAACGGCGGGCAGCCCGAATACCGGTATGATATCCGGCGCGGCCCGTCCGATGTCATTGTGGGCATTGATATTTGCAAACAACTGGATATTGACAAACCACCCCGCAGCCAGACCGAAGGGCAGGACCGGGATCACCAGGATCAGAGCCTCCGAGACGGCAGCTGTCAGGATCTGCCCAGGCGACGCCCCGACACAGGACAGGGTGCCGAACTGGGCCATTTTTTCATTCAGCGACAGGGCAAAAGCATTGTGGATGATCAGGACGAATACCCCTACGATCAGCAAGGCTAACACCAGAATCATCAGCGGAACCGCCAGCATTTCCAGGGAAAAGGACTGATCCGGCGGCAGGATCATATAGTCGGCCAAAAGCCTGCTATTGTACCGCAGAAGATAATTTCCGTATTCATCCTTTTTATAACCTATGGATTCGGCCAGCGCGGGAAGCTCCCGGTAAGTGCCGCGCATCGGATCAAACCGCAGATAGACGGTGATGGAATCCTCCGGCGCGATGGATTCCCGGCTCATATAGCTCATGCCGGTATAAGCCGGAACCGCGGAGGAAGTGGTGACATCCATGATCCCCACCAGCGTATAGGTTTTGGTGCCGGTCGGACGGAAGGTTTCCCCTTCCCGCCAGGTATCCGTTTCCATACAGACCTCTCCGTTATAAACGCGTTCCCCGACAGGAAGCGTCAGTGTATCCCCGACGTTGACATCAGGATGATCTTCAAAATATTGTTTGGACAGAACCAGCTCCGAATCTTTTTCTGGCAGACGACCTTCCAGAATGCTGTGCTTCTCCGGCATGGAATCCCAGTATTCTTGTGTGGCGGGCCGCTGGATGATGTACCTGCGCCGTCCGCTGTCGCTGATCTTTGCCACCTCCCAGGAGCCCTTGATCATAACGGCGGAAACAGAAGCGTAGTTTTCAATCTTTTCCAGATCCCTTCCATAGCTGTTATCAAACAGCTCGCCGTGCCAGTTTCCGTCATACCATTGATTCAGAAATACATCGTCCGCCCACATCGTATAGACCATGCCGCAGAAGCAGGACATCAGGGTGGTCATCAAAAACAGAGCCACCAGGATGGCAGCGCTGGTGTATTTATTTCTGCGGAGACTTTCGAACGCATATTCACGTATCACCTGCATCAGGACATCACCTCATCTCTGACAATTTTCCCGTCCTCCAAAGTCAGGATCCGTTCCGCCATAAGCGCCGTCTTTTCGTCATGGGTAATCAGGAGCACGGTCTGGCCGTATCTCTGGTTGGACAGCTTTAAAAGCTCGATGGTCTCCTCGGAATTGCGACGGTCCAGATTACCCGTGGGCTCATCGGCCAGAAGGATGGCAGGCTGGTAAATGAGGCTGCGGGCAATGGCCACCCTCTGCTGCTGACCGCCGGAGAGCTCCCTTGGAAGATGGGACAGGCGGTCCGAGAGCCCTAAGGTGCTTACGATCTGTTCAAAACGGGCCTCGTCCGGTTTCCGTCCGTCCAGGAGTATGGGAAGAAGGATATTTTTCCGGACATTCAGGGTGGGGATCAGGTTGTAGAACTGATACACCAGACCCACCTTGCGCCGGCGGAAGACCGCCAGCTCTTCCATATTCAGCGTGGAAATATCGGTATCCTCGATATAAATATTTCCGCTGGTGGGACGGTCCACCCCGCCCAGCAGGTGGAGCAGTGTGGATTTCCCGGAGCCGGACGCGCCGACAATGGCGGTAAAGCTCCCCTTTTCCAGCGCCAGGTCTACATTGTCTAATGCGACGACCTGATTCGAACCGGTTTTGTATGTTTTTGTTAAATGGCTGCAGCGCAGTATTTCCATAAAATGTAACTCTCCTTTCTGCAGTTGCTAATGCTGTTGGCCTGAAAATTTGTCAGACTGGTGGCCATGGTCTGTAGCCGATTACGTCTAATCGGGGTGTGACCTGTGACTGCGGTTATAGTAACAAATGAAAGTGACAGGAAGGTGACAAAATAAAATTTTCACAGACAAATTGAGCATTTACTGGTAAACTATACTTACGGCCGATTTATCTGGCGTTCAGTGTAATATAATTGACACTGTCTTGCAGATAAAAAAACAGTTTTCGTGGGAAAGGAATCTATATTATGAAAATAGAGTATAAGATCCGGGACAATTTTGCGGAGATCATCCGCTGCCGGGGGTCGGTCTCAAAGATCGTGCTGCCGGAGCAGATCGTCGGATATCCGGTAAAAAAGATTGCTGCCTATGCATTTTCCGCAAAAAAGGGGGAGGAGGATCCGGACGTACTTGTCTATGAGAGTCCGGAGGATGTTCTGTTTGGAGAAAATGAGAGGCTTTTAGCGGGGGACGCGGTTGAGGAGGTGGTTTTTCCTGACACGGCAGAAGAGATTGGAAACTACATTTTTTACAACTGCAAAATGCTCAAAAAGCTGGAATTTACAGATTCTCTGGAACGCCTTGGAAGCGGCGCGTTTACCGGATGCGGGAATCTTGACACCTTGAAGGTTCATTTGAAGCGCGGAAGGAAATCCTGTGTGAAGGAGATCCTGGGTGATCTGTGGCAGCGGATGGATGTGCTTTTTCTTCACGAAGGCTCCAATGCGCAGGAAGAAGTACAGGCGGTAAGACTGGTTTTTCCCGAGCATTATGAGGAGGCCGTGGAAAATACGCCTGCCCGGATCTTATTTACCCAGCATCATGGGACCGGGAACAATTATCGCCAGTGCTTTTACGGCCGGGAGATGGATTTCCGGAAATATGACAGCATATTTTCGCTGGCAGTGGCCCAGGAGAAGCCGGAGGTGCTGGCGGACATGGTGTTCTCACGCTTGACAGGTTCATGCGGTCTGACGGCGGAGCATCGGGCGATATACGAAGCCTATGTGCGGGAGCATCCCAGGGATGCGGCGCAGTATCTGGTAAGCCGGGAAAATCCGAAATATTTTCAATGCATGTCCGAGCGGGGGCTTTGGAGCCGGGAAGGGCTGGAGGAAGCGATCCGGGAGGCCGCGGAAAAAGGAAGAGCGGAAGTGCTCAGCCTCCTGATGAATGAGAAGCATCAGCGTTTTCCAGAAAAAAAGAAGAAGCGATTTGAACTGTAGACGGTCCAGGCTGGAAGGGACTATCCCTCCAGCCGTTCCTTGATCGTCCGATATTTTTCCGGAATCTCCTCCATTGTGAGTGTATCGTGTACGGAGCAGGTGCCGGCATCCCGGGCGGTCTCATAATACCATTTTTTATAATTCAGTGTATCCAGTGTCTCCTGAACCTGCTCCATCTGCAGGAGCACCGCGTCTCTCTGGCGTTCGATCAGCTCCAGCCGCTGTTCAATGGTCGAATCCCCTTCCATACACCAGCCGATGAAGGTCCGGATATCCTTGATCGACATGCCTGTCTTTTTCAGGCATTCGATGATGGACAGCCATTCAAAATCATTATCACTGAACATGCGGATTCCGCCCTTGGAACGCTCCACAAAGGGGAGAAGCCCCTCCTTGTCATAATAGCGCAGCTTGGAAGGCGCTACATGCAGCTTTTTCGCCATTTCTCCGATCGTATAATACATAGACAAAACCTCTTTAAAGTTGATATAAGATATTAAAGATACTTTAACCTTTGATATTATAACAGGAAATAAAAGGTAGAGTCAATCATTTTATCGGGTTTGCTATTTTTTGAAGATTCACATATAATATACTCACGGTCGATGAGATCTGCAATTCGGACTACCGGCAATAGAGGATAAAGGAGCTGAGACAGATGGATATTAAAAGGGCTAAGCAGGAGATCAAGGATTCTATAGAGGCATATCTGGCTAAGGATGAGTTCGGCGCGTACCGGATCCCGGCTATTCGTCAGAGGCCGATCCTTCTGATGGGACCGCCGGGAATCGGTAAAACGCAGGTCATGGACCAGATCGCGAAGGAATGCCGCATCGGCCTGGTGGCATATACGATCACTCACCATACCAGACAGAGCGCGGTGGGGCTTCCGTTTATTCGGGAAAAAAATTATGGCGGAAAGACATTTTCCATCACAGAATATACGATGAGCGAGATCATCGCCTCTGTGTATGACAAGATCGAGCAGACCGGCATCCGGGAGGGGATTTTGTTTATTGACGAGATCAACTGTGTGTCGGAAACGCTGGCACCCACCATGCTGCAGTTCCTCCAGGGAAAGACTTTCGGCAATCAGCAGGTGCCGGAAGGCTGGATCATTGTTGCTGCGGGAAACCCTCCGGAATACAACAGGTCTGTGCGGGACTTTGACGTGGTGACGCTGGACAGGCTGAAAAAGATTGATGTGGAGGAGAACTTCGGCGTGTGGAAGGAGTATGCATACAGGCAAGGGATTCACCCGGCAGTCATTTCTTACCTGGAACTGCGGAAGCAGAATTTTTATAAGGTGGAGACAACGGTAGATGGAAAATGCTTTGCCACGGCCAGGGGCTGGGAGGATCTGTCCCAGCTCATCCAGGTTTATGAAAGCCTGGGAAAAAAGACGGACCGGGAGGTCATATCCCAGTATATCCAGCATCAGAAGATTGCCAGGGATTTTGCGAATTATCTGGAGCTCTATCATAAATATAAAGCAGATTACGGCGTGGAGGAGATCCTGCATGGGAAGTGGAATACGGCGGTTCTGCAGAAGGTGAAGGCAGCAGCGTTTGACGAGCATTTGAAGATCGTCAGCCTGTTTAACGGGAAGCTGAGCGAGCTCTTTACGGAATGCTTCCTGTCTGATGCCTATGTAACCAGGCTGTATGAATATCTGCTCCATTACCGGGAGGGGCAGGAGAAAAGAGCCGGAGACAGGCAGGCGGCGGAAGAGATTGACAAAAGCCGGATTGCGGAAACAGAAAGAACCGCAGGGGAGCAGGCAGCGGAAGGAAACGGAACCGGGCAGGTTCCCGAAGTAAGCGGCAGTGTCAGGATTCCGGTATCGATCGGAGATGAGCTCCATCGTGCGGAGAAGGACTTGGAAGAGCTGGAACAAAAGGAACTGCTGACCCGGCAGGAGGAGATCATCCTGAAAAGGGTGATCGCCGCATTGGAACGGTTTACAATAAGCGTCAAGGGGACACTGGCTGCGGAAAATACAGAATTTGAAGCGGTCAAGGCATTGTTCCAAAAAGAAGTGGATGCCCGGGAGGCGCTGATTGAACAGACTTCGGAAACACTGACTCATGTATTTGATTTTATGGAGGATGCGTTCGGGGAGAGCCAGGAAATGGTGGCTCTGATCACGGAGCTGAATGCCAATTATTACAGTGTATGGTTTATCAACGAATACGGCTGCGACCAGTATTATCGTTATAACAAGGGGCTTCTCTTCCAGGAACGCCATCAGTCGATCGTGCGGGAGATGGATGATGTGGAAGAACTGCTCAATACAGGATTGAAGTAAAGGTTCAGGAAATCAGTTAACCCGTAACTTCCTGTTTTAGGGATTATTGAGCCAATATTTCTCATGTTTTATGCCAATTGCATTAAAATACATAATACCTAACTTAGGCCACTTATAAATATTTTTTGACGCAAAATGGCAAAATTTCTGCATAAGAAAAACACTTATGCCAATGCTGGT
>ERZ808051.1769-NODE-1769-length-12965-cov-5.021570_pt1 | contig 12965 bp, 9 predicted proteins | sample MGYA00380199_ERZ808051 | MGnify/ENA primary metagenome ERZ808051 (study PRJEB31490, sample SAMN06133391) | mouse gut metagenome | isolation source: J11 | host: mice | place: China: Chengdu | collected 2015-05 ...
CTTTCTTATTTCTAGTACCGCATACGCCTTCTCTGCGCCCTTTTGGGCAAAGGATTTTCTGCTGCTTCGCATCAGCAAATCCTTTGGGGCGCCGCTACGGCTTCTGCTGTTTTTTCAGTTCCGCATACGCCTTCTCTGCGCCCTTTCGGGCAAAGAATTTTCTGACGCTCAAAAAACGCCCTCTGCGGACCTTACGATCTGCAAAGGGCGTCATCGACGCTGTACCACCTTTGTTCACAGCCGCACGCTCACGCATGCCTGCCGCCTCATGAGGCTTCTGTCAAAGCCCTATCCGGTAACGGGGATGAATCGTGAAACCCTACGCTCCGTCACAGCCTTTTTTGATTTTCCATACTGCAAATATAGACCAGGACGGCGGGTTTGTCAAGAAAAATTTTGCGGCTTTACGGTCCCCAAGGAAATCGTGCGAGTGCGCATAAATAGTATGAGGCATAATATCCCTTTGCCCCCGGCATTATAATAATGCTAAGACCGCCCTTAGTGTCGCTGAATGAATGGATTGACAGTCAGGTTTTCCAATAACTGGTCTGGTAAAAAAGTTTCATTGTGGCTCTTTTAATCAATCCAGTTTTTCTATACACTGTGTCTACACCAAAAAGCCGGATAATAACGGAGAAGAAAAAAGAGGAGGGTTTGTTATGAAAAACCTTGTGAAGCAAGCCAAAGCAGATAGCAGCCAAAACGGCAAAGGCGGAGGCGGGGCTAAAAAAACAAAAAGCTACGGGCTGCTGATAGTGGGCGCTGCGCTGCTGATCGCAGGCATTATCTTTGCGGTATATGCCTATAACACCAGCTATCAGGATTCCGTGGCAGTCGGTAAGACTCTCAAGGAGGTGAAGGCGGAGATAACCGCGGTAAAGGACGGAACAGCCGCCGGGAATCTGGATGAGTTAAACGCGCAGGCTTCCCGGCTGACAAAAGAGAAGCTGAGCCTGGAGCGCCCATATTCCTACGGGCTGATCCTTGTTTTCCTTGCCATCCTCCTGACCGCAAAGGGGATCTATAACGCCGTCATCGGCATTTACAGAGATAAGGCCGACATAAAACGCCTTGCCCAGGCAGGGCTGCTGGCGGCGCTGTGCTATATCGGTTTCGCCGTATTTAAAATCGATATTCCTGTAGGCCCTGAAAAGACCGCCTTCCACTTTGGAAATGTGTTCTGTGTGCTGGCGGCGCTGCTGCTGGGCGGCTACTGGGGCGGGCTTGCAGGGGCCATAGGAATGACCCTGGCTGACCTGACCACCGCCTATGTGACCAGCGCCCCCAAGACCTTTCTGTTAAAGCTCTGCATCGGGCTGATCGTGGGTCTGGTGGCGCACAACATTTTCAAGTTGAGCAGGGACCACTCCCCAAGGTACGTCACCGGCGCGACCATTCTTGCCTGTGTCTGCGGTCTGGGCTTTAATATTGTCGCCGACCCGCTTGCAGGTTATTTTTACAAGACCTACCTGCTGGGAGTGCCCCAGGATATCTCCAGCGCAGTGTCAAAGATGGCGGCCGTAACCACTGCAGTCAATGCCGTCGTGGCAATCGTTGCCGCCTCCGTGTTTTATCTGGCGCTGCGCCCCGCCCTCAAAAAGGCGGACCTGCTTGTGAAGGTTTAATCCGCCGTATTACCATGTGTCATCTTCAAAGGAGACCGAGACATTGCCCATGGCACAGCTGATGTCGATGTCACTCCCTGCGCCGTTGTCGATGCTGGTTTCCTTTGAAAGCCCTGAATAGTTGTGGTCTCCGATATCGATATTGCCCATGGCGCACTCGATGGTATAGTTATAATTTCTCTCGCTGCCCGAAAGCGTCAGAGCCACATTGCCCATGGAACACTTTATATCGGCTTCCCCCGAGATTGTTCCGCGGGCTTCAAAGTTGCCCACGCCGATCTCCGCGTCAAGCTCTGCCCAGACCTGCATGTCTTTCAGCTGGATTTCTCCCGCGCCTATCTCAATCTCAAGCTCGAGGCTCTGAATATTGTCAATCACTATCTGCCCGGCGCCTACCGCAAGGGAAATCCATTCGCCGGCACGCAGGTCGGAATATTCCAGTACCCCTGCGCCCATTTCCATATCCACGGTGCCGAACATGAAATCCTCAGGCACATAAAGGGTTATGGTGCAGCTTCCCATTTTGTTCCAGGTCTTCGCGCCGTTTGAAGCCCTGATATACAGAGTAGCGTCTTCTACATAGCCCTGGAATTTATACGCCTTTTTCACTTCTATATAAAAGTTGTCGTCAGATGAGGGCCTGGTCTCAAAAATACAGCCTCCCACCTCGATATCAAGATTCTCTATGTCTGCTCCGAGACAGTACTTTGGCACATCTCCCTTATATATCTCATTGGTATCCTGAAATATATAATACTCATTCTCCGAAATTTCATAGCACGCTCCGGAATCGATGACGTCTGCTATGGTAACGCCCCAATCCTCCACATCCTCAAAATTAACGCTGACCCTGCCGCCGGTGACCTTTTCCACCACCTCGGCGATCGCCTGGCTGCCTCTTGCCGTTCCCCCCGCAATGGCAAGAAGAAGTCCAAGCAGGCACAGTACTGCTGCCGTAATCGCACAGCCCTTCATAAATTTAAACATAAACACCCTCCTTTTCCGCGCCGCCCCAAGGTATCTCCTTTCGGCACGCGTCTATATGATCCATAATCTCCACATCTGGAAATAGCCCGTAAATGCCAGCACAAAGAAAAGAACCGCCAGTACCGCTGCATTCAGTATACGGCCTTTGCCGCTGCTTTTTTTGATACCGTTTTCAGACCCTTTCTTCCCTGCCGGCCTGTTTTTTACCGCGCAAAATATACCGTATACAAACAGAGCCGCCATAAAAGCCATCAGAACAGCAATACCGTAAAAGCCCCATCTGTAATCGTCATACGCCGCAAAGGATGACGCCTGCAAGGCTACATAGCCGAATAAGACTGCGCTCAAAAGTACCGCCCCGCATGAAACAGACTGCCATATTCCGCGCGGTGACCCGCTTCCGGAGTCAGACGCTGACACGCGTTTCCTGTGCGTCAGCATTATACCACAATTCTCGTGCGCTTCAGCGCACATGGAATCAGACGCTAACGCACGTTTCCTGTGCGTCAGCATTATACCACAATTCTCGTGCGCTTCAGCGCACATGGAATCAGACGCTGACGCACGTTTCCTGTGCGTCAGCATTATAGCACAAATCAGCTTTGCCGTCAAAATAACCGCTGAAAGGGCTGCCGCCGCAAGTCCGCCGCAAAACAGCACAATCTCAATGATCATAACCGCCCACGGCACTCTGATATAGTCCGTATGGGTGTACTGAACCAGCGTACCCCCCGGCTGCCCCGGCGCATAATGCCACGGCTGTCTGGCTTCCCTGTCAAAATCACCCGTAAAGCCCACGCTTAAGATCTTGAGCGGTCCCGCAAGAATCGTCCTCGCTATCCTGTATGCCCCGGCAGGCTCTGCCGTCCCGTCAAAATACCGCGTCCCGTCCGGCGCGCCGAATATCAGATCCATCATGCGGTCGTTGAACACGGATTCATTCTGCTGATTGGTCATGACGACGGCGCCCAGCCCCGACTGGGGCTCCACAAGAATTAAGCTGCTGCAGCCCGCCGTATTTCCGCCGTGACCCACAGTCAGGGAAGCCCGAAGCTCCACCCACAGCCCGTGGCAGTTTCTGGGAACATTCGTCCCAGCGTAAAAGGATGTAGGCGTATAAAATTCCGCCCATGAATCCGCCGACATAAGCCTTTCGTCCCTGGAGACAAGCGCCTGCGCCCAGAGCCTCATATCCCGCAGCGTTGACGTACACATCCCCGCCGGGTACAGGGATATGTAGTAAAAGCAGCCCGGAATCAATGTACCCTCCGAGGTATAGCACTGCAGCTCCCGGCGCTTTTCTGCCACCCATGGGTTGTCGCTAAGATCGGCCGCCAGGGCGGTATGCTCCATTTCAAGGGGCATAAAAATATTTTCATGCACATATTCACAGAAGTCCCGGCCGCTGACGCACTCAACGATATAAGCGGCAAGCGCCGTTCCCCAGTTAGAGTAGGCCGTAACGGTTCCCGGCTCATAGACCTGGGCCGGCACATGCCTCTTTAGCTGATCTCCCAGGGAAAGGACATCCTCCCTGTCCTTTACAAACAAATCGACCAGAAGATCCTGATACCCGCCCGTATGGTTCATCAGATCCAGCATTGTCACAGGCGCTGCAACGGATGTATTTGCTTCCGTGAAAAAGCCCTGCGGGAGATAATCCCGCACATCCGCACTCAGGTCTATCCGCCCCCGCTCCGCCTGCTGCATGACGCTGACCCACACCAGCGTTTTCGAGGCGGAGCCCCATTCAAAAACGGAATTTTCATCTACGGCTGCCCCGGCTTCCTTATCGATACAGCCAAAGTAGCCCTCATACAAGGTACTGCCTTTATCAAAGACGGATACAGCCATGCCTGCCAGAGTATCCTTGTGTTCATCCACAAAGGCCTCTATTTCCCTGCCGAGCTCCCCGGACCTTACTCCCGACGGCAGAGAGGACCCTGCTTCGGCAGCATGAGCAAGGCCGCCGGAGGACGCTGAAATTACCGCCGCTGATAAAAGAGCAAGGATACTTCTCATTTTTTTATATTCACATTTCGTTTTATTTACATTTTTTATATTTAAATTTTTAATATTCAAATTTTTCCTTCTCATTTTTTCCGCTCCCGCCTATCCCTTTTTATTGATGGAGCGTCTTCCAAGCAGGGAGGCAATCGCCTTGAATACGGCAGGAGTGACGATGCCTGCCATTGCCACGGTCAGCATCAGGAACAATATGCCGATGCCACCTACGAGCATCCCTCCGCCTGCCATGGCAATACCCGAAACAGGGTCCACAAACATACACATAATGCCCACCACTAACAGGATCACGGACAAGATAAAGAGCATAAGTGTCACCGCGCCAAAGCAGAGGATAGCCGCGAACCAGGATGCCAGTACTCCAAACAGCGCTCCTCCGAGTCCAAGCAGTATGGGGCTGGCAAACACCACAAGAATCACGATCAGTACCACTGCCCAGCCGGACATGCCGGATTTCCCGGTCTGCCCGGGCTGAACCGTCTTTACAGGCACCACGCTGCCTGTATTGGCATAGCCCACATTGCCGGCTGCGGTCCCATATCCGGCTGCGGTTCCCATTCCGCCTGTATTTCCGGCTGCGCTGCCGATTCCGCCTGTCATCCCGGTTCCCGCTGTGCTGCCGCTTACGCTTGCCGCCCCGGTTCCCGCTGCATTCCCGATTCCGCTTACAGTCCCCGTTCCCGCTGTGCTGCCGATTCCGCCTGTCATCCCGGTTCCCGCTATGTTGCCGATTCCGCTTGCAGTCCCGATTCCCGCTGCATTCCCGATTCCGCTTACCGTCCCCGTCCCCGCTGTGCTGCCGCTTACGCTTACTGTCCCGATTCCCGCTGTGCTGCCGCTTACGCCTGCGGTTCCCATTCCGCTCACGTTTCCTGCTTCTTCGGCGCTGCGGTCTGCCGCCGGCAATTCCTGAGAAGACGCCGCAGCCTGCTGCTTCTCCGCCTCCCCGTACTCTATGAGCTTGCGCTCCGAGGCCAAAGCCTTCTTTATCGGCGCCTCCCCGTAACCGCTTTCCAGAAGGTCCCGTTTAATGTTTTCCGCCACTCTGGCGGGATTGCCCAACGCCTCTATGACCTCCTGTTCGCTCTCGTTCCCCGCATCATCAAAGTAATCGTTATAATATTGTAACGCTTCCTCGCGTTCCGCAGCCGGTATACTCTGCAACAGGCTTTCCAGCTGCCTCATAAATTCTGCTCTATTCATGCTTATCCCACTCTGCCTCCCTAACAGCGTCAATTTATTAAAGCTTTCCCTCAAAAAGTCTTGTGACCTTCTCGGCATACCGCCGCCATTCGCTCTCATAGAGCTGCAGCTGCGCCCAGCCTCTGCCGGTAACCTTGTAATACCTTCTGTTTCTGCCGGCGCACGCCATGTCATAGACCTCCAGGCAGTCATCCTTCTGCAGCCTGCGGAGAACCGGGTATAATGTGGATTCCGACAGTTCTATTACCTGCCGGACATCCTGCGTGATCTTATATCCGTATGTCCCTTCTGGCTCCTTGGACACCACAGCCAGCACGATTGCGTCAAGCAGCGCCGCTCCCGTATTAAATATCATCCAACCGCCCCTTCTCTCTATAATTATGTACAGTAATAGCCGCTGCGCCCGCCGGCAGTCATCCCGCCGGATTATGATGGCAGCAAGAGCAACCTGTTTTTCTCACAATATTATATGGCGTATAATATTGCTTGTTACACATACTATACGCCATATAATATTGGATGTCAATATACTATTTTTATAATTTTAGGGAGCTTGATACAGCGGTTTGCTCTCTACCTCTCCATCTTCCAGAAATACATGCTGTAGCCGGGAAGCACGCTGCCTCCTCCAAAGTCGTGTTCCTCCCCGCTTATAAGGTCCACCGCCAGACCGCAGCCCGCGTCAAAATGCGCATGAAACTCCTCACTGTCCGCATTGACGGCAACAAGCACCCTCTCATGCTCTGACCTGCGCTCAAAAATACACTGCTTATTGGTCAGAAGCACCGAGCGGAAGGCGCCGTAATTCAATGCCTCTGACTGCTTCTTTGCCTGGCACAGCTTCCGGATAAGCTCCGTAAGCCCGTTCCACTGCGGCTCGTCAAAGCAGGGACGCAGCGCCGGGTCTCCCTGAGACTTCTGCGCCTTCTCCCCCCACTCGCTTCCGTAATATATGCAGGGGATACCAGGCATGCCGAAGGCAACCGCATAAATGAGGGGCAAATGCTTCTCATTGGAAAGAATGCTTGCCACCCTTGTCACATCATGGTTATCCACAAAGGATAGCATGTGTTTTCCCTTGTAAAGCGTCCAGTTCTCCGGTCCGAACTGCCGCATCAGGGAGTGGTTTACCTCAAACATATTCATGCTGTTAAAGCTGCTGTACAGTCCCTTATAGCACTCATAATTGGTTGCCGAGTGCAGCATCCGGTCATTCACCATTCGATTGTAATCCCCGTGCAGCATCTCTCCCAGAAGATAAAAATCCTCCTTTAAACCGTTGGTAAAGCTTCTGAGCCGGCGTACAAAGCCCTCGTCAAGGCTGTACGCCACATCCAGGCGCAGACCGTCGATTCCAAATTCGTCCACCCAGAATTTCACGCTGTCCAGCAGATGCCGGACCACATCCTCATTTTGCAGGTTGAGCTTAACCAGGTCATAGTTGCCCTCCCAGCCCTCATACCAAAGCCCGTCGTTGTAATTGGAGTTGCCGTCAAAGGCAATCCTGTAAAACCAATTTACGTAAGGAGAGGATTGTCTGTTCTTCAACACGTCCTGAAACGCCCAGAAGCCTCTGCCCACATGATTGAACACGCCGTCAAGAACAATTTTAATTCCGTTTTCATGGAGGGCGTCACAAACCCTCTTAAAATCCTCGTTGGTGCCCAGGCGCACATCCACCTTCCGGTAATCCCTGGTATTGTAGCCATGGGTATCCGACTCAAAGAGGGGAGAGAAATAAACCGCATTGATCCCCAGCCTGCTCATATGAGGAATCCAGTCCAGCACCTTTAAAATCCGATGCTCCAAAGCCCCGTCGTTTTCAAAGGGCGCCCCGCAGAAGCCCAGGGGATAAATCTGGTAAAACACACTTTCATAAGCCCACATCTCTTTTTCCTCCATAAATTTATGTTTTATTTTTATTCTTTTTCTGACTTCTATTTGATTGTATTCCAAAAGAGCTTTTCCAGGTCCATTGACCAATCCGGTACTTTGCAAGTCAACTTGCAAGATTGCCCCCTGTGGATAAGTGACGGATTTGAAGTGTTTTCTCAAGGCAAACACCGAGAAATCCACCAAATCCACATAGTTATCCACATATACACATGTGTCATTTCCTTTTTTTCACATGTCAGAATGGTTCTTTCAGGACGTCATTTCCTGCAAACTACAGCCATTCATTCCAAAAACGTTCCACCCGTTTGGAAACCGTCCCCAGAGTCACCGTCTCGAAATGCTCCCATTCCCTCGGAAACAGTCTGCGGTAGGCAAACTGAAGAAAACGCTCGTCAAGCAGCGCCACGATTCCTACGTCCTCCATCGTCCGGATCACACGGCCTGCAGCCTGCAGTACCTTGTTCATGCCCGGATACCGATAGGAATAGTCAAAACCGCTTTCTCCGGCCTCACTGAAATAATCCTTGAGTATTTCTCTCTCATAGCACACCTGGGGCAGTCCTGTGCCCACAATGACGGCTCCTATCAGACTGTCGTTTTTCAGGTCGATGCCCTCGCTGAAAACACCGCCCAAAACACAGAATCCGATTAAGCAAGAGTCCTCTTCCTCAATTTCCATGTTGATAATGCTTTTACTCAGGGCATTCACACCTATGACCCGTTCAGTCAATGCCGTTTCTTCAATGCCGCAGCCCGCCTGGTTCCGAAAGCGTGCCAGAAATTCCTCCCGGTCGCTTTCGCTCATGTACTCGTTCTGGATCAAACACTCCCTGCCCCTGTCCCCGTAGCTTTCCACATATTTCTCGTAAATAATCCTCAGAAAAGCGTAGGAAGGGCAGAAAACCATATAATTTCCGTTTCTGTTCCTGACAATCTCCTCGATGTACCGGGCAATGTTGGCATACTCCTCCTCCGACCGCCTGGTATACTTGCTGGTCACGTCGCCCGCAATAAATAAAGCGCGTTTTGCAGGATTAAAGACCGACTGCGCATAGACCTCATAGTCCTCCGCTTCTCCGCCCAAAAGCTTTTTATAGTATTGGACAGGCAGAAAGGTTGCGGAAAAGAGGATGGTACTTCGCCCTCTCAGCATACAGCCCTTTAAATTTTCGCTGGGATTGACACAAAAAAGCTTTATGAAAAATGTGCCGTCGTCGCACATCTGGGTGTATTTCACATAGTTTTCGTCCGCAAGCTCATACATCTCCAGAAAATGGCTGACCTCAAAGTAAAAATTCAAAAGCTGCTCCCTGACGGGAAGCTGTTCCTCCTCCTGCTCCGAAAGGTAGTCGTCCATCGCCGCATGCAGCCTGTTCAGGCTCATCACAAATTCGTCTATGCTTTCCACCAGGCGGTACTGTCCGCCCTCCCGCTTCAGCACAAGCAGCTCCTGATTGCATTTTTCCAGCAGATAGACCAGCTGAGCCCCATAGCCCTGTTTCACCAGAACGCTCCTGCCTCCCCGGTAAGACTTCGGAATTTCAGCCTCCTCAAGTGCAGTACCGGATTGGTCAACGGTTTCCTCTCTATTTTCTGATACACCTGTCATATTTAGCGTCATTTCCAACGTCAATTGCCCTGAAACACTGGATTTATTTGATTTTTCTTTACCTGACACCTCTGACAGAATTGTGCCCTTTATCTCTCTGCGAAGCTCCATAAACTGTTCCTTCCAGAGCGCGGCACTGTACATTTCCCTGCCGCGCTCCAGCAGATTATGCGCCTCGTCTATCAGAAAAAGGTAATCTCCGTTTATCCCATCTCCAAAAAAACGCTTTAAATACACATGGGGATCAAAGAGATAATTGTAATCGCAGATGACCGCGTCCGCAAAAAGGCTCATATCAAGGCACAGCTCGAAGGGGCACACCTGATGCTTTTGGGCATAGCTTTCTATCCGCTCCCGGGTAAAGCTTTCCTCAGAGGTCAGCAGCTCAAAGGCCGCGTCATTGACCCTGTCGTAATGCCCTTTTGCATAGGGGCAAAGCTCCGGGTTGCACTCCGCTTCCTCCATAAAACATATCTTTTCCTTTGCCGTCAGAATCACGCTCTTAAAGTGCAGCCCTGCTGCGCGCAGAATATTCAGGGTATCTTCGGCAACCGTCCTGGTAATGGTTTTTGCCGTCAGATAAAAAAGCTTGTCGCCCATCCCCTTTCCCATGGCCTGAACGGCGGGATAGACGGTGGAAATGGTCTTACCCACTCCGGTGGGCGCCTCCAAAAACAGCTTCCTTCTGTGATAAATGGTCTTATACACATTGGCCACAAGCTCCCTCTGCCCTTCCCGGTAGGGAAACGGAAACTGCAGCCCCTGAATGGATCCCTGCCTGATTCCCCTCCACTGCCATGTATAGTCCGACCATTTGCGGTAAGCCGCGATCAGACCCTCAAACCAGCCCGCAAGCTCCTGAAAGGTGTAGTCCTCATAAAAATACCGGATATCCTCCGATATAATGTTACAATAGGTCAGCCGTACCTGCACCCGGGAAAGCCCCTCCTGCAGGCCGTACATATAGGCATAGCACTTTGCCTGCGCCACATGAACGGGAACGGGCTCCCGCATTTTGGCAAGCTCCCGGTAGGTGCTCTTGATTTCGTCAATGACCACCTTTTCTTCATTATGGATAATGCCGTCCGCACGCCCTTCCACAATCAGCACATAATCCCCTGCAGGCAGCGTAAGCTTAAGCGGAACCTCCGCATGATATTCCGAGCCCATCCGCTTTTGAATCATGCGGTGTATCCGGCTTCCCTCCTGCATGGCCGTGTCCGACGAACCCTGGCGGTGGTTGTCAATATCTCCCCCTCTCAGTATAAATTCTACCAGCCCCCTCACGGAGATCCGCACCTCGCCCGGAGGCAGCTCCGGCCTTGTATTGAAGTTATCCGCTCCCCTTGGCGGCGGTCCTTCGCCCCCGGAGTTTTCCGCTCTCCCCGGCGGCGGTCCTTCACCCCCGGAGTTTTCTGCTCTCCCCGGCGGCGGTCCTTCGCCCCCAGAGTTTTCCTCCTCCGGCGGCCTCTTGTCTCCCAGGTTATCCGCCCCCGGCGGCGACGGCCTTTCTTCCTCCGCTCCCTGCTCTCCCCTTGTCTTTCCAACGTTTGTAATCTTCACAAAAGCCCTCCGGTTTCGGCGCCGGTCCCTTCCAGCCTGCAGCTTCCGGACCTGCGCCACATTTTTTAAGGATATATAACAGAAAAACCCCCTATGTAGATAGTACTCTATCCGACATAGGGAGTCAATTTTTACTTATTTAATTTTTGTCAGCATGCCACCGCATACTGCTTCAGCAATTCTTCCAGCTTCTCATTGTAACCCTCATAGGATACACTCAGCGGCTGCCTGAAATCCAGCCCGTACACACCCAAAAAGGATTTCGCATCTACTACGTAGCTGTTATAAGAAATGTCGATGTCGAAATCGCATTCAGACGTTACAGATACGAAATGCTGAACCTTATCGGGACTTAAATTGATTGTCTTAACCATTTCCATCCTCCTTTTTAATGTGGAAACAAAAACTATATTACTATGATTAACCATTATATGCAATTTATTCAAAAATATAAAGTGTCTATTATGACAAAATTGAAAATTTTTAGATAATTTTTTTATGTATTTTTACAGACGTTCATACCTGCCGTGCTTAACGTCTGTGTAATTTACCCCGGAATCCGCTCGTATCGTGTGAATATTTCTTCCCGGCTCCCCCTCCGCTATTGAAATCTTCCGCTATTGAATTCTTCCGTTATTGAAATCCTCCCTTACTGAAACTCGAACATATACTCCCTGAAACGCAGGGGCAGCATATTCCGCTGAAGCTCCGCATTTCTTCTTCCCTCGATGGTAATGGCATGGCAGAAGCTCCGGAAAAGCGCCTGATACTGCAGTTCCTTCTCCGAAAGGCCAATCTCGCCCAGCCTTTTCTCCGCTCCCGAAGAATCCCCCCTGCCCGTACCTTCCTCCCCGCAGAACAATATCCACTGCTTTCCCGCCGGATGGATGCCGAACAGATTCCTTCTCTCATCGTAAAGCACAAAATTTTCTATGGGCAGCCGGTCCGAAAAGTGCGGCATCAAAAAGGTCAAAATATTATTCTTTGGTCCGATTTTGGAATACAGCATTCCGTTTTCCAGCTCCTGAAAACGGACAAAACCCCTTAAATGATGGATCTCACGCCTTGTGTTGATGGACAGGGCAAGCGCCCTGTTGACGTTATCGTCCGCCAGGTTGTCAAAAAGATGGCCTTCCTTTACCTTTTTCTCCAATCCGTCCACCACCGTCCGGTACACCGCCTGCGCCTTGTCCTCATCCTCCGCCGCAAGCGCCCTGCACAGGTTCAGGTAATCGCTCTCCCCGAAGCGGCGGTTCAAAGTATTCATCACTTTTCTTGTCTTCTCCCAGTCAGGCGTAACCTGTATATCCTCCGCAAACAGCATGGGCTCGTCATTCAAAGAGATACGGGTGTCCTTATGGTCCCTTTTTTCCTCATATGCAAGGTAGATCGCGGTAAAAATTCCCTCCAGAGAATCCTCACACCGATAAACTGTCATGTATACACCTCCGCGCACTCCGTCACGCATGCCGGGCCGTATCGCCCCTTGCGTTTTCCTCAGACCGCCTTACGGCCTATGAGCCGTTTCTTATTTTACAGCTGTCCCACCGCCGCCTGCAGCCGTTCCTCCGCCCCGACCGGGCGTGTGAAGCTGCCGTCGTCAAAAAGGGACATCTGCCTGTAGCTCATGCCGTCGCTGCCAAACCGCACCCTCTCCTTCTCGCCGGTGAGGTTCCGGACGATATAGTCCTCCTCCATTTTCACGGGATACATCATTCTGCCGTTACAGGTGACAAAATACAGGGCTCGCTTCAGCACCACTCCGATTTTCTTTAAGTCCGCAAAGGTCAGGCTGGCGATGCGCCTCGCCGCCATGATCCGCTGGGCGCTCTTGACCCCCACCCCTGGAACGCGCAGAAGCATCTCCAGGGGAGCACGGTTGATCTCCACCGGAAACTGCTCCAGATGCCGGACTGCCCAGTCCTCCTTGGGATCCAGCATGACATTAAAATAGGGCCTCTTCTCATCCAACAGTTCCTCCGCCCGAAACCCGTAAAACCTCAGCAGCCAGTCCGCCTGATACAGTCTGTGTTCCCGCAGCAGAGGCGGCCCCCCTG
>ERZ808051.1771-NODE-1771-length-12962-cov-5.418393_pt1 | contig 12962 bp, 20 predicted proteins | sample MGYA00380199_ERZ808051 | MGnify/ENA primary metagenome ERZ808051 (study PRJEB31490, sample SAMN06133391) | mouse gut metagenome | isolation source: J11 | host: mice | place: China: Chengdu | collected 2015-05 ...
GAAATGATTCAATATGATTTGTCGGAATTGTATGTTGTGGAGGCGGGCGCGCTGGCCCACGACCTGGGGAATCCTCCCTTCGGCCATGCTGGGGAGCGCCGTCTGAATGAACTGTTCCGTGAGGTGGGTGGGTTTGAGGGAAACGCCCAAACCCTGAGAATCCTGACCACTGTGGAGAAAAAAAGGCCTGGGTTCCGCGGATTGAACCTGACCTACCGCAGTCTGCTGGCGGTTGTAAAATATTTCAACCAATATGATCCGGATCATATCGAACGAAAATTTATCTATAAAGACGATTATGAGCTTTTGAAGCGGGTCATTGACAAAAATGAAATCAAGGTGCGGACATTGGACGTACAGATCGTGGACATTGCGGACGAGATTGCCTATGCAGCCCACGATCTGGAGGATGGGCTGCGTGTAAAAGCGTATACGATTGATGAAATATTGCATGACTTTAAAGCGAAATACGGCGATGGCCCGGGATATCAGAAGTTCCAAGAGATTGTAGCAGATACCAGAGAGAAGTCCGGATTTGGAGACGGTAACATCGAATCTACCGAGTATTCCAAGCTGTTTCGTCAGGAGCTGGCTTCTCGGCTGATTAACCTGGCCATGAATGACATCGGTTTTATCCCAGTGGACACAATGATGGCACAGAAAACTGGAACGCAGCAAACGGAGGAGTTGGGTTTCTTAAACTATGGGGAGCTGATCCATGGCTTGAAGGAAATCGTATTTAAATGCATCAACCACAATGATGAAGTCTACCACTATGAGGAGCGAGGAATTCAAATTATAGACTTCCTGACTGAGCTGTACGCTGGCAATCCGATGTATCTTCCGCCGGAATACAGAGCCAATGAGCTGAGAAAGCAGTATAAGGATTTGAACGATTATGATAAAGATACATTGCAGAAGAGGCTGATATGCGACTATATCGCGGGAATGATGGATTCTTTCGCTATTTTGTCGTATGAGAAATATTCCGGAAAAAATTTCGACGATATGGACATGAGAAAGAATATAGAGGAAACACCATGAATAAATTGATGGGCTTTTTTGAGTTGAAAAGCATTGATCTTCCTTCGGTCCAATGGAAAGAATATTTGGGCACAGAGAGCTTGGATCCTGATATTCTGTGGACCGTCCGGAGCGCCGTATTTCATGGAGACGACTTGAATTTGCCACGAGCCGTTGGAGTGACTGCGCAGGAAGCTACCACATTTGCAGAAATGTTACGTTCCAGGTTGAAGGATATTGGAATGGTAATCTATTATCCATATTTCATTGCCAATAAAAGCGGTACCTTAAATGTTTACCGCGACCGAATCATCATTGAGGCGGTTCCCAATGATCTGTGGAATCTGGTTACCTATTCCGACAGGGCCGTTACGTACGAATTATCTGAAAATGGCATCAAAGCAGACGGTGACCGAGCATTTTTAACCGATAGCGAGTTAAAACAAATTACAGACAGAGTACCTGTGATCCGCAGAACTTTCCAAGATGATCTGCTAACAGACAAAAGTATTTTGTTGGAATGGAGTTTGGCGCAGAAAAGTAATATTGCAAAAAAACCAGTTGGCGAGGAATTTTTGATTTTTTACGAATTAAGAACCATAAAATAAGGGCTGGAATGCCCGCATAAGCAAGAAAGGACTTGTCAAATTATTAAATAGGTCAGAAAATTTGTGTAAAAGGGGAAAATTTAACAGTCAATGGAAGATGGACAATTGCGGTGTAAGGAATGTCCAACATAGGCTGGCTGAAGTCGACTTGACTGCAAAGGGTTTGGGAGAAGCAGGCGGTATAATTAATGAACCTCAGCGAAGCTATAGTGAGGGCCATGAAAAAGCATTGAAAGACGCAATTGCCGCTTTAAAAGATGTTTTGTGTTCTACAGCAATTGCAGAACACTTCAAAATGTCATCAGAACAAGTTATGAACATTCTTGGTCAGCAATAGCATTCAATTAGGTATCAAAGCCAGTCCTACATTGTAGGCTGGCTTTGATGAAAAATAAGGCAATTATTTGTGAATGGCGGCTGTTACTCTGAACGTATGACTTCAGCAGTACAAGGTCAAATCTCCATTTGCAACCCGTTTGCAAAACGAATAACAAAGCATAAAAAAGAAGGGAAAGGATAACAAATAGAGGGGTATGCGGGCTATTTGCAGTAAAATCCGCAAAACCTTGAAATCACTGGGATTGTGAGCAAAAAGCAAAACCGGGTTATGAGCTTTTTTACAAAAACTCATAACCCGGAGGTTGCAGGTTCAAGTCCTGTATCGTCCACCATCTATTGAAAACCCGCTACCTCTTGCCACACAAGGGATAGCGGGTTTTTCTATGTCATGTTTTTTATCGGTTTGGTCGTTGTTTGGTCGTTATGCCTCACAGATACGCCCTCAGTCTTTTGGAGCAATCCGGGTGCCGCAGGCGCTTCATAGCGGCGGCATGTGTCCGCGCGTCAACCTGGAGATCGCACCAGTATTTGTCATAGACCGCTTTCCGCTGCTCCTCCGGCAGCTCTGCCAGGACCTCGGCCACGCCCAGCCGAACATCCATGCCCTCTATCGCCGCTTCCGCTGCCGGGTCCGCTATAAGGTCGGCGAACGTGTCGGAATCATCGTCATCCGTCAGGGGAGCGTCAAAGCTGATTGCGTTTTGGAGGGGATCAAGTCTGGCTGTTTTGCTACTCCAGCCCGTGGCCGCTGAAAGCTCCGCCCGCAGACGTTGAAACAGGTGTGTGGAGAATTTCGCCTTTGTCGGGTCGTAGGTATCCACAGCCCGCAGCATAGCGATAAAGCCAGCCTGTTCCAGGTCCTCCATGGTCGTCCCGTTCAGCCCAGCCCAACGGGCAGCCTGTTTATAGACCATGCGCTGTACCTGGGTCCAAAGCTTCAGCGGCGCTTCACGGTCACCGGCCTGGACCAGCGCCACCAATTCCTCGTTGCTCACGATACCCCTCCTTCGAAATTGGAGGACAGGGCGGAAGCTCCCTGTCCTCTTTTTGTCAGAAATTCTTGATTGCGTTCTCAGTCAACCGCTCCCACTTGCCGGAGATGTCCAGGACATAGCGGGGTTCTCCCTTGCCGTGGGCCTGTCCAGTACAAATCCGGGCCGTGTCCTCCAGGTTCTTCCATGCGTCCATGATGTCGCCGGTCATTGCCTTTTGGCGAATCATAATTAGTCTTTGCCGGGTCTGGCCTTCCTTTGTTCCCTCCAGCAACTTCTCGATGTGCCGGGCCACAAACCGCTCCATAGTCGGGTTGCCCTCATATCGGGCCAGGAACGGCTCCAATTCATCAATGGTCAAAATCCCGCTATTCAGCAGCTCCAGGCCGTCCCGGTCAATGTCCTCCGGTCTGGCTTGGTTCACTTTGGCAAAAGCGCTCTTTAGAGCCTTGCCAATCTCCTCCATCTCCCGCTCGAAGTCCTCCCACACAGCAGTCTCCGCTTTTTCAAAATCGGCCTTTGCCTGGTTATAGTCATACTCTACTTTCAGGCCGAAGGTATCGGCAAGGCTTGGGTTCCTCCGGATGTCCTCCATGTCCCTCTTTTTGGATAACATCAGGTTGTATGCCTCTGTGTATCGGGTTCTGGCCTCCTTGAAAGCGTAGTCCAGCCGGTCAGCAAACATTTTGTATCCACTCATAAAAAGTATCTCCTTTCATTTAATCAGGGCACAGCTGCCGTCCTCATAAAGGGCGCAGCCCTTTCCACAATGGGCCATACCGGGGAAGGGACAGGCCGTCCCGGTCCCCATCCTGTGCTCCACAATCCCGCAGCCGGTTCCAGTGTAGAGAGCGCAGTCAGTGGAGCACCGGGCGTCGTACATCCTGCCTTTGAGCGGACAGGTTATGTCCAGCTTTTTCGGCTTCGTGTCGGGCGGCGGGGCCCAGCTCTTTGCCTGCTCATTCACTTCATGGAGTGCGCTTTGAGGGATCGCCCCCTTTGTGGTGTAAATTACGGTTTCATGTTCAGTCATCTTTTGCATAGTGTTCCTCCTCAAATGTTTGGGTAAGTTGCTTTAGCCGGGGATAGGTAGAAGTCAGCAAGGGCAAGGGCGGCAAGCTCCAAGTCCGTCATATCCAATTCTTCAAGGGGTGGTAACTGCTCTCCAGTGCAGAGGGTAATGAAATTGCGCTGCTCCGCTCGAAGCTCCCTCCGTGTAATTAACCCGTCCCTCAGTCGGTTGCTGCCGGTCATGATCCGGTCAATGACTTCATCCATTTCTAAGGTCCTTTTAGGAAGCTGGTACATCCTCCCACAGGCCACATAGTAATATTCCATGATTTTCTCCTTCCTACTGTACACCGACGCCGACCCGCTGTCCCTCGGATTCAATAATCGGGTGAAGCACCTGGCCCAGCTGGGCGAGGTCGCCGTCAAAATGAATCGTGATCTGGGGCCGGACAACGATGGGAGCCTGTGATCCGCCGCCGGTATCGCTGTTCCCATAGCCGACCGGGGGCGGGCTGGAGTAGGCCGCCGACGGAGCCATTTCTGCCGTGGCAATTGCTACCCGGCTCTGCGCCGCCGGTATGGCCGCCTCCAGTTCAGAAAGTACACGGTCACGGGCAGAGGGCACAGAGGCCTCCAGAGCCGCTATATAACTGGCCCGGCTCAGGGCATAGGTGGAGATACCCCCGCCCTCTGAGAGGGGCGCAGGAGCCGCCGCACCCCCTCCACTCTGAGGAGATGGACCGCCGCCACTTCTGGCGGACTGCCCGCCAGGCGCCTGCACTTGCTTACTCGCCCCGCCCAGCTCCTGGAAGAAACCGACCACATCTTTGATTTTTTGCCCCAGCCACTCCAGGCCTTGACCGATTTTGTCAACGACCCATATAATTTGTTCTAGCACTGCTGTGAACTGCTCAACGGCTCTAATGACTATTGGGCCAAAAAGGTCAAAAAACTTGTTTTTCAGTTCCGCAATCGATTCTCCCAGCTTTGCAAGTGTGTTGTCTGTTTCGGACTGCGCCTCCCGGCTCTCTATCAGCGTCTCGTTATACTCATAAAAAGCGGCCGCAGCGTCTCGATAGGCCAAAGACAGGTTATTCATAATCAGGAGAGCTCTGTCCCCCTCATCAGCTGTCTTTGAGAGGGCGTCGTTTAGCTCATCCTCGGACATTCCGGCCCAGTTCAGGGCGTCGGCCAGAACGCCGGTCACCTGTCCCACTTTCGCTGTCTCGTTGGCCGCTTCGATCAGGCCTTCAATGGGTAGAGAATCGCCAAAAGTGGCGTACACGCCGGCGGAGATTTCAGCCCACTCAGAAAGGGCACCTGTTTTTATACCCAATTCATAAAACGCCTGAGAGGCTCTCGCCGCGGTATCGGAATCTTTGAATAACGAGCTTGCAAGCTCATCGCTCACCGCTTTAAGCCGGTTGAACCCTTCCGCCCCATCTCCGGCGGTTTTCAGCTTCTCCGCCAGACCTTCAGCGCTTCCGCCCGCCTGCTCAATCGCTTCGGCCAGCGCTCCGGTTACCTCGCCCGTCCGTGCGGCCTCAGCCGCCGCCTGAATCAGAGCGTCAACCGGGATGTTGTTTGCGAACAACCCATATTCATCGGTCAAAAGTCCGGTTATGTAGGCAAGCTCCTCCGTCCGGTTGAACATGTTACCCAGAAGCTGGGAGGCCTCTGTGGCGGTGTCCGTGTCGCCCAGAATGTTGTAAAACGCCTCATATGCCGATCTGGCGGTATCGATGTCGTACCCCGCACTTTCAAAAGCGGCGTTCAACTTCCCTTGCGCGATGCGGTATTCTTCGGTAGCTTCGTCTAAGTTCCAAACCCAGTCAATGAGTTCAGCAACTTTCCCGATTAAAAATCCGATACCCTGGGCGGCCAGCTGGCCAACCATTACGCCGCCTGCAATGCTGTCAAAAAAGGATTTCATCCCACCTGCGCCTGCGTCAGCATTTTCATTCAGGTCTTCCAGATTGTCTGAAAAATCCTCTGCATTTTCTCGGGCGTCATCGAACGAATCCGACATGTTTTCCAGGGAATCAGTATTTCGGTCCGCTGCGTCTGCTACTTCGTCCAGAGAATCCCCAACACGGTCTATTGATCCCTCCGCCGAACGTGAAGAGCGAGAAACACTGTCAAGGCTATTCGCAAGGGATTCTGCGTCAATCCCACTCCGCTCCAGTTCCCTGGTCACATCGTTTAGAGCGGCGGCGGACATTCTGGCCTCCTCTTGCGCCTGCGCCAAAGCGGAAACTAGTGCCTCATACGCCTCAATGTCCGATTCCTCAAGCCCAGATTCTCGGGCTTTCTCCAGCTCCTCGCTGAGAATAGAGACCTGATCCTCTGCGTTTGCAACGGTCTTCCTCAGCGTTTGGTATTTCTCGGTCAGTAAGTCGATGTTTCTCGGGTCTATTTCTAGGGCGTCGTCTATGCGCTTCAGTGAATCGGCCAGCTGCCGCCCTTCCTCCTGTAACTTCCGGAAACTGTTTTGGATGTCTTTCGTTGAAAATTCTACACCAATTTTTACGCTTCCGTCATTCGCCATTGCTCATCACCCCCCATGCTGGTCTCCTTGAAAATAAGGAGACCCCCGCACATTGTCTTATCAAGTTGCACTCTGGTCAGATTTTCCATTTTTCGCATTGGAGCTGTTCAGAGCTCTTTGCACCAGCTCCAACCGTTCGTTCATCATAGCATTGACAGACGGATTTGTATAAACGGCAGCGATGTTCATTACCGCAATCGTCAGTTCGTTGATATCCGTCTCCTCCAAAGAGGGGAAGGCACCGGGAGCCAGGCCGTTCACAAAAGCGTGCTGCCTTTTCACCGATTCCGAATAGCTGATCTCTCCGGAGCTACAGCGGCGGCCCAGCTCGGACACCTCCAGCATTTGCTCATCCACCGCCAGCGTCCGGGCGGGCAGGGTGTATTCTTTTCCGTTGATTTTGACTTTGTATGTCATAGTGATTTCTCCTTATGTGTTTTCCAGTAAATTGTTGAGTAGGTCAGGAAATTGCCCCTGGCCCTTGCTTCTGGACTCAAACCGCTCCACGCTGCCGGGGTCGGTCATTATCAAGTGGACACAATCCCCGCCGTCCATCGTGCGCCGGGTGCCATCCTTGAACGTCACCAACACGCCGCCGCAGCGGTCCAGTAGTTCCCTGATACGTTCCAGCCTGGAAAGAATAGACATATGTTCACCCCCTTTTGTAATCAAGTATGAATTGCCCTAGGGATTCCATATCCAGGTTAAGGCTGTCTGTCCCCTCCAGAGGGTCATCCCGGTTAAACTCAGCCAGCAACGCCGCTTTTTCCAGTGTATCCAGGCGCGCCAGCTCTTCCCCCAGGTCAAACAGGCTCCGGCTCAGATCGTCCACAGGGCTTTCCCGTTCCATCCGTTTTCGCTCTACGGCCTCAGCCAGCGCCGCAAGCCGGGAATCAATACTTGCCATCGTGTCCTCCTTCCATCGCCGTCTCCAACTCTTGCAGCCGGTTCAAAATGTCCGTTGTCTCGGTCAGCTTCAAGCCGTGGGACAAGATAGCACGGGCCGCAGATATGCGGGCCTGGGCGTCCTCTTCCCTGTCCTCCACGATCTCCCGCAGGGTGGACAGGGCCGGGGATATGGCTTGCTGGGCTTGCCGGGTGGCGTCCTCGACCATGTTCCCAAATGCGTCCCGGTACGCTGCCTGAAAGGATTGGTCTGACAAATAGTCTCTAAGTGTGCGGGGGGAAATACCCGCCGCCTTTGCCGCCGCCGCCTTGCTGGGGGATGTCAGAAGCGCCGCAAGCGCCTTTTGCTGTCTCGGTGTCATTGTTTACCTCCTCTCCGCTTTTCGCCGTTTTCTGCCGGTCATAGAGTGCAAGCCAGTGGTCAAGCTCCATTGTCACCCGCCACCGCTGCCGATTTCCTCTATGGAAAACCGTGGGGAGACCATCCCCGAAAAACTCAGCGCCCCTTGCCGCCTGGGCCAGTGCCGCCGATAGGTCAACACCTTCCCGGCGCTTGATTTCACAATGAATCATGTCCAACCCTACCATATCAGGCTCCCGCCCGAAACTCATAGGCTCCCCCGGCCGCACATCATAGCCACGTTCCCGGAGAAGTCCGGCAAGCTCGATTTCGGCCCGTCTGCCTTTTGCCTGTGATCTTTTACACGTAGGTATCAACTCCATTCAAAATAAAATGAGCCTTTAGCCGCTCCAGCGAACTGCAACGGTCTAAAGGCTCAATGGCTCGTCAATATGGAATTTTCTTGATTATATTATAGCACACTTGTTCCTGTTTCGCAAGTATTTATTTCCGCCCAATCTTCTGGGCTCACAATCATTTCTCCCTCCCATCCGCAGCCGTTTTTATTTCGGTGACACCGGTTTAACACTCCCCGGCACACGGCCCCGGCTTGGAGAGGGTTCAGCTTTTTCCCGCAGCGGGGACAGCAAAACCACCACCGCCCGCCTGTCTCTCTAATCACAGGCGTTTACCGGAGAAAGCCCCGGACAAACCGGAGAATCAACTCAAGCTCCCGCACACTGGCCTTATTCAACAAATCAATGATTTCCGCTTTCATGCTGTACCTCCTCCTTAGTCAATGTCTGGAGAACATACAAGATTCCCCGAAGATCACGGTCACTGAGCTTGTTTAATAGTCTGATGATCTCCTCCTTCATACCTCGGCCTCCTCTCTGAGTATTTCAGGCTCCTCCGACAGCAGCGCCGTCAGGGCGTTAAAAACCTTCTCCGGGTACTTGCAACGGGCCAGCTCCTGGGCACTCTCCACAGGTTCGGGTATCTGTTCTTCTTCTCCTCCAAGGTCATACCGCCGCCCCCTTCTTTGGTAACTCAACGATATCCCCGGCAATGCCCTCCATGTAATTACTCCAGCACATGGTGCAATCTGGGGTATCATCCTCCAACACCATGCACGAATAATACCGGCGGTCCGGGGGGCATTCGTCTCGCAGAATCATACGCGCACAGTCCAAAAGGTCGCATTCCTTTTTTGTCAAACAAAAAACCATACTTGAAATCCTCCTCACTCTCTGGTATCATGGGAGGCGGAAGCAGCTGTGTCAATCTGTTCCACCTTGCCGTCCTCGGTGTTCGCAGCACCTTGGGCGGCTCTTTCTTTGTCCCGGCAGTCGCAGACATCACCGGGATCCAGGTTCGCCCCGCAATGGGGACAGGTCTTGTAATAGCTCATTTTTTCCTTCCTTTTCCGGGGTCATATCCCCCATGATTCTTTCAGCCGGTTTAACAGCTGCATTTGCTTTGTGGTGTCTGTGCCAGGGTTTACATCGGGGTGGAATTTCTTTGCCAGCACCCGGTAGAACTGTTTCAGCGTTTCGGATTCATCCTCAGTGTAGGTACTGATAGAAGAAAATGAGTAACTACCTGATGTATAACCGCCGTAGCTACTGTGAAAATATTCACGGTAACTACTCTCAGACTGTTTCCGGGCCTTGTGGGCGGCTTTGATCTGCTCCAGATAGTCCTTGTTCCTCAGTGTGAGGAATATGTCATAGCAGCGGGCAAATTCATCCTTGTCCACATTGTACCGGCTGCAAAACTTGGAGCTTGTCTCCAGATAATCCGCTCTGATACGCTCATGCTCCTGTTTGGCTATGTACTCGGGTGACTGGTGAAATTCCGCTTCCAGGCGCTCCCGTAATGGCTCCAGACGGGCATCTATCAGGTCATACAGCGTAGAGGGGTCAACGCCTATCTTCTCCGCCGCTGCTTTGATTCTTCTGTCCGCACAATCATACAGGCACCACTCGACAATATCGTAGTAGCTCAGTGTACAGATGGAATACTGCCGCTTCCTGACCCTGCCGCCCTCCCGATAGCTCTGGTGCAGGGTGATCTTGTATGCCTCCAGGTGGGGCCGCTCAAATCGCTCCTCACTGTACATCCATGCCCAGGTGAAGGGTTTGCTTTCATCCAGCCGCCATTGGTTTTGATAGGCGATGATCTCCAGCGGCTCCCCGTGGCGGCCTGGCTTTTTGCGCATGACCTGTTGAATTACACAGTACATTGGTTTTCTCCTCGTGGTTACTTTGTTTCTGGAAGTGGTAACTACTTTCCTTCCATTTTCTGGGGGTTACGGCAGGTTACTCCTGAGAACAGAGTTTTTATATACATCACTATTACATTTATACTTTTCTTCCCTTATGCGAAAGTAGGTATCTAGGCGTAACCAGGCGTAACCCAAACTATTGACCCATTGCAGCACAAGGGTTTCCGTAGATGTTCGCAAAGTCCAGCCGTAACCCAACATAAGTTTTTCTGTTCTTTGGCGTAATCTTTTGATACCCCGCCTTCTCCAATGCCTCGGCAAAATCGCTTTCTCGGCGGGTATATTCGCCTGTGTCCTGTGCCCATGTTTTGTATTCGGTGTAGAGCTCACGGGCACCCACTCGGGCGTTTGGCTCCCTGATACACCGCTCAGAAATGAAGCGTTCCAGCCAGTTTTCCCGGCTCCGGTACTCCTCAGTAGCCATAGCGACGGCGTCAGGGAATGTGAGCTTGAAGCCGTTCAGGGTGAAGTCCACAGCTCCCTGGATGATCCAGGACAGGACAGCAGGCCCGGCCTCCTCCACCAGCAGATCAGACATGTTCTGCACACCGGTTCCCTCTGGAATGACAGCATTAAATGGGACCACGATAATTCGTCTCCATGTGCCGTCGTCCGTGGAACCGACACGGGGCAGGTGGTTTGTGAACAGCACCAGCGTGTGGGAGGGGACAATATCCTCCGGGGACCTGTATTTCTCCTCAATGGTCAGGTTATCGGTGCTGGCCAGCTTTTTCAGCGTGGATGTGCTCAGGCGTTGGTGCTCCTCCAGCTCGGCGGCGATGACCAGCCGCTTGCCCCGGAGCGTGGCCAGGGCCGCGCCACGGTTCTGCCGGTCGGTAGTCAGCACATTGGAATCAATGGTGCCCGCATAGGTCCCCAAAACGCCATAGATCGTGTTGAAAAAGGTGCTTTTGCCGTTGCGGCCTCCGCCGTTTGCTGTGACGATCCCCTCGTAGAACACTTTCCCGATTGCGGCCATACCGGCCACCTGCTGGAGAAATCACACCAGGGAATCGTCGCCACAGGTGATTGTCTGGAGAAATTCGGTCCAGACTGCCTCGCCCTGATCGCCGGGGGAGGCGTTGGTTATCCTCGTGTTCCACTTGAAGGGGGCGTCAATGTCGTGGGGGGTTATTTTCCCCGTTTGAAGGTCTACGATCCCCGCCGGGGTGTTGAGGGCGAATGGGTCAGCGTCCAGCCGGTCAGCGGCAATATGTAAGGTAGGCTTTGACAGCTCTAGCATGCCCTTAATGCGCGGAAGGTTCCGTGATTTTTTAGCGTGGTTGAAGTACTCGCCCGCCCTTTTGACAGCGGCCTTTGCTTGCTCCAACCGTTCCCCCGCGCCTTCCTCCTGCTGTGCGACGGCTTGTTCAGCAGCGGCCTTTTCCTGAATGGAGCTGGTCAGGTCAATTCCCGCCTCGATAATCATGTTCTCTGTCAATTTGACGGCCCGCCCCACGGCCTGGTGTTCGTTCTGCTCCCAGTGTGTACCGGCCCAGGAGAGCCAGCCCAGAGCGTCACAGAAGGCCAGAAGGCCGTGATATTCGTCCACCAGGATGACAGCGTTCCCGGCGTCTGAGTAGTCGGGTGGCTTCCAGGATAGGGTGTCGCTCAATGGCTGTCACCCCCGAAAATGGCGTCCACCCCGCACCGCTCCACCAGATACCGGGCTATGGCATCGGCAGGAATGTCGGCATACTCCGCCGCCGTCATGACCGGCTCACTGCTACCATGATAGACGGTGTATGTAGCGGACACGGGCACACAGCAAATATTGTCCTGCATGGATTACACCTCCTCCAGTAGTTCGGCGATGTCCACGCCCAGTGCCACCGCCAGGGCCTGCACAGTGGCCAGCTTGGCCCGTCCACCATTGTTAATTCGGCTGATGGTGTTGACCGAAACCCCGGACAGTGCCGCTAGGTCTTTGTCGGACTCTACTCCGGCGTGAACCTTGGCAAGGCCCAAATTCCGCTTGCTGATTTTGTACATTACTCTTGAAACCTCCTTTTGAGTGTGATATAGTGTGGGTATGGTTTAGTACACCCGTATTTTATTACGGGTAAGCTAAACTTGTCAATACCATTTTTACGGGTAAACTAATATTGGTTGATGTTGCACAAAAAATGTGGGGTGAGTTTGTGTTTTATGATAGGTTTGTTGGGCTGTGTAAGGAGCGTGGTGTGTCCCCATCTGCTGTCATGGTATCAATAGGATTGAATAAATCAAACGCTACATTCTGGAAAAACGGCTCTATCCCTAAGGGCGATACCTTACAAAAATTGTCTGACTATTTTGGTGTGTCAGTTGATTATCTGCTGGGGAAAGTTTACACACTAGACGGTGTTATTTTCAGCGATGGGACCGGTTTTGGGGGTGGTAGCGGGTCCGGATCTGGCTTTGGCGATGGAACTGGATATGGTGGACCAATTCCCCAATTACCTGATGAGGACGAAGCAGATAATTTTGAGAAAGGCTTAGAGAAACTTAGCCAGACTGCACGGGCTTTTTTGGAAGTACAGCTATCTTCCATAACAGAGAATTTATCTTATAATGACCTTGAAGCTTTAGTGAAGTACGCTCAATTTATCCAATCTCAGGCCATAACCACCCCACAAACGCCCCCAGAGTTGCAGGAGGGTAAAGACACCACCCCGCCCCCGGAAGGCGCTGAGGGGCCGCAGGAGGGGGAGTAGGTATCCGGCAAAACACCGGGTACCGCCCCCTGGCGGTGATGATGGGAGGGTCAAATTTGACCCCCCTTTTGAAATGCGAGGGGGTCAGTTAAAACTACACCCCCTACGGCAAGTTTGACGCACCCCAAAAAGGGGGATCAAATTCGGTCCCCCTGATGAAGAAGTCGCCGGGGGCCATTTCGCCCTGGGCTCAATTTTGACCAGGTTGGAGT
>ERZ808051.1775-NODE-1775-length-12915-cov-3.698084_pt1 | contig 12915 bp, 9 predicted proteins | sample MGYA00380199_ERZ808051 | MGnify/ENA primary metagenome ERZ808051 (study PRJEB31490, sample SAMN06133391) | mouse gut metagenome | isolation source: J11 | host: mice | place: China: Chengdu | collected 2015-05 ...
TCATACTTTTTCATGACTACCTCTTTCACCGGGGCCGTGCCGGATGCCTGTTGCGGTTCTGGTAAATAAACGGCAGCTATGCAATTCCTATCCTTCTGGATGTTCTGTCCTGATTTTGTATCAGCTTCTGCATCAGCTTCCATATCATTTCCTGCTTAATCTTCTGATATTCTTTCTCGTCCCATAAATTATTTAGCTCCTCAGGGTCGTTTCGAAGGTCGAATAATTCGCCGTAGGTTCTCTTGCTGTATACGGTAATTTTGTATTCCTGTGTAATTAAAGTCCTTAAAAATACCTGTCTGATGTCGTCATCATCCTCCACCAGGATGCTGTCTGAGCCTTCCGATTCCCGTCCGCACATCAGACCCACCAGTGATTTTCCCAAAAGAGGAGACCCTGGATAAAGCTTCTTTCCGGCATAAGGGCCTTCCCAGGCTTTTATCCTGCCCTCCGGATAAGCGATCCCGGCAAGCTCTAATATGGTCGGCATAAAGTCCAGCAGGGATACAAGCTCCAATTCCCGCCTTCCTTGTGCCAAATGTCCCGGCCATGCCATTATCATAGGGATTTTCAAAAGTCCCTCATAGTGAAACGGTCCCTTACAGTACATACCATGATCGCCCATCAGCTCTCCGTGATCGGCCATAAAGACGATAACGGTGTTTTCCTTTTTGCCGGACTGCTCCAGATATTCCATCACTTTACCGATACAATCGTCTACATGCTGCACCATTCCCCAGGCCAGAGCCTTCGTCTCTTTGACCTGCTCTAAGGAATAGGAGCAGGGGCCTCCGTCTATGGATTCCTCTCCGCGGCTAGAATAATACTCTGTATGATATAGCTCGTTCATTTTTTCTCTTTTGTCTTCCCATGCAATCGGATCCGGCATATCCTCCGGGCTGAATCTGTTGCAGTAAGGGGCGGGAGGGCCAAAGGGAAAATGGGGATCCGGGAAAGAGCACCACATAAAAAAGGGCATATCCCCCGGGCATTTTTCCAGTTCCTCTATAGTGTGCCTTGCAATCCATTCATTATAATGCAGTCTGGCCGGGAGAGTAGAGTAGTAATTATCCTCTTTTCCCGTGGTTTTTTTAGAGCTTTCTTTGGTACGAAGTGCCTGAAAGGCCTTGGGATGTTCTTCCTCCAGCCACTGCATATATTCTCCGAAGCAGTAGTTCCCATGGCCTCCCAGAAAATGTATTTTATCCAGTCCCCACATCCCCTCCGGAAGCTTCCTGCATTTTTTTTCATTCCATACGGTTTCGCACTCCGGCAAAAGGGCCGGGTCATATTCCGTAATATTTTGATTTCCTCTTTCAGGAGACATATGCCAGGCCTTTAGATGGATTTTTCCTACGGACACAGTGTGATAGCCGTTGTCATGGAGAATCTGGGGCAGCACAGGATATTTATGATCCAAATCCACTCCGTTTGTGCGTGCGCTGTGTACACTGGACGGAAGCCCGGTCCACATGGTTGCCCGGGACGGCATACACAGTGGAGTGGTGCAATAAGCCTTCTCAAAAAGTACGCCCTGTTGTGCAATTTTGTCAATATTAGGTGTACTCAGTCTTTTGTTTCCCATACATGACAGCCAGTCGGCTCTATGCTGGTCGGTCACAAAAATCAGAAAATTAGGTTTCATATAAATTTTTCTGTCCTCCTTACTGTTTTCCCGGGATGCACACCGACATCCCGGGGAAACGGCATTAATCAATTGTTTTCAGGTGATCTATTTTGCCTGTTTGGATATATAGGCGTCATATCCTTTCTGCTGCAGTGCAATGACCTCTTCCATTCCCATGGACCGGATGGTATCCCGGAAAGTCTCGAAATTGTCCAGAGGCTCTGCGCCTGTAATAAACTTCAGGGTCATCTCATCCACATAGGTGTAGATAGGCGTAGCCACATCCGCCAGGGTCTGCTGGTCCTCCTCGTCCAGTTGGAAGGGCGGAAGCTGCATGGATGAGTCCTCCATGTCCTGTTCGGCCCACATAAGACGGCTGCCCCGGGCGCCTTCGCTTTTCAGCAGATTGGCATGTACCTCTACGTCCGGTTTGGTCAGCTTCGGGGCAAAATGCAGCTTGTAAATATAGCTGGCCTCCTCCGTTCCGAATTGATTCTTCAGCATGGTATCGTTGTAAACCCGCTCGTCACCCTGCCAATCCCAGTTCAGTCCTTCCACACCCCAGTTATAGAGTTCGATTCCTTCCTCCGTATATCCGTAATTCAAGAATTTCATAGCGGCTTCCACGTTTTCGCAGTCCTTGCTGATCACCACAGTTGTCTCATTGTATTTCATGCGGGGCCATATATCACAGTCATTCCAGTGGAGCTTTTGCCCTTTTTCCAGTCTCGGATAGGGCGCTGCAACAACCTCGATGCCCTGAGCCTGTCCGCGGTTATAGGTTGCCACGATTGGATCCAGATAAGTTCCGATCTGCCCGGTATCAAACAGTGTATTAGCCTCCGTTCCCTGCAGGGTAGCGAAATCCTTGGAGATGTAACCTTTGGAGTACCATTTGTTTAGCAGGGTCAGATATTCTTTATAGGCGTCCTCCAGCGGTGCGAATTTTACGGTTTCATTATCCTTATAGAACCGGGTATTTGCATTCATATAAATATCATACATACCCATGAGCTGCACCTCATATCCCATTCTGTCCAGCAGATAAGGAGTAATCCCTTTTTCCAGCATTTTGTCGAACATTTCCTCAAATTCCGGAATCGTCTGCGGAATTTCGCATCCCAGCTCGTCAAGCAGGGCCTGATTCAAAAGCCATCTGCGAAAGGGGGGATCGCCCACCGGCTTGTAGCCGTTAAAGGAGACGACATGTCCCTCGTTATCCGTGGATTCCCTGTAAAACTCCTCATCCTCTGTCAGAATATTCCAATAGTCCGGCGCATATTCCGCAAGCATATCTGTGAGATCCAGAAACATGCCGTCCCGCATTCCCTGAAATTCGCCGCCTACATAATGATCCGCATAGGCTATAATATCGGGAAGCTCATCCCCCAGAAACAGAAGGTTAAATTCTTCCTGTTCCTGCCCGATGGCAGGATGGATGAATTCGATCTGGATCCCGAGCCTTTTCATGGCTTCCTGGTATGCGGGATTTTCATTGTAGCTTGTAATGTACTTTGATGCCCCCGAATGAATCGGTACCCAGTAGGTTAAGGTCACTGTTTCGCTGTCATTGTTCTCTGCCTGCTCCTGGGTCTGTGGGGCGGCCTGTGTAGTTTCTTTTGCCGTTTCCTCTGCCGGCTTTGCAGTTTCCTCCCTGTTGTCTGCGCAGGCCAAGAGCCCCAGCATAGCCGCCGCCAGTGCCAGACTGGCTATTTTCTTTTTCTTCATTCTGTTTCCTCCTTGTTTGATTTATATCAGTTTTATTATTACCGAAAAAGTGAGTATACAGGCCGCATATGGGGTCAGGGAACCTCTATTCCTTGACAGAGCCCATCATAACGCCTGCCATAAAGTATTTCTGGGCAAAGGGATAGATAAAGAGAATCGGGACAGTGGATACTACGATTGTGGCGTACTTTACCACCTCCTGTAAAAACATCACATCCGAGTCGGCCGAGGTATTTGCGTTGGCGGAATTGGAGATAAGGATCTCCCTCATAATCAATTGCAGCGGAAATTTTGCCCGGTCCCTTAGATAGAGCATGGCATGAAACCATGAACTCCAATGCCCAACCGCATAGAACAGGATCATAACGGCGATTGTTGCTTTCGATAACGGAAGAAATATCCGGAAAAGAATGATAAAATCATTGGCTCCGTCCAGTCTGGCCGATTCCTCCAGACTTACGGGAATCGACTGGAACGCTGTTTTCATCACGATCAGATTCCAGGTGGATATTGCTCCCGGCAGCAGCAGCGCCAGAACTGAATTATACATTCCAAGCCCTTTTACCAGCAGAAAGTTGGGAACCAGCCCCGCATTAAAATACATGGTAAACACAATCAGAAGCGTTAATGTCCTTTTAAACAGAAATCCCTTTCTGGAAAGAGCATATGCGCCCATGGTGGTCAGGAACATATTGATTGTAGTTCCTGCCAGCACATAAAACAGGGTATTTAAATAGCTCTTAGGTATGTTTGGATTCTGCAGCACAACCCTGTAGCCCTCCAGGGAGTGGCCAAGGGGTTTTAAAATCACGCCGGAATGCCGCATCAGTTTGATGGGGTCACTGAAAGATGCCATTACAACATGCCACATAGGGTACAGGCAGGCCGCTGCCATGAGCCCCATCAGACTATAGGCAATTCCGGTAAAAATATGATCTCCTGAAAGTCTTTTTTTCATAGATTTTCCTCCCTGCTTTACCATAGGCTCTCTCCGGTCAGTTTCCCTACAAAGTGATTTGCCGCCACCAGAATGATCAGATTCACTATAGAATTGAATAATCCCACTGCGGTGCCGTAGCTGTAGTTGCTCAGTTCCAGTCCCTGTCTGTAAATGTAAGTGGAGATAATATCCGCCGTCTCATAAGTGAGAGGGCTGTATAACAGAAACACCTTCTCAAAGCCTGTTGTCAGGATGTTACCGATGCGCATGATCAGTTGTACAATGATGATTGGTAAAAGTCCCGGAAACGACACATAAATCATTCTTTGGAACCTGTTTGCTCCGTCGATGGTTGCCGCCTCATAGAGCCCCGGATCAATCGAGGAAAGCGTGGCCAGATAAATGATGCTTCCCCATCCGGCTTCCTGCCAGATTCCGCTAAGCACATACAAGGGGCGGAACCATTTCGCATTTGCCAGCAGATTTGTGCGTTCCATCCCAAATAGGGAAAGAAAATCATTAAAAATACCGTCCGAGCGGCTGAACGTTACCAGCAGTCCGCACATGACTACCAGCGAAATGAAATGGGGCATATAGCTGACCGTCTGAACCACTTTTTTGTAAGCCTTACAGTGGATTTCGTTGATCAGCAGCGCGATGAAAACCGGAACCGGAAATGCAAACATGATCTGCAATATATTGATCAGGAGTGTGTTGCGGATCAATCTCCACGCATAAGGCCCCGTCAAAAAATCCGTAAAATGCTTTAGCCCTACCCATTTACTTCCGGTAATGCCGAGGGCCGGCTTGAAATTCTGGAACGCAATGACAACGCCGCCCATTGGCGCATAGCAAAATACCGCATAATATAAGATAACAGGAAGCAGCATCAGGTAAATGTATCTGTACCGCTTTAAATTTCTTTTGACACGTCCAGGCGTGCCTTTTTCCTTTCCCATCCTATTTTCCTCCTGTGTTTATCCTTGCTTAAGCCAACACTGCCGGCAAAAGGTGCTCGATTAGTTTCTCCTGCATTCTGGCCCGCTTGTCCTGACAGGTTTTCAGCATAGCCTTATTTTCATATTCATTCGGATCGCTCTCTAAATCCAGAAGCTCCCGCGCCTCTTCCGTCCCCTTCTGCACATGGATATATTTGCATTTTCCGTCTGTAACCGCCAGAAATCCTTCGCCCTCTGCAAAGGTATAGTTCCTGCTCCAACCCGGGTCACGCAGAGGCCGGCCATCGCAGGGCGGTATGAGAAGCCGTGCCGCGTCCAGACAGGTCGGCAGGAAATCCGTGGAATTTACCAGCCGCTCGTCCGTCTCTGCCTCTTTTTGCCCGGGGTATCGGATAAACAAAGGGATTCGCCATACTTCATCGTAAGCGCAGTTATGCTTTCCCCATAAACCGTGATTCCCCAGCATTTCCCCGTGATCTGCCGAAAACAGAATCATAGCGTTATCCCCATATTTTTCAGAAACGGCGCATAGAATTTCTCCTACCCAATCGTCAATCAGCCTTACATTTGCGCAGTAGCTGGTCAGCAGGCGCCTCCAATACTCATCCCCATAATTTTTGCAGGCATATCCTTCGGCCTGTCTGCTGCCGTCAATATTGGCGTTAGGGCCCCCGAAATAGCTGTCATGATGAATCCGGTCTTTCCCTTCTAATTCCCCCTCCTTTCTTTTCATCGGGGGAAGACATTTTGTGTCCACCTGCCGGATGTATTCTTCGGGCGCATCAAAGGTATAGTGGGGGCCGCTGAAAGAAATCCAGGTAAAGAGAGGTTTGGAGCAGTCATACTGTCTGATATATTCCGCCGCTTTTCTTCCCACCCACGCATCCGGATGCCATCGGGAAGGCCCCGGGAACGGGAATACCTTCTGATACGCCTGATTCCAGACCGCTTCCCTGTATGCCTTTAAATATCCCGCTTCATCTAATTCCCTGCTGTAATCATCATAGAACCAGACGGAAACCTGCTTATCATCCTCCAATTCCAGATGTTCAATTCCAAGGCTTTTGTAATAGGCTTTAAAGTCGTCATAGGGAAGCGTTTTGTCCGGCCGCGTCTTGGAATAGGGTACCGGCGCAAAATGGCATTTCCCAAAAACACTGGTGTGGTAACCGCCTTCTTTCATAGATCTAAACAAATTTGGAAGTCCCTTATCCAGCGCACATTTCCGAAAATTGCTGTATGCGCCGCTGTGGTGAGGATAAAGCCCGGTCAGAATGGAGCATCTGGCAGGCAGACACCAGGGGCTTGTGGTATAACAATTTCCATAATTGGTTCCCTGCTTTGCCAGGCTGTCGATCTGCGGCGTTTTTACCGCCTGTCCGCCACAGCATCCGAGCACATTCCTATTCAGCTCATCGCATGTAATTAAAATGATTGCCGCTTTGTCCATACAAATGCCCTCCCTGTACTTTTTCCAGAGTATAGCAGGCGGGCAGCCTGTTTTCAATTTGTGGTTTTATCGCGATATGTGATGTTTGACGCAGGCGATATGTAATTTATTTTTGATATGTAGATTCGGCGTATCTATATGGAGCTTGCCCTTGCCTGAGCGATTGCTGTAAAAATGGAACAGAATAGACTTTATATCTTGGTTGTGGTATAGTGATAGTATCAACAATTTGATAATCACAAGGGGAGGGCGGCCATATGACAGACAGTGAAAAGCTTGATTTATTGCTCGAAAAAGTAGCAGGTCTTGATCAAAAGGTTTCCATACTTGACGAAAGAGTAGCAGGTCTTGAAATGGATATGACAGATGTAAAAGCTGATTTAAGGCGGGTGCATCGTGAAAACAATTTTATTCTTGATGAAGTGGAAAGGTTGCATGAAATCCTGAGCAGGCATAAAGCTGATAAGAAGGTTCATACAGCATAATTATACGTAGGATCAACGACAACATAATTTGTCGTTTACCCTATATCAAATATTACGAAAACAGGGTGTAGAGTCCGTTCATTTGTTAAGGCTTTACAGGTAGACAGGAGTTTGTGTGAAAAATATCTCAATTATGATAAAGCCCGCATCTTCGCTGTGTAATATGCGGTGCCGATATTGTTTTTATGCGGATATAACTAATTTAAGACAGGTGCGTTCCTATGGGATTATGAGCCGGGAAACCACAGAAAAAATCCTGGAAAACATCCGGTCCGGTTTACAGCGAGGGGATCAGATCAATTTTGCCTTTCAGGGAGGCGAACCGGCTTTGGCAGGGCTGGATTTTTACAGACATTTTGTGAAGGTGGTGGAGGGCTGGGACAAGTCAATTAAGGTGAATTATGCCCTGCAGACAAACGGTTTATCCCTGGATGAGCAGTGGTGCAGGTTTCTTGCCCGGCACCACTTCCTTGTAGGGATTTCCCTGGATATACTGCCCGCCTGTCATGACGAGGCGAGAAAAGACGAGAAAGGGCAGGGAACCTATCAGAGGGTGATGGACGGGGTGCGGCTGATGGAGCAGTACGGGGTGGAGTATAACGTGCTTTGTACTCTGACCAGGGAGGCGGCAAAATATCCCCAAAAGATATGGAAGGCTATCACGAAGCAGGATTTTAAGTGGGTGCAGTTTACCCCTTGCCTGGGGGAGCTTTCAGGAGAGGAGGACAACTCTTACGCCTTAACGCCCCAGGATTTTGCTTCCTTTTATATCCAGTTGTTTTCCTGCTGGCTGGATGATTTCCATAAGGGAGCCTACCGCAGCATTAAGCTGATCGACGACATTGTAAATTATCTGGCCTATCAGATTCCTACCGCCTGCGGAATCAACGGGAAATGCCAGCCTCAGCTTATTGTGGAGGCGGACGGAAGCGTATTTCCCTGTGATTTTTATTGTCTGGATGAATATCTTCTGGGGAATTTCAGGGAGCAGTCACTGGAGGAGTTGTTTTTGCTGTCAGTGAAGTCGGAGATGAGAAAGAGAGAAAAACAGCCGGTCTGTGAAAAATGCCCTTATGTTCGGCTATGCGGCGGAGGGTGCAAAAGGATGCAGAGGGAAGTATACTGTGGCAGCGGAGACGGAAGCTGCGGTATGCGCATTTTTCTGGATTACAGTCTTAAGGAGCTGCAAAGAATTGCAGAGACAGTGCGACGCAGGTAAAAATCCGTACCGCCTGAAAAGAAGAGGAAAACAAATGACAGCGGCAAAACCGGGGCTTTGCCGCTGTCTGTCATAGATTAGGTGGTTAAACCTCAATATCCACAAAGCAGAACCGGGTGCAGTCCACCAGTCCCCGGTCAGTGAGCCGAAGCTCCGGCAGGCAGGCCAATGGAATCAGCGCCATAGTCATAAAAGGAGAGGGCATGGAGCAGCCGATCTTTTTCCAGGCCTCCTCCAAGGAGGCTACAATCTTTCCGATTTCCTCCACAGGCTTGTCGCTCATCAGTCCTGCAATGGGGAGAGGAACCAGTCCCAGCACTTCCCCGTTCTGTACGGCGCACATGCCGCCGCCGCATTCGATCAGGGTGTTGGCGGCCAGGGCCATATCCTCGTCGTTGGTGCCTACCACAAGCAGATTGTGGGCGTCGTGGGCTACCGTGGAGGCCATGGCTCCACAGCGGATTCCAAAGCCCTTTACGAAACCAAAGCCCTTCTTGCCGGTTTCATGGTGTCTTTCAAAGACCACGGTTTTCAGCACATCCTGTTGCATATCGGATACAAGCAGGCCATCCTTTACCGGCAGGGTAACATGGCGCTCGTAATCGCCTACCCTTGCAGGGATCACTTCGATAGCGCGCACCTCTACAGTCCCCTGGGCGCTGACACACGCTTCTTTGGCGGGAATGCGGAAGGTTTCGGGTGTGATCTCATCCCGGATGTGGATGGAGCGGGTGGCCCATTCCGGATAAGTATAAGGGGCGTATTCGCCCACAATTGTCCCATCCTCAGCGGCCAGAGCGCCGTCAATCCAGACTTTCTTAATATTCAGATCATCCAGGTTGTCAAGCAGTACCATATCTGCGCATTTTCCGGGGGCGATGCTTCCCAGGTCATGATCCATCTGGAAGCACTGGGCGCAGTTGATGGTTACCATCTGGATCGCAGTGAGTACGTCAATGCCTTCTTCCACCGCCCGGCGGACAATATGGTCCAGATGTCCTTGGGACAGGAGGGTGTGGGGATGGGTGTCGTCGGAGATCAGACATGCAAAGCGGGTGTCCGCTTTATTTTCCGTGATGCTTCTGGCAACTTCCTTCAGATCATGCCATGCGGAGCCCTCGCGGAACATGGCGTACATACCAAGACGCATTTTGGCAAGGGCGTCCTCTGCCCTGGTGGATTCGTGGCAGCAGCGGATGCCGGAGGCGGCGTAGGCGTTCAGCCCTTTTCCGTTTTCGGGCATGGAATAATGGCCGGTGACGATCTTTCCGGCTTTTAGAGTATTGCCGGTAATGGCATGGGTTTCCTCATTGGAAGAGAGGATGCCTGGGAAGTTCATCATTTCCCCAAGGCCCACGCAGGTATCCCATTCCATTGTCTCTGCCACATCCTGCGGCCCTACATGGGAGCCGGTATCCTCAAAGCCGGGAACGGCAGGTACGCAGGAGGGTGTGGTCAGCATGGCTTTCAGCGGGGTGCGGGCGGCGTCCTCCATCATACACTGTACGCCCTTAAGGCCCAGCACGTTGCAGATCTCGTGAGGATCCATGTAGATCCCTACGGTTCCGTGGGGAATGACGGCTTTGGCGTATTCGCCCACGCCCATCATGGAGGATTCTACGTGGATATGGCCGTCCAGAAAACCGGGAGCAAGGTATGCTCCTGCAGCATCGACTACCTGGGTGCCCTCGCCGATGCAATGTGCGGCATCGCCGACCAAAGCGATCCGCCCGGCGGAAACGGCCACGGACACATCCGGCAGGAGCTCCTTCGTACATACATTGACCAGGTTTGCGTGGACAATGACCATATCGGCCGGGCGGGCGCCATTCGCCACTGCCGAGAGCCGGGCGCTGACTTCCCATAAGGGATGCTTACAAAAGTGATTGATCATAATACCCTCCTTTGTGAAGTTATTTATTTGTTGCCGCAGACGGCTGCTGCAGCAATGATTGGATATAAGGATTATACTCCGTTTTTGGGGAAATTGCCATATTGCATAAAAGTTAACTTTTTATAAAATTTGGGGGAATATTCTATATTTCCTCTTTGATTTATGATAGGATAATCAGTATCTGAAAGCATATTGAAAATTCTGTTTCTCTGACCCGTGAGTGTCATTTCGATTCAGGCTGATCCGCTGATATTTTCAATTGGATTTATTAATAAGGAGATATAAAAAGTATGGGACAAAAGAATAATGTAATCTGTGATTATCTGGAAAAACCGGATAAATTTGCTGATTTTGTAAATGGCAGCCTGTATCAGGGGAGAAAAGTGATAAAGCCAGAGCAAATTGAAGAGAGCCAGACGGTATATTCCAGGGAAGGAAGAGCCAGGGATATTTTAAGGAAGGTCTGCAGAGGGGGAAGCTATCTGCTGATCGGGGTGGAAAACCAGGAAATGGTTCATTATGCCATGCCTGTAAGGTGTATGGAATACGATGTCCTGGAATACAAAAAGCAGCTTAAAAGGCTGCAGGCCAAATATCGAAAGATGGAAAAGAAATCCGGGAATGGCTTAAAGGGGGCGGAGTATCTATCGGGGATGAAAAAGGAAGACAGGCTGGAGCCGGTGATAACCATCGTCTTTTATCATGGAACAGAGGAATATGACGGTTGCAGAACGCTGCACGATATGCTAAGCTTAGGGAGAGAAAACGAAATATTCAGACAGTATATTTCAAATTATCATTTAAATCTGATCGCTCTGAAGGAACTTGACGAAGAAAATTTTCAGACCGGAGTGAGGGAACTGGTGGGAATTTTAAAGAGGCAAAAAAGTAAGGAAGCGCTTCAAAAATATTGCAGGGATAATGAGGAAAGGATGCGGAATTTGGATGAAGAAACCTTTGAGGCTATCAGCCTTATGATAAATAGAGAGGATTTACTGAAGCAGAAAGAGTATTACAGGGAAGGAGAAAGGCTGAATATGTGTCAGGCGATGGAGGACTGGAAAGAGGAATTGCTGAAAGAGGGACTCGAGCAGGGGCGGCAGGAAGGGGTGCGCCAGGGAATCAGAGGATTAATAGCAGACTATTTAGAAGAAGGGGTAACAGAGACAAGGATTATCGAAAAGCTCCAAAAGATTTTTGCCCTGGACGAGGAAGCGGCCCGGAATTACTTTGGGATGTATGGAAGATAAAGCCCGCAACAGGGTTTTAAGGAGAAGAAAAATGTGGTAAAATATGAAAAACTGTACAGGAGAAAGGTAGGAACAAAATGAAACTGACCAATATTAAGGATATATTCCGGGAAAAAGAAAGCTATGCGGATAAAGAGGTAACAGTAGGCGGATGGGTAAGGAGCAATCGTGACTCCAAAACCTTTGGATTTTTGGTGATAAACGACGGAAGCTTTTTTGAACCGCTTCAGGTGGTATACTCTGATGCCATGGAGGATTTTGGCAGTATTGCAAAAATCGGCGTGGGCGCTGCACTTACTGTGACAGGTCGGATTGTGGTGACGCCGGGGGCCAAGCAGCCTTTGGAGATGCAGGCCCGGGAGATTGTGGTGGAAGGGCTTTCCTCTTCCGACTATCCCCTGCAGAAGAAGCGTCACAGCTTCGAATATCTGCGCACCATATCTCATCTGCGCCCGCGGACAAACACCTTCCAGGCAGTATTCAGGGTGCGCTCCCTGGCCGCTTATGCCATTCATCAGTTTTTCCAGGAGAGAGGATTCGTCTATGTGCATACCCCTCTGATTACCGGAAGCGACTGCGAGGGGGCGGGGGAAATGTTTAAGGTGACCACCCTGGATCTGGAAAATGTACCCAAAACAGAGGACGGGGAGGTAGATTACAGTCAGGATTTCTTCGGAAAACCCACCAATCTTACGGTAAGCGGACAGCTTGATGTGGAAACCTATGCGTTTGCGTTTAAGAACGTTTATACTTTCGGCCCCACCTTCCGGGCGGAGAATTCCAATACGGCCCGCCATGCGGCGGAATTCTGGATGATCGAGCCGGAGATATGCTTTGCGGACTTAAAGGATGACATGGTGCTTGCGGAGGGAATGCTGAAATATGTTATCCGTTACGTGCTGGAAAATGCGCCGGAGGAGATGGCGTTTTTTAATCAGTTTGTGGACAAGGGGCTGATTGAGCGGCTGGAGCATGTGCTTGCTTCTGAATTCGGGCATGTGACCTATACCCAGGCCGTTGAAATTTTGGAGAAGCACAACGACGAATTTGAGTATAAGGTGCATTGGGGATGCGATCTGCAGACCGAGCATGAGCGGTTTCTCACGGAGAAGGAATTTAAGCGTCCTGTATTCGTGACCGACTATCCCAAGGAAATCAAGGCCTTTTACATGAAATTAAACGAGGACGGAAAGACCGTGGCGGCCATGGACTGTCTGGTTCCGGGAATCGGCGAGATCATCGGCGGAAGCCAGAGGGAGGACAAGCTAGAGCTCTTAGAGCAGCGCATAGAGGAGCTTGGTCTTAATAAGCAGGACTATGATTTTTATCTTGATCTGCGCCGCTACGGTTCCGTGCGCCATGC
>ERZ808051.1782-NODE-1782-length-12859-cov-5.299484_pt1 | contig 12859 bp, 6 predicted proteins | sample MGYA00380199_ERZ808051 | MGnify/ENA primary metagenome ERZ808051 (study PRJEB31490, sample SAMN06133391) | mouse gut metagenome | isolation source: J11 | host: mice | place: China: Chengdu | collected 2015-05 ...
CGGGGATGAGGTGATCATGCCGGCATATACATTTGTTTCCACGGCGGATGCTTTTGTGCTGCGGGGGGCGGTGCCGGTGTTTGTGGATATCCGGCCGGATACCATGAATATCGACGAGAAGCTGATAGAGGCGGCCGTTACGGAGAGGACCAGGGCGGTGGTGCCCGTCCATTACGCGGGGGTGGCGTGTGAGATGGATACCATAATGGAGGTTGCCGGGCGGCACAGGCTGTTTGTCATAGAGGACGCCGCCCAGGGGCTTATGTCCTTCTACAAAGGCAGGGCGCTTGGGACCATCGGCGATTTCGGGGCGTTCAGCTTTCATGAGACGAAGAATTACAGCATGGGGGAAGGCGGGGCGCTTCTGATTCGCGACGGCAGGTATGTGGAGGAGGCGGAGATCATCCGGGAGAAGGGTACGAACCGCAGCAAGTATTACCGCGGACAGATCGACAAGTATACCTGGGTCAATTACGGCTCCTCCTATCTTCCCAGCGATATGAATGCCGCTTATATGTACGCCCAGCTGGAAATTGCGGACGAGATAAACAATGCGCGGCTGGAGCTCTGGAACCGGTATTACAGGAACCTGGAGCCCTTGCGGCTTGCCGGCAGAATCGAGCTGCCCACGGTGCCCGAGGACTGCGTCCATAACGCCCATATGTTTTATATCAAGGCGGCGGATATCAGGGAGAGGACGGCGCTCATCGACTATTTAAAGCAGAAGGATATCCTGTCGGTATTCCATTATATTCCTCTGCACACGGCGCCTGCCGGTATTAAATTCGGCAGATTCCACGGGGAGGACAGGTATACCACCAGGGAGAGCGAACGTCTGGCGCGTCTGCCCATGTATTATGGGTTGACCCTGGAGCAGGTGGATTATATTTGTGATGCGGTAAAGAAATTTTATGTGTAGGAAGATCGTACGGGGAATTATTTTCATGGGATTTTCCGTCCAGATTGTGCTGGGGCTGGTCTGGATGGTATGCAATATGGGCGCCGTCCAGGATTTTGCCGTGGTCTCCACAGGAATCTATGGGGTGGCGGCAGGGCTTTTGGGAAAGGCTTTCCCCGTCATGTATGTTCTGCAGCTTGCTGCGGCATGCTATGCGGGGCAGCGCCTGATTTCACGGCTTTGTAATAAGAATCCTGATAACAGGCGAAGCAGGCTGTTTGCGCTTTGGGGCAGCCTGGCGCTTATGACCCTGCCCATGGCAATGCAGTGCCATATGGCGATGCTGCCTTATTCCCTTGTGTGCTCCGCGGGGCTGCTGCAGCTGTCCTTTTGCTGCGAGCTGCTGGAGCCTGGCGGCTGTGCGCCGTTTGTGGGCGTCTGGCTCTGTTATCTTGTCCAGGCGCTGCTTTTGCCGGAATACGTCTTTTTGGGAGCCGTTCCCATGGCGATCATGCTTTTGTTGAAAATAAAGGCTGTGGCTGGAGCAGATATGCGCCTGAAGATTTTTATGCTTGCGGCTGCCGCGGCTGTTGCGGGAATTTACGCCTCCTGGTCCCTGCATGCGGAGCCCGGGACGGAAAACGATATCTCCGGTATAGAATGGACCATGGTGAAAAGGATATGCTGGCCTACCCTTTGGGTGGATTATGCCAGAATGCCTGACAAAATCAGGGAGGCAACGGCGGACGCGGTGTGGGAAAGCACCTATTATCCCGGAAATATGGACAGGGTGTTTAAGCCTGCGATAGAGGCGGCCATGAGCGCCGGGGAGGCAAAGCCCCTTTTGGCGGAGGCGGCCGCCTGCTCATGGGGCATACACTATCCCCTGGTCCTGCGGCAGGTGGGCTGGGATGTGCTGGGCTACTGCGCTTCTCCGGTGATCCTGCAGCTTCAGCTTTCAGGGGATGCGTACGATTCCCATTCCGGCAGGAATTATGAGATCATGCGCAGGTCCGCGCCTGTCCTGACAAAGCAATATGTGAATTACGGCAGCTGGTGGTTTGCCGCGGCGGCCGTATTGACGGCTTTGCTGCTGGCGGCACGGCTTGCGGCGGGGGAGAGACCCTACGGAAAGAGGGAAGGGCTGCTGTCTGTGGCGGTGCTGTTTTCTGCCGCCTGCTGTGTGCTATGGTACACCATGCAGGGCGCGGGAATCATGGATTACAAGTATACTGTTTTAATAAATCAGGTATGGTTTTTGTGGAGCTTTAAGACGTCGGATGTGCGCGGGGAGGATGGAAGCCGGAATGAAGGGAAGGGCAGACGGGCATAAAATAGGTGCGGAAGTAATGGCTGTGGCGTTGTGTCTCGTGATACTTGCCTTTTTTGTCTCCGGAAAAGAGGGCTTTCACATGGATGAGCTGCTCAGCTTTCAGCTGTCTAACGCGGAGTATAATCCCTGGATTGTGCCCACCCAGCCGGAGGGGCGTCTGGCGAAGTTTGTCCACAATGAGATCGACGGGGACAGCCTGGGGGAAACCCTGGGCAATTTTGCCGCCGTGGTGGAGGATGTGGTTAGAAACCGGGGCAACAGCAGGCTTTTGAGCTATAAGGCTGATGTCTATGAGGAGCCGGTGTGGATTACGGGGGAGCAGTTTCGGGACTATATCACGGTGGGGAAAAAGGATGCCTTTAATTATCTGTCCGTGTATTTTAATGTGAAGGACGACAACCATCCGCCGCTGCATTTTATGCTGCTGCACACGGTCTCCTCCGTTTTCAGGGGCAGCGCCAGTGCCTGGATGGGGTGTGCCGTTAATTTGGCGGCTTTGGCGGCCGTGCTGGTCCTTCTGATAAAGCTGGGGCGTCTGCTGGCGGAAGCGCTGGGAATGGAAGGGTATTCCCGGCAGGCGGGAATTTTGTGCGCCCTGCTCTATGGAGTGTCTGCCGGGGCTGTGGCCACCGTGCTGCTGATACGTATGTATGCCGTGCTGACCTTATGGTGCGTGGCGCTTCTGTATCTGGTTTTGAGGAAATGGAGGGATAAGTCCTTTGACAGGCATAACAAAGGGCTGATCGCCGTGACGGTAATGGGCTTCTGGACCCAGTATTTCTTTTTATTCTATTGTATGATTCTCGCCGCAGCCGTGGGAGTCTTGCTTCTTTCGTCAAAAAGAATCAGGGAGCTTTTGTGTATGCTGCGCTCCTTTGTCATTGCGGCGGTAATCGGTGTCGCCCTGTTTCCCTTTGCCATAGCGGATGTGCTTGCAAGCGGCCGGGGTGTGGAGGCTCTGGAAAATCTGTCGCAGGGTCTTGGCGGCTACGGGCAGAGGCTCTCCGCCTTTGCGGGAATAATGTGGGAGAGGGTCTTAAGCCCGGGTGTCTGGCTGCTGCTTGCGGCCGCTGCCGGGGTGTGTCTTGTGCGGAAATTTGTGCGGGGCTCCGCACGGCGTGCCGGGGCGAAGTCGGAGCCTGCGGCGGAAGCGGACCGGGAGGCATCCGCCGCAGGGGCCTCCGGCAGGGGCGCTTATGCGGTTCTGCTGGTGCTGCCGGCGGCAGGGTATTTCCTGCTGGCTGCCAGGATGTCGCCCTATCTTGTGGACCGCTATATTATGCCTCTGTTTCCGCTGGCGGCGCTGGCGGGGGGGCTGCTTCTGACATATGCCCTGTCCGTTTTGCTATTGCTTATGCCCGGGAAAGCCGGAGACGATCGCGGTAAAGCCGGGAAGGGCAGCGGGAGGGAAATGCTCCGGCCGTGCGCCTGGGGCGTATGCGTGCTGGCGGCGCTTTTGCAGGCGTGCTCTCTGGCAGGGTATGACGGCGCCTATCTTTATTCCGGATACCGCGCCCAGGAGGAGACTGCTGCGTCGCATAAGGGAGAGGCGTGCGTGTGTATTTACGACGGTGTAGGCTATTATGAGAATTTAAGGGAGTTTACATACTATGATAAAACGCTGTTATTGACGGCGGCGGAGCTTGAGGGCAGGCGTGATACCGCTTCCATAGAGGAGCTTGGGCGGTTTGTGCTTCTGGTCAAGGGGGGAGTCGGCGAAGACGGTGTGCTGGAGGCGTTTGAGCGCAGATATGGCTTTGTGCCGCAGGAGCGGGTTCTTTCTGCCGACAGTGTGCACGGGGACAGCATTTATGTGATGATACCTGTCTCATAATGCGGGTATCATGAGATTTTTCAGGAGCGCCGCCGGGCAGCGAGGGGGCTGTCCGGCGGCGTGAGGTCGGAATACCTGTACGGCGCAGGTGGGAAAGGAGTCATATGGCTTTACAACTGTTGATTTTGGCATTGCTGCTGCTTGCGGCGCCGCTGCTGGCAGGGGGTGTATTTACGGATGTGGACGGGGAGCCGCCGCCGCTGCCGTTTCGGTGGATAAGCGGCCAGTTCTGCATGTGGGCGGGCTTTCAGCTGATCTGTGTGCCCTTTGTGCTCATAAAGGGCAGCTTTCTCCATGTGGCGTATCTGTATTCGGGCTATTGTCTTGTGCTGGTGGTTCTGGGTGCGGTCCGTGACATCCTGCGGCTGAGGAAGAAAAGGGAAGCCGGAGAGGTCCCGGGGAAGCGTGCCATCGGAAGGAAGGCGGGCAGGCTCCAGATACTGCTTTGGGTCCTCTTTGCGGCGGTGCTTTTGTTTCAGCTGGTCCAGGCGGTGAGGATGACCTATACGGACGGCGATGACGCCTTTTATGTGTCCATCTCCACCGGGGTAGTGAATGACGAGCTGATGTACAGGAAACTGCCCTATACCGGCTTCAGCACGGAGCTGGACGCCAGACACGGGCTTGCCCCTTTTCCTGTGTGGGTCGCATACCTGGCGAAGCTGTCCGGCATGGAGGCGGTGTCGGTGGCGCATGTGGCGCTGCCTGTGGTCCTGATCGCCTTAGCCTACGGGATTTTTTATCTGCTGGGAAGGCAGCTTTTTCCACGGAGGGACGCAAGGCTGCCGCTGTATCTGCTTTTTACGGGGATTCTGGTGCTGTTTGGGGATTATTCCATCTATACGGCCGAAAACTTTATGATTGCCAGAAGCAGGCAGGGAAAAGCGGCGCTGTGCAGTATTGTGATTCCCTTTATACTCTACCTGCTGCTTCTTTGGCTGAAGCGGCTGGAAAAGCAGGAGAAGCCCTCGGTTTATCATTATCTGCTGTTTTTTGCGGCGAATATGGCGGGGTGTCTGTGCAGTACGCTTGGGGGAGTGATTATCTGCGTGCTGACGGGCATTGTGGGGCTGCTGGGGGCGGTGAGCTTTAAGCGGTGGGGGCAGCTGCCGCCCATGGCGCTCTGCTGTCTTCCGTGTATAGGATATGCGTTTTTGTACCTGATTTTGAACTGATTGGGAGGGCTTATGTGGAAGGACGCGGTTCAACTGTTTCGGAATTATATGGGGACAGGTCTGATTGTCATATTGTTTCTGCTTGCGGTGGTTTATCTGCTGGTATGTGAAAAGAGAAAGCATGTCCGCATTATTTTTGTATATATGCCGGTGACTCTGCTGCTTCTGTATTTCAACCCTTTGTTTGCAAGGCTGCTGTTTGAAATGCTGGGCAACGAGATTTACTACAGGCTCCTGTGGCTGCTGCCGATGACGCCTGTGCTCGCCTATGTCTGTGTCTGTATCTGCGGGAAGGTGAAGGAGAGCAGGGGAAGGGGCGCGGCAGGCGCGGCGGCTCTGCTAATGGCGGCGGCAATTGCCTTTTCGGGCAGCTTTATCTACAATAACCCGTTTTTTTATAAGGCGGAAAATAAGTACCATATGCCGGACAGTGTGGTGCATATCTGCGACGCCATCATTGTCCCGGGGCGGGAGGTCATGGCGGCGTTTCCGCCCGAGTTTGTGCAGTTTGTGCGCCAGTATTCGCCTCTGGTGTGTATGCCCTACGGCCGTGAGACGCTGGTGGAGCGCTGGGGCTTTGAAAGCCGGGTCTATGATTTGATAACGGCTGAGGAAATCGACCTTGCGGCTCTGAACGAGGCGGTTATGGCGGAAAACTGTCACTATGTTATCCTGCATTCAAGCAGGAGGGTGCAGGGCGATTTTGCAGAATGTAATTGGGAGCTGTATTGCGAAACGGACGGCTACTGCGTTTACCGCACGGCATATCCGCTTATCAGGGAGTGGTGAGGAGAAGGGTATGGAGAGCAATAGGTATAATTTAAAGATGAACGATTTATTTCTGCAGCAGTCCTGTCTGGACGCCTGGGAGGATTATGAGAGAAGCATAAACAAGCTGAACTTTTACAGGTGGGATTACTGTGTGCTGACAGCCTCCAATGAGGAGCAGGCAAGGACCTACCGGGAGCAGATACGCAGCCGTATAGAGAACAGGCAGCTTCCTGCAGGCTGCCGTTATGCCGTGCTTGCCGACCCGGAGGGCAGGCGGGCAGGCAGCGGCGGAGCAACGCTTAACGTGCTGCGGTATATTGCGGAGCAGGAGAGAACGGCGGGCAGGGCGCAGACCGCCCACGGGAATCCGGGGGATGACGGGCATCCGGGGGCCGACGGGAATCGTCCAGGGAATCCGTTTAAGGGAAAGCGCATTCTTGTCATTCATTCCGGCGGCGACAGCAAGCGTGTCCCTCAGTATTCGGCGGTGGGAAAGCTTTTTTCGCCTGTTCCCCGGGAGCTGCCGGACGGCAGGAGCTCCACTCTCTTTGATGAATTTATCATCGGCATGTCAGGCGTTCCCTCCAGAATCCAGGAGGGTATGCTTGTGCTGTCAGGCGATGTGCTCCTATTGTTTAACCCGCTGCAGATCGATGCGGTATCCCAGGGGGCCACGGCTATTTCCATTAAGGAGAGGGTGGAGGTGGGAAAGGATCACGGCGTCTATCTGAACGACGGGAACAATTATGTGGGGCAGTTTCTGCATAAGCAGAGCGAGGAACGGCTCAGGGCTGTCGGCGCCGTCAACCATAAGGGCTGCGTTGACCTTGACACGGGCGCCGTGCTGTTTGGCTGCGACCTGCTGATGTCGCTTTTCGGTCTCATAAGCACGGACGGCGTAACTGATGAAAGGAAGTTTGACGAATTTGTAAACGAAAGGGCGAGAATCAGCTTTTACGGGGATTTTCTCTACCCTTTGGCAAAGGACGCCACACTGGAGCAGTATTACAGGGAGGCGGCGGAGGGAGAGCTCAGCGACGAGCTGCTGAGCTGCCGGACCAAGCTGTGGGAGGCCTTGCACGGGTATTCCTTAAGGCTGCTGTGTCTTTCGCCTGCAAGGTTTATACATTTTGGCACCACGGCGGAGCTTCGCAGTCTTGTCACCTCCGAGATAGACGAGTATTCGTTTCTTGGGTGGAAAAGACAGGTAAGCTCCACGGGCGCAGCCGGAGGCCACGCGGTCTATGGCAGCTATGTGGGGCGCGGTGCAATCTGCGAAAGGAACAGCTATATTGAGTACAGCTATGTGCTGGGTTCCTCCGTGGTGGGGGAAGGCGCGGTGGTATCAGGGGTTCACCTGCGGAACGCGCAGGTTCCCGCGGACACGGTATGGCATGGCTTGAAGCTTCGTGACGGCAGCTATGTGATTCGCTGTTACCATGTGGAGGATAATCCCAAGGAGAGAGCGGAAAAGGGAGCGGCCTTTCATGGGACCAGCCTTAAGCGGTTTATGGCGCAGAATGACATATCCGGGGAGGAGCTCTGGGAAGGCGGAGAGGATTATCTGTGGTCTGCCCGGCTCTATCCAAGGTGCGGCTCCTGGGAGGAGGCCAAGGAGATGGCGGCGCTGATCGGCAGGATGGCGGCGGGCACGGCGTCAGCGGCCGATATAACGGCATGGAGAGCCGCGGAGAGAACCAGCCTGTACGAAAGCTTTAATCAGGCGGACACCCAGGCGTTTAACAAATTCCGGAGGGAGCTGGAAAGCCGTATTCTTGCCAACAGATTTTTGGACAGGCTTTCCGAAGGCGATTTTTATAAGGATGCACTGGGTGTGTTTGGCAGAGAGGGCATTACGGAGGATGTGTTTAAGGAACTGCTGGCGGACGCGGAGCGCGCTTCCATAGCGCTGAAGGTACGGATTTATTATGCCCTGTCCAGAGCCATGCAGGCGGAGGGGCGGACGATATGCGGTATGACCTGTGAGGACCTGGAGACAAAATGCTTCGGCACAATAGAGAGGATGATATATGAGGATGCGGCGGAGAATCTCCCGGACAATCAGAATCTCAAAATATGTAAGGAGCAGGTCTCGGTAAGGCTGCCGGTGCGCGTGAACTGGGGCGGAGGATGGACGGATACGCCCCTTCAGTGCATTGAAATGGGCGGCGCAGTGCTGAATGCCGCCATTATGCTGAGGGGCGTCAAGCCCATCTGGGTGACGGTGCGGAAGCTGGATGAGCTGAAGGTGGAATTTGAGAGCCAGGATGTGGGGGTAAAGGGCGAGGCCCACAGCACTGCGGAAATCAGAGACTGCCATAATCCGTATGATCCCTTCGCACTGCATAAGGCGGCGCTGATTGCCTGCGGCATTGTCCCCCTGGAGGGGGAGGAGCCCCTGGAAGAAATATTGGGACGGCTGGGAGGGGGAATTTATCTTTCCACACAGGTGGTTGGCATTCCCAAGGGCAGCGGCCTTGGAACAAGCAGTATTCTGTCCGCGGCATGCGTGAAGGCGCTGTACGAATTCCTGGGCCTTGACTCGGGGGACGGCCAGGTATCCCAGGTAGTGCTGTGTATGGAGCAGATTATGTCAACGGGCGGCGGCTGGCAGGATCAGGCAGGCGGGCTGACGGAGGGAATCAAGTTTATACGATCCAGGCCGGGTGTCCGCCAACAGCTTTCCGTCGAGCGCGTCGGGCTCAGCGAACAGACAAGACAGGAGCTGCAGGAGAGGTTTGCGCTGATTTACACCGGGCAGAGAAGGCTGGCGAGAAATCTGCTGCGGGATGTGGTGGGCGGCTATATCGGGGCAAGACCGGAATCCATCGAAGCGTTGAAGGAGATGAAGCATTTGGCGGCTCTCATGCGCTTTGAACTGGAGGAGGGAAGCGTGGACGGCTTTGCGGAGCTGATGAACCGGCACTGGGAATGCTCCAAGAAATTGGACGGCGGCGCCACCAATACCTGTATCGAGCAGATCTTTCAGGTGTGTGAAAAGCTGATCTGCGGCAGATTTATCGCGGGGGCAGGAGGAGGGGGCTTTCTGCAGGTGATTCTTAAGAAGGGAGTCACCAGAAAAGAGCTGCATAAGCAGCTCTACGATGTGTTCCAGGACAGCGGTGTGGACGTGTGGGATTGTGAGATCCTTTTTTGAGGCGGCGAAGGGGCGTTTTATCAGTCATAATATTTCAGCGCGTAGACAAAACGCTCCGCAACCAGCTTTCTGCCCTTGGCATTCAGGTGCAGGTAGTCGGTCAGGCATTCCTCGGCTTCTGTGGCGGTGACGGTTCCGTACATATTATCCACAAAGGATACACGGTTGCGGATACAGGATTCACACTGCTTGAGCACATAGGTGGCAAGCACATTATAGCCCTCGCGCATGATGTCGTCCACAATATATTTTCCGGTGGTCTCGTCTATCTTATCGGTATAGGCATAGGTGGGGGACATGACAATGATGCGGATATGAGGGTAGGTCTCCTGGAGAAGCTGGATGCCTGCCTCAAGATTGCCGGTGAACCGGGTGATGTCCGTATAATCCTCATCGCTGTATATGGGATGCTGTGCCAGATAATCGCTGGCATCATACATGATGCCGATCACATCCACCTGGCTGAAGTCAATGGATTTGACGGTATCATAAACCTCCTGCGCCTCCGGAGGAGCGCTGCTGCCCAGGGTCTGCAGAGCCGCCTTGTAGCTCTGGTCAACCAGGCTGCCGCTGGCAAGATGGCACATCCAGTAGAAGTTAAAGGCATTTACAGGCGCTTCCTTCTCATAGCTGTTTTCGTAGGGCAGGGAGGCGAGATAGCTCCCTGAGACGGAACAGTTGTATACGGTGGCGTCCGCCATGTCGGCGATCAGGCTGGCCAGGCTGTCCTTTGCATTTCTGTCGTCCGCAAAGGGGGCGTTGCCGAAAAGCACGATCGTGGTTTCGCCGTCGTCGTTTGCGGGCTCGATGGGCATACCGCTTTTGTCCACCAGGCGGATAATGCTGTCAAAGGTATCGCTGTATTCTCCTGCACCGTCCTTGAAAATTTCGTCAAGATCTATATATTCGCCCCAATTTACAACCTTGTAAGCGATGACTGCGATGACCAGCAGCGCAACGGACGCCAGTACAATGTGAAGGTTGACATGGGAGAGGACCTTGAGGACAGGGTTGCCCCCGGACTTTGCAGGCTCGGAAAAGGTGTTATCCTGAGAGCTTCCCCTGCTCTTGCCTTTGTGGTTTTGGCCTTGTGATGCAATTGTTTCGTTTTCATCTTCAAAATCGGCAAGCTCCAAATCAACGATCTCTATGTCGGGTATTTTCGGCATCTGCTGTTCCGGTGTTCTTTTATCGCTCATTTTTATCTCCGTTTCTGATTGATGGCATAACTGCTATTATTTTACTATTATGCGGCTGGAAAGTCCACATTATTAGGACGATTTAAAAAGATTTAAGAAATTATGAAGAAATATAAAGAAATAGCTCTAATGCTTGAAGTACAGGGAGGGGAATGATATAATATTACAAAATTGTTAAATTTTGTCGGAGAGGATGTTATTTAAATGAAGAAGTGGTTCCGCCATAAAGAAAAACCGGTGCAGAGATTGGAAGAATGCGGGGAAGGTGCGGAGTACTGCGGTGCGGAGTGCCCGGAGGAATATTCAGAGGAAGAATATACGGATACGGAGTACGCGGAGCCGGAGTATATGGAATCCGAATATATGGAAGCGGAATATATGGAGCCGGAGGAATCAGGGGAAGACGAAGAATTTGGGGAATATGTAGGATATGAGGAAGCGGGGGAAGACGAAGGCAGCGGGGAGCCTGAGGGGTATGAGGAAGCGTCAGAAGATGAGGAATGCGGGGAATATGTAGGATATGAGGAAGCGGCAGAAGGTGAAGGCAGCGGGGAGCCTGAGGAGTATGAGGAAGCGTCAGAAGGTGAAGAATACGGGGAATATGTAGGATATGAGGAATCCGGGGAAGGTCAGGATTTCGGGTGCGCCCGGGAGGGTGAGGAGTATTTCTCCGCGGAGTGCCCGGAGGGATATTCAGAGGAAGAATATACGGATACGGAGTACGCGGAGCCGGAGTATATGGATTGCGAATACCCGGAAGCTTACCTGGAGGAAGAATACCCAGAAGAATATATAGAGGAATATGAAGAATCCTGTATAGACACAGCCTACATAGAAGAATCCTGTATAGACACAGCTTGTATAGAAACAGTTTGCATAGAAACTGCCTGTATAGAAACGGAATATATGGAGTCTGAGGAATCCGGGGAGTTCATAGAGCCTGAGGAAGTCAGGGATGAAGAATATGCGGAAACCGGAGCGTATTTTGAGGAGGCGTATCAGGAGCCTTATGGGGAGGGTGCCGGGGAGCCCTGTGAGGAGTCTTCGCTTTGGGGAGGAGAGAGCAATCGGGAGCCTGCCGGTTCACGCAAGACCGGTTCAGGGGGATGGCTGCGGCGCAGCCTGGGAAAAATGGATGCGATAGACCGGGTAATGCTTGTAACCGGGGTGGCTGTCCTGATTTTGGCAATTGCTGCGGGAGGCATTTTTATCAGCTCAAGAATCAGGGAGAACCAGGTGGCGGATTTTGCGGGCCTGGGCGCGCAGCTGGAGGGTATCTCCATTATCGGGGAAAAGGGCCTGGCGGCGGTGGCGGACGCCGAGACGGCAAGAATACAGGCGGCGGTTTTGGCCGAGGAAGAAAACGAGGAGAAGAAGGATTACAACGAGACCGCGTATGACAGGCAGGTATCTGTATCCCCGGTGTTTACTTCCATTCAAAAGGATTTGAAGATCAAGTTTATCAACCAAAGAACCGGGAAGCTGGTGCCTAACGTTCCCTTTTCCGTAACGGTGACAGACCCTGCAGGAAAGAGCCTTACCTGGTTCGATGATGACATGGACGGCATTATATATAAAAAGGATATTGCCGGCGGGCAATATCAGGTAAAGATGGAGGAGCTGCAGGACTCCGGTTATTCGGATTATGCGGTACCGGGGGTTATACTGACCGCGGCTGTGGAGGAGGAAATCGTCTATAAGCAGGTGGACGTTGCAAACGAGGTAAAGAAGGAAGACGAGGTCAACGCTGCCCAGGAGGATACCAAGCAAAATGAAACCGTGGTGGAATCCGTTCTAAAGGATACGGTAGCCTGGGTGGAAAGCAGGGTCATTACGGATACATACAATGAAATTTCCAGAAGCGAGATTCCCGACCCGCTCACATTAGCGATGAACAGAGCCCTGGTGGTCACCGGCGAGGAGTCCGGGCTGCCGGACGGCATGCCAAGGACGGCAGCGGAATCTGTGTCCGGGGGAGATGCCGCTGCCCCGGAGGACGAGGAAGGGACTGAGGGCGCAAGCCTTACCGTTGAGCTGAGCAGCTCGTCCGCAACGGTATATTTGAATGGGTCTGCGGTGATAAACGCCGTTATACATAATACATCCGGCGAGGCGCAGCAGGTGACGGCGGAGTCTTCAAATGCCGGGGTGGCGCAGGTCAGCGTCTCGGGGCTGGCGGTAACCGTCACAGGCGTGGGGGAAGGCAGCGCCGATATTACGGTCAGATATACCGAAGGCGGCCGGGAGGCTGCGGCGGTCTGCAGGGTGACGGTCAGGGCGCATCCAAGCGAGGATACAAGGACGAAGCTGAAGGACGCAGCCGGCAGACAGCTGTATGTATCGGAAAACGACGGGTACAGGGAAGCGGTTTACGCGGATTATTATAAGGCGGAAAAATTCTTCCTGAAGGGGGATGTCAGGTATTCCGGGTGGCAGACCATTGAGGGGCGTATCTATTATTTTACCGCGGACGGCGCTAAGGTAACGGGAGA
>ERZ808051.1783-NODE-1783-length-12849-cov-8.688537_pt1 | contig 12849 bp, 19 predicted proteins | sample MGYA00380199_ERZ808051 | MGnify/ENA primary metagenome ERZ808051 (study PRJEB31490, sample SAMN06133391) | mouse gut metagenome | isolation source: J11 | host: mice | place: China: Chengdu | collected 2015-05 ...
AGGGCATAGAAACGGCGATTTTTGATTTTTCGTTTTGTTACTTTTGGCAAAAGTAACGCAAAAGCACTTTCGACAGCCAGAGCCTATCAAAAGTACATTGCGCCCTGCCGGGGGCTTGCCGTGTGTCCGTACATATGCAGTGCTTGTTATACTTCCATTCTGACAGCGCACAAGCCCCATAGAGCGACTTTTTGACGATATGCAAGGAAATCTACACCAAACCAATTAAAGCCCGATATGGGGCAAATATGAGGGGCATAGGGGTATATTCTAAAAAAGGTACTACATAAACACTTTAAACGCCGGAAACAACCAAGAAGAAATAAAAAGCCCCTGCCGGAGCCTTGAGGGCAGCAGGGGTTATATTTATGCTTTAATTTCTTCATGTATCTTTTGAAGCCATTCATAGTATTGCTTTTCATTGGTTATATCTTCGTAGAACGCCATTTTTTCAGTTTTTGGCTTTTTGCCCTGGCATACAGACCAATAATAATTTGATTCTGTCCTAAAGTGGTAAGTAGGCGTATTATCAGGAGCGACCAGCCCGGCATATCGTGAAATGGTTTTGCTATCCTTACAATTATTTATCAAGTCCATAATATTCTTGTGGAGCTGGCGGCACTTGTTATTTTTGCGAATGGTATTAGGCACATCATTAGAACGGCAGCAGTCGCAATAGACTGTTTGCGGATAGCTTGTAGCATATAAAGCCCCACAATGGGAACACGTTTTTATAATAAAACTTATGTCTTGATTAAAAAGCAATTCCTCAAAGTCAAGCGGAAATATATACCACTCATAAAGCACTTCATTTTCTTTATCATTACTTGGCGGTTCTATTATATATTTTTTTGCTATTTCTTCTTTTCCGTCTGTAAATTCCCCACAATGCACATATACGCCGTCCATGCGAATATTTTGAAATACTGATTTTCTGTAAGAATCATATTCACTGTCAGAACTTGCAATATCCTTTTTTTCTTCAATCGGTATTCCAACATTGAAGCGAAAAGCTATATCAAAAACACAATCGAATATTGTTTGCAAGTCTTTTCTTCTGTTTGTCCGGCATTTATGAACAAACGGAAGATTTTCATATAAATAATCTAAATCACTTTTCACACATTCATAAGGTTCACGCAGTTTTTCAAACATTTTCTGCATTTTGTTTTCGTCTTTTAAATTGCTTTTAATTTCGGCAACAGCCTTTTTGCCATATTCCGTAGAATATCCGTTCATCATAAAAGGGCTTATTTGATTAGCATACATTTTTTTGAATGTTTCAAAATCTTTACCAGAATACATAGTATTCAAATAGTCAAGCGAAAAAGTGCCGAATGGCATTGAACGCCACCGCCCATCACTAAGCACTTGCACCCATTTTCTTAATTTTTCAAACTTATAAACAATCATTTTTAAACCCTCCATTCATTAGACAAAATCAAAGAAAAAACTTTCAAACTAATTTTTCTTTGTACAAATAGTTGCGCTTTTATATAATAATTACTATAATTACATTAGAAAGAAAGTTTATAAAACTGATTATCTAATAGAAATGATACACCAAACGAGGGAAAAAGTCAATGGAAAATAAAGCAGATATGCCGAACTGGAACAGATTTGTAAATGAGGTTCTAAGCGGCAGATATAAAGGAAGTGAAAACCAGCAGAATGAAGATAGTGTGCAATATAGACAGAACACAGTACCGGGCAAAGCCGGAGCCGGAGCAGATAAGGAAAATACAATGCAATCTTGAAACACCGCAAGAAATAGATGTGCAAGACCTTTTCGGCGTGATATGTTCCGGAGGAAGTTTTCGGACTGCTGCCATAAGTGGAAATTCTGATAAGGGCTTTATATCTCAACAGCTTTTTGCAGTAGACATTGACAATGCAAAGGACAAAGCCCCCATTCCTGAAGTTGACCGCCTGACACCCGAACAAGCGATAGACCGGGCAAGGGCAGCAGGATTGACACCGAACTTTATTTATCCGACATTTTCAGATAGTCCAGAATTGAGAAAATACAGAATATTATTTTTGCTGGACATTCCAATTATCGAAACAGAACTAAGGGGCAGAATAGCCGACTACATAACAAATGTTTTCGGCGTGGCGGCAGATAGTAAATGCAGGAATCCGGCAAGGCTATTTTTTGGAACGGATAAGCCGCCAATATTGACGAATACGGACGATATAAACCAGCTTGAAAGAATTATACCCCTGCTGCCGGACAAGCCCAAAACAGAGCCAAAGACGAAGCCAAAGACAAGGCGTAAGCCAACGGCAAAGCCGGAATACAAGGCGAGAGCCGGGGGCAAAAGCAATATTGACCTGATAAAAGAACATGAGTGGGGAGAGCTGGCGGAGCGGATCGGGAGCAAAGAGAAGAAAGTATTTGAAAATGTGGCAGACTTCAAAGCCGAGGTATGGCGAAATGCCGATATTACGGAACTGCTGGAAATAGATACCCCGAAATCATTTTGCTGTATCTTCCATGACGATAACAGCCCATCGGCAAGTATTTATTTTGGTGATTGCGGAAAATGGCTATATAAGTGCTTTTCAGGTAATTGCAAATACGGAGATAAAGCCCTGACTATCCATTCTATCATAGCCAATCTTGCCAATATAAAGGCGTGGGAAGCATGGGAAGCTATAAAGCAGATTTATAATTGCGAAGTTTTAAGGACACCGCAAAGCGAACGATTACAAGGGGAACTGCTGGAGATAGCAGAAATCCTTGACACACTGGACGAAACGGGATTTAACGCACAATGCCCGGTAGCTTCTAAAAATGTGCGGTATGCAGTCGAATTGTATCATCACATTCTAAGGATTGCTGGACGGAATATAAGCCCATACACGAAAGAAGATAAGGTTATATTCTTTTTCAGCTTGCGGCAGCTTGCCAATGAATCCGGCAGAAGTCCAAACAAAGCCAACAAAATAAACCAGTACATAACCATGCTGGCGTATCATGGAATGATTGAAAAGTTATCTGATGAACAAGTACCAATGGCACTATTGAAGAAAGCCTATGAGCATACAAAGGAAAATCAGCGGCATATACAGTTTTACGCTTTGCAGGGCTGGAACAATGACACGCTGCTAAATATTGAGGATAACGGAAACCGCTGGAAGCGGAACGGATATAGGCAAAATGGTATTTCTTATGAAATGTTTTACCGAACCGAGGGGCAGGAGGTAGCAAGCCGACTATATCCATTGAGTAGCAAGACCACAAAGGAAGATAAAGTTATCACAAAGAAGCCCACGAAATCAGCAGACGAAAGGCATGAAGCTATTATGAATGTGTGCATAGATTTGATTATGGAAAAGGGATATACCACAGAAAAGGAAATCGCCCAGGCATTAAGGGGCAGGGGCATAGGTAAGGAACTTTCAGATAGACAGATAAAGCGGAGCATTACGGATATTTGCGAATGTAATAATCTGATAAAGACACGAAGCACAAAAGCATTGAAAGAACAGTTTAACATTGTTTCCAGTGGATACCCGACAATCATATATAGGGGAGATTGACAGAAAAGGGGTACACAATATAAAAGAATATCTACTTATCATGTACCCCTTTTTTTATCCAGTAGCAATATAACTACAGTAGAAAGTGAGGTGTGAAATATGAGCGATTGCACATTTACCATTGAAAAGCATATTGCCACATTATCAGGCGGCGAGGGCGAAGTGTCAAAGCAGATAAACTTTGTTTCATGGAATGGCAAACCAGCAGTAATTGATATAAGGGCATGGAGTAGCAAAGGGAAGCCATACAAGGGCATAACGCTTGACGAATCAGAAGCAAAGGCACTGAAAGAAGCCCTTGAAATGGCGTTTTGATTAAGTGCAACGGACTGATACACAATTTATAAAAAGGAGAGTGTTTTTTACATGAAAAATGAAGAAAAACCAATAGGCAGGGGGAAGTTTGCGGTTATGGCATGGGAAGAAGCTAAAAAATGCGGCGGTCTTTCCTATTCCCCGGAGCAGATACAAGCCATTTTGGAAGAAAGCGGTGATGAAATGCTGACAAGGGAAGAAGTGAAAAACAGAATTTCAGCTTATTTGCAAAGCTGTATAACAATGTCGCAAGACGAAGAAACGCAAGAATTTAATTATGTGTGGAAACGGAATCCGACAAAAAGCGGTTTAGCACTTGCATTGTCTGTTTCCCCTCAAACGCTTATTGACTATGTAAAGGGTTCTGACCGTAGGGGGAATACATACAAGCCGGAGGGAGAAAACAAAGGCAGACAGAAGATTGCTACGGCAGATTTTGACCTTATCAGAAAAGCCTATATTCTCATTGAAGATTTTTATGAACAGAAATTAGGTGATAACCGTAATAATGCTGGGGTTATATTCTGGCTAAACAATAAAGAAAATACGAGGTGGTCTAATGAACAGGAATTTAAGTTTGGAGCAATCGAGGAGCCGGAAAGAAAAGTTTTAAGGGCTGATGAACTTCCTATATTTTTAGGCATAGAAGAAGAAAGGGAAGAATGGGAAAAGAGAAATAATATTCTGCCGGAACTGATAGACAACGAAAAGGAAAGCGAGGGATAGCATGGACTACACACGAATAGCAAGGCTACACAACAAAGTATTTTCCACGCCACGAAACAGCCCAGAACGAGAGCAAGCCTATTCTGCATTGAGTGAAGCAGATCGGGCAGCAGTTTTTGATTATGATATGGGTATCAGAAGTGGACGCATTAAGGCGTTAAATATCAATGAGCAGGAGGAAAGCGAAATTATGACCTATGAAACATTCAAGCGGAAATCAGATAGCAGCGAAAAAGGAACATTGAGAGAATTATCAAAATTTGCTAAGGAATCCCCGGAATTATACCAGCAGTACCGGGAGAGATACCACAGGGAGCAGGACGAACAGCAAAAGCTACATAATAGGCGATTGACGGAAAGCACATTCAAAAATAAACCATATAGCTTTAGGTAGGAGGGAAAATTTATATGAATCAAGCAGAATATGAGCGCATGGTAAAAATATACAATTATGTGTATTCCGCACCGCCAAACACGAAAGAAAGGGAAAAGCGGCTTGCAGAAATAGGGGAAGAAACTTCAAGTAAGCTATGGGATTTCTATTGTGGAATTTGCTCTGGACGAATAAAACAGCCTGAACACACAAACAGCGAGGTAGATACAATAGGCGAAAAGAAGATTACAAGCTATGAGGATTTTATAAAAGCGTTAAGATGTGGGGAAAGTAATATGCTTTGCAAATTCAGGCGAAACAATCCTGAAAGATATACCTATTATGCTGAACAAATGGAAGCAAGTTTTGGACGCAAAAATCCGGCGAAAAAGCAAGATATTAAGCGGTTAGCAGAAGAACAGAAACGGCGTAGTGAAATTATGGCAATTCAAGACACAACGGAAAGGCACAAGGCAATATCTGAAAATATGGCACTGTTTGTGCGGTAAAAGAAAGTGAGGGCTTCAAATCATGATAACTGCGGAACAAGCCATAAAGCGGCTATATGGGGCTTATGGGAAGTTTGGAGTATCTAAAGACCTGATAACACGCCTTTTCATGGACGGTATCGGGCAGCAGGGATTTACACCGCTTGCCACTTATAATTTGCTTAGAATGAGTTTAGGGGAAGAATTTGAGCAGCAGGAGTATTTTTCAGTGAAAGAAATTGCTGAAATGCTGGAAACGTCCGAAGAAGAAGTGAGACAGCAGATAGCACAGCTTCAGGAGCAGAACGGGGCAAAACCAATAGAAACTATGCAGGGCTGGCAATGGTACTTCCCAAACGGTATAAAATAGCATAATTCAAGGGGGAAAGTCCTAAAAGTACGTTTTCTATAACAGAATACGAACTTTTTAAGGGCTTTTTTCTATGTTTTGGCGTGATTTTAGGGCTTTTCAATTCTTTATCATAAAATACGAACTTTTTCTTGACAAATAACGAACTTTTTTATATGATGGTATCAGATAGAAAAAACCACCACATACACGAAAGGAAGTAAACGGAATGAATAAAAGAACAGTCGCATTATCACAAGAAGATTATAGGGCAATCATAACAGCCATTCAAAACGGTTTTCAGTATGAGCAGGACGGAAACACAAAGAAATTTAGGGCAAATATAAAGCTGGCTACCATATTACAGCTTGAAGCAAATACCGGGCTACGCATAGGGGATATATTAGATCTGACATTATCAAAGATAGTAAAGGACGGAAACCGCCGCCGATTTGATGTTATCGAACAGAAAACAAAGAAGCCAAGAACCTTTACTATTCCTGAAAGTGTTTACTCTTTCCTAACTGACTATGCAATGCAGAACAATATAACCAAAGACCAGCCTTTATTTGTTGGTAACAATGGTAAGAAGATAAGCGAAAGAGCCATACAGAAGCAGTTAGCAATAGTATGTGACTATTTAGGATTGGATGGCATAAGCACACATTCATTTAGAAAGACCTTTGCTACAACAGCATACACAGACAGCAATTATAATATTGAATTGGTAAGACAGTTATTACAGCACAGTAGCACCAGCACCACACAGCGATATATAGGCATAGGCACAAAGCAGATAGAAGAAGCATTACAAGGCACAGCAAGTAAACTATTGATAGGATAATCATAATGGCAGCAGGGCAAGGCGAACCACCACGCACAAGGCAAGAGTGGAACGCCTTTTCTTTTTATATATAATCGTTTACTATTTACTATCCATTATCTACTATCTACAATTTACATACAGAAAAGGCATAGCCGGGGGGGTTATATAGAAACGCCGCTTGCGTGGTAGTAAGCGTGTCGAACTGCCGAGCATTTTCAAAAAGCCTCCTGTTGCCTACTCTAAAAATTATTCAAAAATTGTAAAAAGGGGCGTACTCGAAAGCACACCCCATGTTCCTATCTGTAACCACCACGGAAACAGACAGAATGAACATATCTATTATATCGTGGCAGCAATCAAAAGACAAGTAAATAAAATATTCCTGAAAAAATCAAAAAAGGCTTGCAATTCCCTTTTATATAGTATATATTATAGGTGTAAACAATCTACAATCCACTATCCACAATTTACAGTAGATTATAGATAGTTTATAGAAAACAGAATATCAAAAACCACCACAAACAAGCCCGACTATGGAAATAAAGCCTTTTTGTGGGGCTATTTTTCATTTTTAGGGCAGCAAAAAGAAAGGAGTAAGACAGAATGAACAACAAAAAACTGAATACCGAAAAAGGGAGAGCCGCAAAGAAAAAGGGGTTTTTCAAGAAGTGGGCTGACCGTCCGACAAAGCAGGAGATTCAGGAACTCAAAAGCTATTATAACCGCCTGACTGTTGCCGTACCTGATGAAATGGCTATGGATATTTTGGACAGCCCTGAAAAATTCCACTTCCTTATGCTGCTGAAAGTTGCTGACTATGCCAAATTAGGAAAAAGCTGGGCGATTCTGACCGCCGCCAAAATCGGCTACATTGCTGGGAAAGGCGGTACAGACCATGAAAAAGATTGAAAACATGAATTTTCAGGAAACAAAAGCAGCCTTTACCAAATGGGAAGCAAAGCACCCCCGGCTTGATGGTTTTGACATGGGCGGCTTAGTCCTGACACAATGCGGAGAAATCACAAGGGCAGCAGACCGAGAAGCTATTGCTACAATGCTTTATGACCTTTTCAATTATGGCTTTATGGCAGGATATAAGCAATCAGAAGCCGAACTGAAAGCAAAGATTGATAAGCGTGTAAAAGACGATATGCACCGTAAACTTTTGGAACTTGTCTATTATTTGCCTTTTGGGTGCAAAGCAGAGTATTTTTATTGCATGATGTCCCATCTGCTGCCGGAAGATTGCTTTTATCTTATGCCAAACAGAGTAACAAAACCTATGCTTGAAATCCGGGCAGAACGTGAGGACAGAAAAGCAAAGGAAACAGAGCCAGAGCCGGAACAGACCGCAGAAGAAAAGCAAGCCAGAGAATACCGCTACAATATCGCAAGAATGGTATACGATATTGAAAGCCTTGATACTATCGAAAGCATATACAGCTTTATCATGGGTATATTGTCGGCAAAGAAAGGCGGCGAAAAGTGAGCAAAAACCACCACGAAACACCCACCAGCAGAAGCGACACAATAAAAAGACTTGATGAAATCCTGCTGAATACCCTTGAAGTGCTGGAAATCCTTAAAAGTATCAAAAATGAAAGCAAGTGCAGGTAAGCCTTAAAATGTATCACTACAACGTAGTTTATATGTATTACGTTGTAGTGTATTACATATTTTCCGTTTTATAAAAATTGAAATTTTAAGTATTACAAAGAAATACAATGTAGTGTATTACAAGAAAGGCGGTTATATTATGGCAGATGGTAAGGAACTGAAACCAAAATCATTCAGAATTGATGATGAAACAGCGGAAAAATTCAAGGAAATATCAAACACTATCGGCGGTAATCAGCAGGAAACACTTGCAAAACTCATTGAAGCATTTGAATTTCAGTCCGGCAAAGCTATATTGACCGAAAAGAAAGCAGATATAGAGCAATTTGAAAAGTATATCACTGCTATTACTCGTATGTTTATGGGAAGTCTGGAAGATAACCAGAACATAACCGAAACAGTAAGAACGGAATTTGACGCACTTTTAAAGTCTAAAGATACTACTATTCAGGATTTACAAGAAAAATTGACCGTAGCAAAGCAATTAAAAGAAGAAGCCACCACAAGGGCAAAGGCACACGCTGACGAAAACGCTAGATTAAATAGCGTAATTGATAATCTGAATAATGAATATAACTCCAAAATGGACGATATGCAATCCATGTTATCTGATAAGGATAGCCTTAATAAAGCCCTGACAGATTCATGCAATGACCTTAAAGCTAAAATCGAGGGAATGAAAGAAGCTGCAGAACAGTCGGCAATACTTCGGGAAGAATTGGAACAGCTAAGAAAAGAGCATGAAAAGGTTATTCGGGAACAATCAGACCTTGAAAAGCAAGTGCAGCAGGACAAGACCGCCCATGAAAAAGCCATAACGGAATTGAAACAGCATGAAGCGGATTCTTTAGAACGCCTGAAAGAGCAAGCACAAATTTCACAGGATAAAGCGGTATTACAGATTGAAAAATCATATCAGGAACAGATTCAAAAATTAAAAGCTGAAAAGCAAGCAGAAGTAGACAAGTACCAACAAAAATATTTCTCTTTACTGGAACAAATTCAGAACTCACAAGCCAAAGAATCAAAGGGGGCGAGTGAATGAAAACTATATCCGTATCAAATGTAAAAGGCGGAGTTGGTAAGACTACGACAGCCGCTATACTATCGGCAGGACTAACAGCAAAGGGCTATAAAGTGCTGATGATTGACAGCGATCCGCAGACTAATCTAACAATGTGCTTCATGCCGGAGCCGCAGGACGGAACACCGAGCCTATACCATGTTTACGCAGAAGGAAAGACACTTGACGAAGTGAAAACCGCTATCAAACTGAATCTTGATTTAGTAATGGGCGATTTTGAATTATGTAATGCTGATATGCAATTTTTGAAAGCTGGCAGACTGAAAATGTTAAGAAAAGCCTTTAAGGATTTGAAAAGCAATTATGATTTTGTGGTAATCGACACGCCGCCTAATTTAGGTATCTTGTCATTAAACGCTTTTCTTGTAAGTGATTATATCATTGTACCAATGGCGGCAGACTCTTTTTCCCTTAAAGGCGTAAGATTGTTAAAACAAACACTTGATGAAGTGGAAGAAGAAACAGAAAAAGATATATCAGTTGTAGGGCTACTGCTGACAAAATACACAGACCGAACCAATGTAGCAAAGCTTTTAGAAAAATCGGTAAATTCTGCTGCCGAACTGCTAAATACAAAAGTATTTGATAGCAGAATCCGGCAAGCTACTGTTTTGCAGGAAAGCCAAATTGCAAAAATAGATTTACTGGAATATGCACCAAAAGCCCCTGTTACTGCTGACTATCAGGCTTTTATTGATGAATTATTGAATAGAATCGAGGTGTAGAGAATGGGATTGAATTTGAAACTACAACAAGGCGTAGATTCGACAGAAAACGCTATTGAAGAAGCAAAACAGGAGCAGACCGCAAGGGAAAGCCGGAAGCCCCCATATACAGATGAACAGATGGACGAAGCACTAAAGACCGTTTATAGAACTGGAAAGCAGATAGACGGAGCAAACTATCTGAACATTAACAAGGGTACATTCAACAAGAAAATAAGGGAAATCGAGGAAAAAGAGCCGGAGCGAGTGAAACGCCTGAAAGCAGAAGTAGAAGCAGAAAAGGACACGCCACAATCCCCACAGAAGCCCGAAACAGCCCCCGAACCGCACGAGCCTATACAAACACCAGTAGCAGAAGAAAAAGCCGAGGAAAAGCCGCCTACAAAGCCACAGAAGCAATCTTTTTCATTCCGGGCAGACCAAAGCAAGATTGAAAACTGGAAACTGTACGCTGAAACAATCGGCACAAAGGACATAGGCACATTATGGACTGCTGCCATTGATGAATATATCAGCAATCACGCATTGACCGCAGACCAGCAAGCAATATATGACTTGAAAAAGAAAGCCGCTGAAATGGCGAAAAAGCAAAAGTAAATTGTAGATTGTTTATAATTTACAGTAGATTGTAAATAGTGGATTGTAAACACAATGGAAGTAATAGCAAAACTTCCCTTTTTATTTTCATTGACACCGGGGCATACTTTGAATATAATAGAAGTACAGAAACAAATACATGAAAACGTACATTTTTTAGAAAAAGGGGGGCATGAACCATGTTAGCGGTAAAATCTGTAAATGTCCGGGATAACTTCAAAGAATGGTGTGATAAAATCAGCATGGGAGAAACCGTTGTTATTTCAAGACCACGAAACGAAAATATCTACATGATAAATGAAGCCGAATATAACGCCTTACAGAAAGCAAAGCGGAACGCTGAATATCTTGCTATGCTGGATAAATCAGATGAAGAACTGAAAGCCGGAAAAGTAGTAGTTAAGACTATGGAAGAACTGGAAGCTATGGAGAACTGAAACCATGAACATTTTATTTACTGATACCGGCTGGAATCAATATACAGAATGGCAGGGGCAAGATAAAAAGACCGTAAAAAAGATAAACCAGCTACTAAAGAGCATAGACCGGGACGGAGCAATGCAGGGCATAGGAAAGCCGGAACTGCTAAAGCATGATAAATCAGGACTATACAGCAGACGGATAGACGAAGCAAACCGCCTTGTATATGAAATGTCCGGCAATCAAATTATTGTAAAATCCTGCAAAGGGCATTATGAAGATTGAAGAATGGGAAGTTGTCAAAGGGCAGCTTCCTTTTTTGTGTCCTTATGGCAGCAGGACAAGACCGCCCATCACGCCCCGGAACTGCTGCCGATACCCTTAATTTGAGTTATCCACACGCCGCAAAGCCTTATTTTATGCTGGAACGGTAGTTTTTACCGTCCCGGAACGGTAGTTTTTATCGTTCAAGATAGGTAATTTTTACCGCCCCGGAACGGTAGTTTTTACCGCTAAAATAAAACCATTGAAATATACCTATGTTAAATATATCCATCTATCTATCAGGAATGACAGACGGAAAGACGGACACACGCACACACGAAATAAAGGTTGATTTATTCCGTTTTGTCTGCTACAATATCTTGTATATATTTCCAGTAGAAAGGGGCTGATTTTGTGGCAGAGGGTAAAAAGAATTTAGTTGTAACCATTGATGAAGAATTACACCAGCGGCTAAAGGTTCATTGTGTAGAGCAGAAAACAAGTCTTAAAGAAATGATAATCAGGCTAATATCTAAAGAATTGGAAGAAGCGGAGAGAGCAAAAGAAAGGAAGTAATAAGGCATGGAAGAAAGATTCATAGTACAGACTTCCACGCCGGAAAGAAAATTTGTAAAGGTATATCTTGACTTCTTAAACGCTGGACTACTAAGCGGAAAAGAACAGATAATCTTTATTCACTTAAAGCAGTATATCAATTTTGCGAATGATACCGGCACAGTCCGGGGCGAGGTTTACCCAACGCTTGCCACCCTTGCAAAGAATGTAAAAATGTCTGAAAAGACAGTAAGGACGGTTTTACAAGGCTTACAGAAAAAGGGCATACTTGAAATAAAGCAGCAGGGCATGAACAAACCAAACATTTACAAAATAAATGATTCTGCCGGAATGTGGAAAGCTGGAAATGCGGAAGAATTAAGGGCAGCAGTAGACGAAATCGAAGAAAAGAGAATGATTGACCTATTGACCGCAAAAGGCTATTACATAAGCAAAGAAAAAGGGCTTGTATCTGACAGCGACCAAACCGCAGACACAAGCACCATGAATTACAATTCGTCTATAGGAAATGATAGCACCAAAAGGGCGAAAAGTCAAGCGGAACGGTACAGCATGGAGCAGATAAAGGAATTATTTGATTATGCTATCCTGATAGCAGACCACCCGGAGCATGAAGCCGATCTGCAGGCGGTATTTGATATTTTGTATGAAGTATTGAACACCAGCAAGCCGACAGTGAGAATATCAGGCGAGGACAAGCCGCAAGCGGTAGTAGCCGGAAAGCTGATGAAGCTGACACATTATGATATTCAGTATGCTATTGATAAATTCCATGAGCAGACCGGGGAAATAAAGAACACAAGGGCGTATCTGCTGACAATCCTATATCACAGCCGGGAACAATCCTATCTTGATTTGATGAATTTAGGGCATAGAAACGGCGATTTTTGATTTTTCGTTTTGTTACTTTTGGCAAAAGTAACGCAAAAGCACTTTCGACAGC
>ERZ808051.1784-NODE-1784-length-12846-cov-4.420471_pt1 | contig 12846 bp, 11 predicted proteins | sample MGYA00380199_ERZ808051 | MGnify/ENA primary metagenome ERZ808051 (study PRJEB31490, sample SAMN06133391) | mouse gut metagenome | isolation source: J11 | host: mice | place: China: Chengdu | collected 2015-05 ...
TGTACAAATTGATAATAAGTCATAAATCTCCTTTTGCCGGGCGGTATTCGTTTTCATATGCCTTTTCTGAATTATGGCAGGAACTCTGCCTTTGGAATTATCAGAATTGATAAAATATTATGGTAGTACCATTATAAAAAAGCCCCGCATAAAATGCAAGGCTTTTTTTCATTTCCGTCTCATTATGCTCTTGAAAGGTAATCTCCGGTACGGGTATCAATCTGAATCACATCACCCTGATTTACAAAAATAGGAACATTTACCTGTGCTCCTGTCTCTACGGTAGCCGGCTTTGTCACGTTTGTCGCTGTATCACCCTTCACACCAGGCTCAGTCTCTGTAACCTCCAGCTCCGCAAACATTGGCGGCTCTACAGAAAAGATATTTCCTTTGTAAGATACCATCTTTACCATATCATTTTCTTTTACAAATTTCATTGCATCGCCGATGGCATCGTCTGCCAGCGCGATCTGGTCATATGTCTCCATATCCATGAAATTATACATATCACCCTCTGCGTACAGATACTGCATCTCTTTTTTGTCGATGTGGGCCTGGGGATATTTTTCTGTCGGACGGAAAGTCTTCTCCACAACACCGCCATCTACAACATTTTTAAGCTTGGTACGAACAAATGCTGCACCCTTGCCCGGCTTAACATGCTGAAATTCCAATATCTGGTAAATATTTCCGTCAATCTCAACGGTCACGCCATTCTTAAATTCTCCTGCTGCGATCATATATAATCCTCCTTTAATTCTCGCTGTTACATTTATAAAAGTCATGCTTTTTCATGCAGGCATGAAATGCACAGCCTGTTGACACTTGTATCATTTTATAATAATTTCCAGCTTTTTTCAACCTTTTTTTATTCTTCGCGGGTCATTCTTTGCTTTCTTTTGTAAAAATACAGCACGATCCGCTCCAGATAACGCTTGAGGACAATCTGGATCTCTTCTTTAGGATACATCGGCTTGACCAGGATATTGCGGATTCCCGCCCGTTTTGCGCCCCACACATCGGTAAATAACTGATCCCCCACGAAGATCGTGTTTGTCCGGTCCGTTTCCATCATCTCCATGGCGCGGATGTAGTTCTTCCGGGCCGGCTTGCGCGCGTTAAAAATGTATCTTGTCCCGATCTCTTCATTGAACATCTTCACCCTGGGCTCCTGGTTGTTGGAGATCAGGCAGGTGGCAAATCCGATTGATTCCAACCTGCCAAACAGCTCCTTTGCCCTCTTGTCCGCAGGCGCGCCATGGGGAACTAGGGTATTGTCGATATCAAAGATCACGCCCCGGTATCCCTCTTTATATAGTTTTTCAAAAGGGATGATATAGGTGGAAGCCACATATTCATCCGGAAAGAACATATCAAACATATCCCCGTCTCCTTTCCCTGAGTCCGATACTGCTGTTTATACCCCCCCCCGGCCAGCCAAAGCTCCTGCAGCAGGCTGACAGGGCCGCTACAGCTTCGCGATCAGCTCCTCGCAGATCTGGAGTACGCTCTTACCGTCCGTATAGATCACGATATCCGCCGCCTTTTCGTATTTTTCCCGGCGTTTTTCCATCAGCTCCGCAATAAATTCCACATTGTTGTTTCCGTTCAGGATCGGACGGTCGGTACTGTCCTTCACACGCTCATAAATCGTATGAGGGCTTGCGGTCAAAAGCACCACGCGTCCGTTTTTCTTCATCTCCGCCACATTTTCTTCCCGGAGCGCGGCGCCGCCTCCGCAGGAGATCACCGCCTGCTTCCGAAGCTGCATCTCTTTCAGGAGCTGGGTTTCCCTGTTGCGGAAATATTCTTCCCCGTAGGTCGCGAAGATATCCGGGATGCTCATGCCCTCCCGCTCCGCGATCACCTGGTCCATCTCCACCACATCCATGGCGAACATGGTGCTGAGGTACTCGGAAACCGTCGATTTTCCCGCCCCCATAAAGCCGATCAGAACAATATTATAGTCAAACAGGTGTCTTGCCTGGATCCGTTTGCTGCTCCTGACAATTTCCGAAAAGACGTTCTCGATCTCATTCTGATAGCGGTGACCTTCCAGCCTTTCCTGTCTTCTGTGCTCCTGCTTCTCCTCCTGTGCAGGCTGCAGGACGGGCATGCCGTACTCCTGCTTGTAGGCCATGATCTTTTCTATAATCGAATTGCGCTCCTCCAGAACGTCGATGATCCTGTCATCGCACATGGCAAGCTGTTCCCGGTACATCTCCAAATCGTTCATCTTTGTTTCTCTTCTCCCTTTTCCTGATTCTGATCTGTTTTTCCGCCTCATACCCACGGAACGGAAATCCGGAAGCCTCCCGCAGGCTTCTGTTTCCTCCATTTTCCGTCTGTCTGCTTATTCTTCTTTGATCTTCGTTTTCAGAGCGGCATCCACATCCGCCTTGAAAAGCTTCCACGCGTCTTCATTTTCCACAAAATACTTGGGGCAGTTCTTTTCCGTCACATCATAATGCCGGATGACCGATTCTGCGTCCAGGTCATATTTTGCACACAGAAATGCCGTCAGCCGGACCATGGAAATATAGGTCTCCTGATTGAACTTTCCCGTAGCGTCGGGATGGCAGCACTCAATGGAAATGGTATCGCGGTTGCGCTCATTGGACGCATAAGCGACCTCCTGGGTCGGAATACACTGCACGATCTCACCGTCCAGTCCCACGATGAAATGGCTGCTCACAGAGGCCCCGTGCCCGTCCTGCAGGCTATTGAAATAGTCCCGATTCTGCTGCGCCGTACTCCCCGGATTGGCCGTATAGTGGATCACGATCCCAGCAACGGAATCCACTTCCGTTCCCGGCCTGGAATAGTCATTCACATCCAGAAGCTGAACACTGATCTCCGGCTCCGACGCGTCCAGGCTAAGCCCGCTGGTCTCCACCTCCTCGGCGGAACAGCGGGTGAGCAGGAACATCACCAGCAGCGTCAGCAGCACCCCGGCCGCGATTCCGGCCAGAAAGCTCTTTGGCTCCAGATTGACGCGGACTGTCAGCTTCCGGGAACTTTTCTTCTTTCTTCTTTTTTTCTTCCGTTTTCCTTTATGCTTCGCAGCCTTCCCCACGCTCTTCTGTACCGTGCCGCCTGGCCCCGCGTTTTTCAGATCCGTACTGCCCAGGTCTATGCCGCTCTGCCCGGTTCCTCTCTGTTCCGTGCTCTCCTGTTCCATCTTTATCTGCTCCGTACATTTTCCCCGCATGCCTGCGCCGAAGCGCGGCTGCTGCTATTTTTCTGCAACTCCTTATGCAGGTTTTTATTCGTCCACGCTGTAGTTCGGCGCTTCCTTCGTGATATGGATATCGTGAGGATGGCTTTCCTTCAGCGAAGCAGCGGAAATCTTCACGAACTGGCCGTTCTGCTTCAGCTCCTCAATGGTTGCCGTGCCGCAGTACCCCATACCGGACCGCAGGCCACCCATAAGCTGGAATACCGTATCCTCCACGGTTCCCTTATATGCCACGCGTCCTTCCACGCCTTCCGGAACCAGCTTCTTCGCGTTCTCCTGGAAATAGCGGTCCTTGCTGCCGTTCTCCATCGCCGCAATGGAACCCATCCCGCGGTATACCTTATACTTTCTTCCCTGATACAGTTCAAATGTTCCCGGGCTTTCATCGCATCCCGCGAAAATGCTTCCCATCATGCATACATTGGCACCTGCCGCAATCGCTTTCGTCATATCTCCGGAATACTTGATGCCGCCGTCCGCAATGATCGGGATCCCGTATTCTCTTGCCGCGCCGTAGCAGTCCATCACGGCCGTAATCTGGGGAACACCGATTCCCGCAACTACGCGGGTGGTACAGATCGAACCAGGTCCGATCCCCACCTTCACCGCATCGACTCCGGCCTCGATCAGCGCCCTTGTCGCGTCGGCCGTTGCCACATTTCCGGCGATGACCTGCAGCTCCGGAAACTTTTCCTTGACCATGCGGACTGCCTGCAGCACATTGGCAGAATGCCCGTGAGCGGAATCCATGACGATCACATCCACCTTGGCATCCACAAGCGCCTCCACACGGTCCAGGCAATTGGCTGTAATTCCGATGGCCGCTCCGCAGAGCAGACGCCCCTGGGCATCCTTCGCGGAAGACGGATACTTGATCTGCTTCTCAATGTCCTTGATGGTGATCAGCCCTTTCAGGTTGCCGTATTCATCCACGATCGGGAGCTTTTCCTTTCTTGCTTTTGCAAGGATCTGCTTTGCCTCGTCCAGTGTAATCCCTTCGCGGGCTGTGATCAGGCCCTCGGAGGTCATGCTTTCTTTGATTTTCTTGGAGAAATCTGTTTCGAATTTTAAATCACGGTTTGTAATGATCCCGACAAGCTTCCTGCCCTCAGTTACCGGGACGCCGGATATACGGAACTTTGCCATCAGATCGTTGGCATCCTTCAATGTATGCTCCGGTGAGAGATAAAACGGATCCGTAATGACCCCGTTTTCAGACCTTTTTACCTTATCCACTTCCTCTGCCTGCTGCTCTATAGACATGTTCTTGTGGATGATACCGATTCCGCCCTGACGTGCCATCGCGATGGCCATCCGGTACTCGGTTACCGTATCCATCCCTGCACTCATCATCGGAATATTCAGCTTAATGTTCTTTGTCAGATTCGTAGACAAGTTTACCTGGTTCGGAATCACTTCCGAATATGCCGGCACCAACAGCACATCATCAAATGTAATACCTTCTCCAATAATTCTGCCCATGACTTTACCTTCCTCTCCTTTTGTGTTGGGGCAATCCCGTTACTCTTGAAACAATTCCTATGTAGATCCGCCTGCCAGCATATCTCCGCAATGAATGCAGATTTTTGGAGGTCGAATCAGAGGTATTTTATCTGATATGGTACAAAAATTCCGTAGGCTTGTCAAGTGCTTTTCATATAAAAAAGAGTTTCGCATCTGGCTGTTATACTTTCCAGTCAGATACGAAACTCGTTTATTATCTCTTCGGAACTGCTTCTCTGCCGCAGCGCTTCCTGTTCCAGAATCCTGATTCGGGAATGGATGGCCGATCCCGGCAGATGATTACATCATGCCCATTCCGCCAGCGCCGCCTGCCGGCATTGCCGGGGTGTCTTCCTTGATGGTCGCTACAACAGATTCTGTTGTCAGCAGGGTGGAAGCAACGCTTGTCGCGTTCTGTAACGCGCTTCTTGTCACCTTCGCCGGATCCAGGATTCCTTCTTTTACCATATCCACATACTCTTCCTTGTATGCGTCAAAGCCTACGCCAACCTCGGACTCTCTTACTTTATTTACAACCACAGAGCCTTCCAGTCCTGCGTTGCTTACGATATGGAACAGCGGGGATTCCAGAGCCTTCAGGATGATCTTCGCTCCGGTCTTCTCGTCTCCGTCCATCTCCTCCGCCAGCTTCTCAACCTGCTTTGCAGCATGGATATATGCGGAACCGCCGCCTGCGATGATACCCTCTTCTACGGCTGCTCTTGTTGCGTTCAGAGCATCTTCCATCCGAAGCTTTGCTTCCTTCATCTCGGTCTCGGTCGCAGCGCCTACACGGATCACTGCCACGCCGCCTGCCAGCTTCGCAAGTCTCTCCTGCAGCTTCTCTTTATCAAAATCAGAAGTGGTCTCTTCGATGCCCTTCTTGATCTGAGCCACTCTGTCGGCAATCGCCTGCTTGTCACCGGAGCCGTCTACGATCACAGTGTTTTCCTTCTGTACCTTGACGGACTTCGCGCGTCCAAGCTGATCCATGGTGGTATCCTTCAGATCCAGGCCAAGTTCTTCGGAAATCACCTGTCCGCCTGTCAGGATCGCAATATCCTGCAGCATCTCTTTTCTTCTGTCGCCGTATCCCGGAGCCTTAACTGCCACTACGTTGAAGGTTCCGCGCAGCTTGTTCACGATCAGAGTGGTCAGCGCCTCTCCTTCGATATCCTCTGCGATGATCAGAAGCCTTGCGCCGGACTGTACCACCTGCTCCAGAAGCGGAAGGATATCCTGGATATTGGAAATCTTCTTATCTGTGATGAGGATGTACGGATCTTCCAGAACCGCTTCCATCTTATCCATATCTGTTGCCATATATGCGGAAATGTAGCCTCTGTCAAACTGCATACCTTCTACCAGATCCAGCTCTGTCAGCATGGTCTTGGATTCTTCGATGGTGATCACGCCGTCGTTGGAAACCTTCTCCATTGCGTCTGCTACCATCTCTCCCACTGCCTCGTCTCCTGAGGAAACTGCGGCAACTCTCGCAATCTGCTCTTTTCCGGTTACCTTGCTGCTCATCTCCGCGATTGCTTCCACAGCCTTGTCTGTAGCTTTCTTCATACCCTTGCGGAGCACGATTGGGTTCGCGCCTGCTGCCAGGTTCTTCATTCCTTCGTTGACCATAGCCTGTGCAAGTACGGTTGCTGTTGTAGTTCCGTCGCCGGCTACATCGTTGGTCTTGGAAGCAACCTCCCGGATAAGCTGAGCTCCCATGTTCTCAAATCCGTCTTCCAGTTCGATCTCTTTCGCGATGGTCACGCCGTCGTTTGTAATCAGCGGAGCGCCGAAGGACTTATCCAGTACTACGTTCCTTCCCTTTGGTCCCAATGTCACGCTTACTGTATCCGCAAGCTGGTTCACACCTTTTTCCAATGCTGCTCTGGCTTCTGCGCCAAATTTAATTTCCTTTGCCATTTTTCATTCACCTCATCATTATCATCTATCATTTTTAAGCTGCGTCTCTGTTATGAAAAGCTGCTGATTCCTATGCTTCCACGATTGCCAGAATATCATTCTGCTTTACGATAATAAACTTCTCTCCGTCCAGCTCCACGTCTGTTCCCGCATACTTGGAGTAGATGACTCTGTCTCCCTCCTTCACCTGCATGGTCACTTCTTTTCCGTCTATGACTCCGCCGGGTCCGACTGCGATGACTTCTGCTTCCTGCGGCTTCTCCTTGGCCTGTCCCGGAAGAACGATACCAGACTTTGTTGTTTCTTCTGCTTCTAACTGTTTTAATACAATTTTGTCACCTAATGGTACTAACTTCATTGTAATTCCTCCTTCAAACATTTTCTTTGTTAGCACTCATTTCGTTTGAGTGCTAACCCATGAATATAAAATAGCACTACGCCGACGATTTGTCAACAATGTTTCCAAATTTTTATAATTAGTTTATAAACCTTTTTTCCGACACACTGTAAAATCCGTTCTCGATCCGGAATGTGATCATGTTCCCGTCCTCGGACCGGAAGCGTTCTTTTACCACTCCAGAGCAGTACAGAAGCTCCTTTTTGGTGGAAATATAGCACTGATACTTGGCATCCAGGGAGATCACCGTCAGGTCTTCCTCCGTCAACTCTAAGTATATGTAGTCTTCCTCCATGTCATACCTGTAAACTTTGCACTTGTGCGTCGTATCATCCAATACCACGTCCGCAGAGATGGTCTTTGCCATCCGCAAGTCTACCGAATTCCCTTCAAACATTGTGTTTTCCTCCTTTATTTAGGCGTTTATTCAATAAATTCCACCTGTACGGCAGAGCATCCTTCGATACTTCACCGCACAGGCGGAATACGTTTCCTGTAAAAAAGGATATCAGAATCCTGACATCCCCTCTTATCCCAACCGGCGGAGCTTCGATCCGTCCGAGGCGCGGAGCAAATCTCACATCCGTTCCTTCTTGATCTTTTCCAGCTCCGTAAATACATATTCATTCAGGACCTTTATGTATGTTCCTTTCATCCCCGAAGAGCGGGATTCGATCACCCCGGCGCTCTCGAATTTTCTTAAGGCGTTGACGATGACCGAGCGGGTGATTCCCACCCTGTCCGCAATCTTGCTGGCCACCAGGATTCCTTCCGTATCCCCCAGCTCGTCAAAGATATGAAGGATCGCTTCCAGTTCCGAAAAGGAAAGCGTACCGATGGCGGACTGTACGATATGCTCCTTCCTGGATTCTTCCGCGCTCTCCTCGTTCACGGAGCGGAGCATCTCAAGTCCAACAACCGCAGTCCCGTATTCGCTTAAAATGATATCATCGATCTCATAAAGAGGCCCCTGCTTGTATACAAACAAGGTGCCCAGCCGTTCGCCCGCAATGTCGATAGGGGTGATGATGGCCTGATAGCCTTTTACGGTCTCCGGAGTAAAGCCAAGCGTCTCCAGATTGACATTTTCCTTCGTGGACAGAATGCTGAGAAGCCGCTCATTGAGCATCTCGTCAATATGCGCTCCCACCGACTCCGCGATCAGTTCTTCAATTCCCTTGATCCTAGCGGATCTGCTGACTCCCAGGATCTTGCCCTTTTTACTGACCACCAGGACATTGGAATCCAGGATCTCTGTCATCACCGCGCAGATGTCGTTAAATACCACCTTGCTGGAATTGTTATTGTGAAGCAGTTTATTGATCTTTCTTGTTTTATCTAATAATTGTACACTCATCAGCTTCCTCCACCTTTATCAAAGACCGTATTCTAATTGTATATACAACTCATTACATTTACCAGATAAAACCATGTTATCATACAATTTTCAAAATATCAATTAAAATGTGAATATATTTTACAGAAAAACGCCAAATATTTATTATACTCACGGCCGATGAAATCTGCCGTGAGTATCCTTTCTAATTCTCCTGTTTTTTATTTCTCACATAGCCGCATTTTTCGTCCGCGCAGACCAGCTTATTGCCTTTTTCTACCATATATCCGCCGCATTCCGGGCATTTTTCCGCGGAAGGCTTCTGCCAGGACATGAAGTCGCATTCCGGATTGTCCTCACAGCCATAATACTTTCTGCCCTTTTTCGTCTTGCGGATGACGATCTCTTTTCCACAGACCGGACAGGGAACCCCGATCTTTTCGAGATAAGGCTTCGTATTGCGGCAGTCTGGGAAGCCCGGACAGGCAAGGAACCTGCCGTGGGGGCCGTACTTAATCACCATATTGCGGCCGCATTCCTCGCAGACCACATCCGTCACTTCATCTTCTATGGTCACGCTTTCCTGTTCCTTCTCCGCCACCTGGACCGCTTCGTCCAGATCCGGATAGAAGTTGCGGATGACCTCCTTCCAGGGCACCCTGCCCTCCTCCACCATATCCAGAAGCCCTTCCATATTGGCCGTAAAATGGATATCCACAATACTCGGGAAGGACTGCTTCATGATGTTGTTGACCACCTCCCCAATCTCCGTCAGATAGAGGTTCTTTCCTTCCTTGGTGATGTACCGCCTTCCCAGGATCGTGCTGATGGTGGGCGCATAGGTACTTGGCCGTCCGATCCCCTGCTCCTCCAGCGCCTTCACCAGCGTCGCCTCTGTATAATGCGCCGGAGGCTGAGTAAAGTGCTGCTTCGTCTCAAAGTCTTGCCTGGTGAGCTCGGAATCTTTCTGCAGGCCTCCTACCAGCACGTTGCTTTCTTCCTTTTCCTCGTCCGCTTCCATATATACGGAGCGGAAGCCTTCAAATGCCACTCTGGACGCGGAGATGGTAAAGACATACTTTCCTGCCCCGATCCGGACCGAAGTGGTCTCGAACCTTGCCGGCTGCATCCGGCTTGCGGTAAAACGCTTCCAGATCAGCTGGTACAGCCGGAACTGATCCCGAGACAGGGAATCCTTCAGGGCTGCCGGAGTCCGGGTGATATCCGACGGGCGGATGGCCTCGTGAGCATCCTGGATCTTCTTCTCGGTCTGCTTTGCCGTGCTGCCGGACGCCGCATATTCTTCCCCGTAGGTCCGGGCGATGTACTCTCTTGCCGCCGCGTCCGCCTCGTCCGAGATCCGGGTGGAGTCGGTACGCAGATAGGTGATCACACCGACGGTCCCGTTTCCCTTGATATCAATTCCTTCATATAACTGCTGGGCGATCCGCATGGTCTTCTGAGTGCCGAAATTCAGCGCCTTTGCCGCTTCCTGCTGTAGGGTACTGGTGGTAAAGGGCAGAGGACTCTTCCGGATCCGCTCTCCTTTTTTGATATCGATGATGTGGTACTGCTCCTGTTCCACTTCCTTCAGGATCTGATCCAGCTCCTCCCTGGAATGGATCTCCATCTTCTGCTTTTCCGTGCCGTAGAACTTGGCCGTCAGCGGTCGTTTTTCTCCCTTGACGCGGAGAAGCGCATCCAATGACCAGTATTCCCTGGGAATAAATGCGTCGATCTCCGCTTCCCGGTCCGCAATGATCCGCAGAGCCACGGACTGCACCCTTCCGGCGCTTAATCCCCGCTTCACCTTTGCCCAGAGGAGAGGGCTGATCCGATAGCCCACCATCCGGTCCAGAATCCGGCGCGCCTGCTGAGCGTCCACCAGGTCCATATTGATATCCCTGGGGGCCTTGAGCGCAGACTTTACGGCATTTTTCGTAATCTCATTGAAGGTGATCCGGCGCATTTTTTTCTCATCCAGCTTCAGAGCCGCCGACAGATGCCAGGAAATGGCTTCCCCCTCGCGGTCCGGGTCGGTTGCCAGATAGACCTTATCAGCCTTTTTCACTTCCTTGCGCAGGCTGGCCAGGATATCTCCCTTTCCGCGGATGGTAATGTACTTCGGATCGTAGTCGTGCTCCACGTCAATTCCCATCTGGCTTTTCGGGAGATCACGGACATGTCCGTTGGAGGCCGCGACCGTATAATTATTTCCTAAAAATTTTTTGATTGTCTTCACCTTGGCAGGCGACTCCACAATCACAAGATAATGTGCCATGTAAACCTTTCCTTCCCGAGTGGATAATCCGCAGATCTTCCACATATGATCATACTCTGACATAATAATTTTTCGAAACTTCCTGAACGTATCCTTTGATCTCCAGGGAAACCAGTGTTTCCAATACTTCCTGAGCCGAAAGTCCGGACTCGTCCATAATCTGTCCGATATTCCTGGGATAAAGAACAACTGAACTATACACCATATCTTCCAGACTTTCAAGCATTTTTTTTGCTTCCGCATTTTTTTCCTGAAAATTTCCTCTGGAAATCCCCATCTCCTCCAAAAGCATTTCCGGGGAGATCAGGATCCCTGCCCCCTGCCGGATCAACTGATGGCAGCCCCGGCTCAGACTGCTGTCCACAGGCCCCGGCAGGGCATAGACGTCCTTTCCCTGCTCCAGCGCCATGTCCGCCGTGATCAGTGAGCCGCTTTTTTCCCTGGCCTCCATCACCAGCAACAGATCGGAAAGGCCACTGATGATCCGGTTCCTTTTGGGAAAATGATACGGCTTCGGAGGGGTCCCCGGAGGAAGCTCTGAGAGGATCCCGCCCCCCATCTCCAGAATGTCTCCGTAAAGTCCGATGTTCTCCCGTGGATAACAGATATCCACTCCGCTGCCCAGGACGGCAAAGGTCTTTCCCTGCCCCACCAGCGCTCCCCGCTGACTCACGCCGTCAATACCCCGGGCCAGACCGCTGATGACCTGGATCCCGTGTCCGGACAGGGATTGGGCAAATTCAAAGGCATATTTTTCCCCATAACGGCTGCAGTTCCTTGCTCCCACAATGGCAACGCCAGGCAGCCGCTCGTCCGGAAGGCTCCCCTTGACATAAAGGGCATAGGGTTTGTCCGGGATATCTGCCAGCTTTTTCGGGTACTCCGGATTCTGGCAGGTGACAAGACGGACCTGCTTTTTCAAAAGGCGGTCATATTCTCCCTGCAAGTCCCATATTTTTTTCGCCTGAATCATTGTATTACAGTCTCTTTCATTTAAGAACCGAAACCTGTTTAAAGTTGTTTCTTCTATATAATAGACTCCCTCTGCCGATTTCATGTATTTGCAAAGCAAAGTTTTTTTCCGGTCAGAAATGGAGAGCGCAGCCAGCCAGTATTCATATGGATTCATCTTATCGCCCCCAATACTTTTTGTCGAGTGTGCGGTATCCCACCGCTTCCTTCAGATGCTTTTCCAAAATCTGCTCCTCTCCGTCCAGATCGGCGATCGTACGGGCCACCTTTAAGATCTTGTAATAGGTCCGAGCGGTCAGACCGAGGCTGGAAAATGCCTGCTTCATCAGCGTTTCTTCCGCTTCCCCCAGCACGCACCACCGGTTCGTCTCCTGAACCCCCAGCATGGCGTTCGTCAGGATGCCTGTGCCCTGGTAACGCCGGTTCTGCACCTCCCTGGCACGGCAGACCCTCTCCCGGATCTGGGCGGAGGTTTCTTCCCGCCCTTTGGCGCAAAGCGATTCATACTCCACCCGGGGCGCTTCCACGCAGATATCCATCCGGTCCAGGAAGGGCTGGCTAAGCTTCCCCAGATAGTGCTGAATCTGTCCAGGCGTACAGGTACACCGGTTCATGTCCGGATAGCAGCCGCAGGGGCAGGGGTTCATAGCCGCCACCAGCGTAAAATTGGCCGGAAACAGGTAACTGCCCTGGCTTCTGGTGATCCGCACCTGATGATCCTCCAGAGGCTGGCGCAGCACTTCCAGCACATTTTTCTGAAATTCCGGAAGCTCATCCAGAAACAGCACTCCCCCATGGGCCAGGCTGATCTCTCCCGGAACCGGTATCTTTCCTCCTCCCACGAGCGCAGCCTTGGTGGAGGTATGGTGGACACTCCGGAAGGGGCGGTTCTGGATCAGAGGTTTTTCGCTGTCCAGCATTCCCAGGATGCTGTAGATCTTCGTGACCTCCATGCTTTCCTCCAGCGTCATGTCGGGAAAGATGGTGGGAATTCGCTGGGCAGTCATGGATTTTCCGCTTCCCGGAGGGCCGATCAGGAGCAGGTTGTGTCCTCCTGCCACCGCCACCTCCGCCGCACGCTTCACCGCCGCCTGGCCGCAGATATCGCCGTAGTCCAGGCCATGGACAGTCTCCCCCTGCTGTTTGACTGCCGGATAGGTTTCCGGCGCAATCTGTACTTTTCCGCTCAGGTA
>ERZ808051.1786-NODE-1786-length-12811-cov-3.562039_pt1 | contig 12811 bp, 10 predicted proteins | sample MGYA00380199_ERZ808051 | MGnify/ENA primary metagenome ERZ808051 (study PRJEB31490, sample SAMN06133391) | mouse gut metagenome | isolation source: J11 | host: mice | place: China: Chengdu | collected 2015-05 ...
AATCCATTCCATTTTCCACATCGCCGATCACGGGAGATTCTCCGATTCGTTCACAGACATGGAATTTCCCTGTGGTAGTAACATAAAGCCGCCTCTCCCCTGGTGCACAACACCCATTCTGTTCCATGAACCGAATGGGTTCGTCCGCAATAATCCTGCGCTGTACTCTTGAAAGGTTTGCATTATTCATATTATATTTGATTTCTCCATCTTTTTGTTGACATATCTTATCCAGCCTCCAATACTCAAGCGGATCAGCCTCTTTCTCGCATTCTAAAACCTTTCCTGTTCCAGTGTCATAAAAATACTTGGAATTCGCTGTCTGGAAAGTAGTTCCTAACCGTTTCCAATTTCTATCCGGTACTAACTGAGCAAAATACGCCAACAATTCTTCTTTCTGCATTTAAACATTCCTCCATTTCGTTTTTTATTGCTCGTATAGATAAAGTTGAATGCGGCTTGCAATGGCATCCACACTGTTATCAAGGCTTTTCTCTTCTTTGAGATATGCCATCGATTCCTTTTCTATAATTTCCCATATTGCTTTATCCACAGTAAACGGTGTATGTACTTGTTTTACAATCTGTATCATTTGTTCGTTTTGTTTCTGATCTGCATACCTCAAAATTAAATCACTATCTCCGCTTATCAAATTGGAATTATCCATTTGTGCAAGTTCATCTAATACCCTTGTGTGAATCGGATAATCTCCAACATGCCTTTTTTGGGTTTCATACGAAAAGGCAAAACGAATAAATGCAGATGCCATTTCCCTGTTTTCCGATAATTGGTTTATTCCCAACAAAGTATTCGGGAAAAATATACCATTATTACAAACAAGTTCTCCATTTCTTAATAATACCGCATTAGGATATAGTCCAAGTGCATACCCCCCAGTCATATTTACAAATGCAAAATCAGCATCTCCTTTCGAAAAAGGTATCACAGCACTACGCCCTTCCAAGTAAGTAGCAGGCCATTTTGCCTCCCCTACTGCTTGTTCTGCTTCACAAAGACGCTTTACTAACCCCAAAAACTCAGCGGTTTTTTCTTTATCTACTCTTCCATCCTCCAATACTATCTCCGGCGTATAATTATAATATAATATTTCTAAAAAATCCGAATAAAGATAATTTTTCGGTAAAATCCCACCTTTTTCCTCAGAATACTCTACAAAAGCCCTCAAAGATGAATATACTTCTGCATCCTGACCAGAAGTAAGGAACATTGGTATCGAAAAACGAGCTGGTAACATATACATCTTATCTTCTACTACATAATTCATTAAAATATTTGGCAACAATTTTTCTTTTAAATCACGGATATCCATTGTCATATCCTTCAAAATACCTTTATCACAATAAGATTCTACAGGTAGCCCATCCAGAACCAAAATATCCGGACCATCCCCTGCTAAAATCCTTACATTTAATGCACGTATACTGTCATATGTTGTAACACTTCCTGCTGCCCCTTCCCCTGTTTCATAAATAATTTCCGTATCCGGATATTTATCCTGAAACTCCGAAATCATATCTATTATAACATCATTACTTTCCAGAGAATAAATCTTTAACGAATTCGTTATTATTTCCGTTTCTTCCAAATTTTTAGGAAAATACTTCTTTATTACACCCTCATCCTCTCCATATAGGATATAGAATGCATCCCCAATAACAAAAAGTTTTAATAAAACACCGCTCTCTTTCGCAAAATGATACGTTCCGGAGTCTAAAATTTTTTGGAATCTTCCTCCTGTTTTTGGCGCGCAATAAATACCTTTCATCGTGCAAGCATAAATATTATCATTTTGGATTGCAATTCTAACGGATGTATCAAAATTTCCTTCTATCATTGTCGAAAATTCTTGTTGTTTCGCATCATAATGTTGAACAGACATCCCCGTCTGATCCGTAATATATACCTGGTTTCCTTCTACGCACAAGCTTTCATACCAGCCGCTGCGAAAATTCGCTAACAAACTGCCATCTTCCTGATTATAAATAAAACATTCCCTTCCCAAATCCGGCGAAACCACATTTCCATTTTCTAACACAGCAATTTGTCGAAAATCCGTTTCTCTTAAATCTAAATTTTTAATCTCCACAAACGAATCTTCGGTTCGTTTGACTAAATGTGTTTTCTCATCATCATCAATATACCATGCATATTCCTCACCATCTTCCCCATAGAATACTCTTACTCTCCCCCGGCTGATTTCCCCGCTCAGTTCCATTGTCCACAAAACCGATTCGCGTTTCCAAAAAACGTTATTTTCTTCCAAATTCTCTTCAAGCGTGTACTTCCATATATGATATCCTTCTGAATCTTTGCTAAAAGTATAATATATAATTTTCATATTTTTATCCAAACACACATTACAATAAAATTCATCTTCATTCCCCTGCTCATATACCGAAGGAATATTTTCTTCTTTATAATTTTCCAGAATCTGAAATACGGTTTCATTGTCCGAGTCCTCATTGCCATTTGTCGGAATATTTTCAACTAAAGGATTTTGATGATCGTTGTCACCATCTGCATCATTCTTTATTGGAAACTTATCTGTATCATTCTCCTCGCTTCCTGACTTACCACATGCCAAAAGCAAAAAACTACACAAACAAAAACAGATCAAAAACGAAATATTCCTTTTCATTTTTTCGTTCTCCTCACTTCAAAAAATACAGCCTGATCCATTTCTTAAATAACAAGCCAAAGGAGCAGGCTGTCTACAGTCGTCATTTCATAAAATGTCAAAACTACTCATTTTTACCCAATTTAATGGCAGAATAACAAAGCCATAAATAGGGAACGATCCTGGAACACAATTCTAAAAATGTTAATTACCATTCTGAACTGTTACTTCCAAGCGAAAAGTTTGATGCATGGTTTCTAGCATCACCAGAACACTGGCATTGACAAGGATATCCTGATCCACCGTTTTTCCTAGCGTAATCTGTTGTCAACCACCCTGGTTTCTCAGCATCCCAGGAACAAGCGCAGCCGCCATACGGCAATCCATACATTGTTTCATCAATGGAAATTGCAACAATGGTTCCCCACCATAAAAAGTTACAAAAAATTCTTCTCCACAATGCGCAAAAGCAAAATCAAATGCTTTTTTTGCAACCTCCCAAGTCATATTCCTAGTAGAAAATCCCCTAAAATCTTCATGATCTTCATTATAAATGCAATATCTACAACGTAAATTGCATTGTGCCGTTAACTCAAGTATTACTTGTTGTATGTTATTTAATTGTATTACTTCCATATCCTGTGACCGAAATTTATCATAAATTGGTGCCTAAAGTATCTTCTCTGTTTCTACTAGTAACTTAATATTTTCTAATGTTGCTAATATGGATTCTTCGGATAGTCCTGTTTCCTCTGATGAAGAAATCCCGGAATTCTTTAATATATTTTGTAACACAAAAAATTCCTCTTCCTCACATTCTAAAACCTTCCCTGTTCCAGTATCGTAGAAATACTTGGAGTTCTCTGTCTGGAAAGTAGTTCCAAGTCGCTTCCAACTTCCGTTCGGTACTAACCTTATAAAGTATGCCAACAATTCTTCATTTTGCATCTAAACATTCCTCCATTTAGTTTTTATTGTTCATATAGATAAAGTTGAACACTGCTTGCAATTGCATCCACACTGTCATCCAAACTTTTCTCTCCTTTTAGATATTCCATGGATTCCTTTTCTATAATTTCCCATACTGCTTTATCTATAACAAGCGGTGTATGTACCTGTTTTACAATCTGTATCATTTGTTCGTTCTGTTCTTGATTGGCATATCTTAAAGTAAGCTCTAAATCCCCTGTTGTTAAGTCAGAATGATCTAATTGTGCGAATTCATCCAATACCATTGTATGAATTGGATAACCGCTAATGTTCCTGTTCTGGACTTCATACGAAAAAGCAAATCGAATAAAGTCAGATGCCCTTTCCCTGTTTTCTGATAATTGATTGATTCCCAACAAAGTATTAGGGAAAAATAAACCATTATTCCAGATAAGTTCCCCATTCCTTAAAGATGCTGCATCAGGATATATTCCCAGTGCATACCCACCATTTAGATTTGCAAATACAAAATCAATATCTCCTTTCGCAAAAGGCAACGCTGAATTACGCCCTTCCAAGTAAGTAGCAGCCCACTTTGCCTCTTCTACTGCTTGTTCTGATTCACAAAGACGCTTTACTAACTCTAAAAACTCAGCAATTTTTTCTTTATCTACTCTTCCATCCTCCAATACTATCTTTGGCGTATAATTATAATATAATATTTCTAAAAAATCCGAATAAAGATAATTTTTCGGTAAAACCCCTCCTTCTTTCTCAGAATATTCTACAAAAGCTTTCAAAGAAGAATATACTTCTTTATCCTGACCAGAAGTAAGAAACATTGGAACTGAAAAATGAGTCGGCAACATATATATTTTATTTTCCGTTGTAAAGTTCATTAAAATGTTAGATAATAACTTATCTTTTATATCATTAATATCATTCGTTAAATCTTGCAAAATTCCTTTTGCACAATAAGTTTCTATAGGTAAACCATCCAGAACCAAAATATCTGAACCATCTCCTGCCAAGATCCTAACATTTAATGCTCGAATACAATCAGATATTGTAATACTTCCCTCTTTGCCTGCTCCTATTTCATAAACAATTTCCGTATCCGGATATTTTTCCTGGAATTCTGAGATCATATCTAGTATAATATCATTACTTTCCAGAGAATAAATTGTCAATAAATTTGTTATCATTTCGGTTTCATCTAAACTCTTTGGATAATACTTCTTTATTACACCTCCATCCTCTCCATAAAGGATATAAAACGCATCTCCAAGAACAAAAAACTTCAATAAAACACCACTGTCCTTTGCAAAATGATATGTGCCAGAATCTAAAATTTTTTGGAATCTTCCCCCTGTTTTGGGAGCGCGATAAATACCTTTCATTGTACAAGCATATATATCATCATTTTGAATTGCAATTCTAACAGATGTGTCAAAGTCCGCTTCTATAATTGTCGAAAACTTCTGTTGTTCTGCATCATAATGTTGAACAAATGTCCCTGTCTGATCTGTAATATACACTTGACTTCCTTCTACACACAAACTTTCATACCAGCCACTGCGAAATTCTTTTAATAAACTACCGTCTTCCTGACTGTAAATAAAACACTCCCTTCCCAAATCCGGCGAAACAATATTTCCATTTTCTAACACAGCAATTTGCCGAAAGTCTGTATCTCTCAAATCAAGGTTCTTAATCTCCACAAAGGAATCTTCATTTTGTTTTACTAAGTGTGTTCTCTCCTCATCATCGATATACCACGCATATTCGTAACCATCCTCTCCGCAAAATATAGTTATTCTTCCCCGGCTGATTTTCTCATTTAGTTCCGCTGTCCACAAAACTGTTTCACGCCTCCAAAAAGCATTGTTTTCATCCAAATCCTCTTCAAGGACATACTTCCATATATGATATCCTTCTGAATCTTCGCTGCAAGTATAATATATAATCTTCTTATCTTTATCTAAACACACGTTACAATAATGTTCACCTTCATTACCCTGTTCATATACCGATGGAATATTTTTTTCTTTATAATTCTCCAGAATTTCAAACATTATTTCATTGTTTACTACCTCTTTGTCATTCGCTGGAATATTTTCATCGACTGAATTATGATGATTGTTATTGAGATCATTCTCCTTACTTTCTGACTTTCCACAGCCAAAAAACAAGCAACAACACAAATACGAATATACTAAAAAAAGGATATATTTTTTCATTATTTCCAATCTCCTTGCTTCCAAAAGTACAGCCTATTCCATCTCTTAAATTATAAACCAAAGGAGCAGGCTGTCTTCCAAATGCCATTTTTAAGAAATACTCTTCAAAACGAAACATTATCACCCAATTTAATGGCAAAAAAACAAAACCATAAATGGGAAATATCATTGGAACACAATTCTAGAAATGCTAATTACCACTCCGAACTGTTATTTCCTAGCGTAAAGTTTGCTGCATGATTTCTTGAATCACCCGAACACTGGCATTGACAAGAATATCCTGATCCGCCGTTTTTTCTAGCATAGTTTGTCGTCAGCCACTCTTCCTTCACGTTATCATAAGAACAAGCGCACCCTCCATACGGCATTACATCAAACTTAGCATCCAATGTTTCATTCTCTCTTCCGCGAGGCATTACAACCTTCATAGACTTCGTCCTCCTTTCCTTCAAATTTTCCGGCATCCAATAAAACTTCGGATTCGGAATTGAATGCTTTTATATAAACTTCCCCCACTGACAACATCTTAAAAACTGTGGAAACAATATTGCAGATGGTATAGGAAATTCATATCTATGCAACTCTAAAATATATTTTATCATCGTTTTTTCTTTCATCAACTATTTGGAATTAAATGGTTGAATTTTGGATGTATTTGGTTATCGTATCTTTTTTCTTTCTTAATAACAAGTAACCACCTATGACATTTAATCAATAATTTCTTTTCCCATATTCTTCGTTCCCCATTTTAGCATCTATTTATTCTCTTTCAACACTTTGGATGTATTTGGTTGTTTTTGGGATTCTTTTGGTTATTTAAACCAAAACATCCACAATATTTTGTATCGACATATAAAACCACATCTGGAGTTGTCCCGATAACCACTTAAACTTTTGTCACCTCTGTGAGTATGGAAACCCTTTCGATGGTTATTCCCATTTGGATGATGTATTTCCTCCAGCATACCAAAATATGACCAAAAAACAAAATACCAAACATCAGATACTTTCAATGATATACCATTGAAAGTATTACCCCTCATACTATTTATATCAATATTCTAGAAATGACTTCATTGCGAGAAATCCACTTCCAGTATTCCATATTGCACGAGTCATTATCTTGAATTAGTAAATGTCACTGTGACGCTCACTCTCAATAATTTGCCAGATACTTGCATCCACGGTAAATAGAAATATTCTCTATGCTTTCGGATACTGATATATTCAAGTATTATTAAGAAAGTGATTTCCCTTGACTTGAGTTTATGGTTTGGATATAATAAAAGCGCAAACTCAAATTATTGTAAAGTCATATAAAGGGCATTGCAAGGTATAAAAGGGAGGAATGGTCATGGATTACAGTGTTGCCATCGTGGATGATGTCTTGCAGGACCGCGAATATATCGCCGGGCTGGTCTATCAGTGGGCACAAGAAAAGGGTCATACAGTGACCCTGAAAACCTTCCCCTCCTCGGAGGCATTTCTCTTTGCAAGGGAGGAAAGCAAAAAAACAGAAATGCTGCTACTGGATATTGAGATGGGCGCGATGAACGGGGTGGAACTGGCAAAAGAATTAAGACAGGTTCAAAAAGATACCATGCTACAGTTAGTTTTTATCACTGGTTTCCCGGATTTTATTGCGGAGGGATACGAGGTTGATGCGCTACATTATCTGATAAAACCGGTGGTTCCAGCAAAACTTTTTTCGGTGTTGGATAAAGCGGTAACGAATCTTGCGAAGGTGGAAAAACATTTGCGCGTGACCTATGACCGCAGGATGGATTTTATCCCGCTCTCTAAGATTTATTATATTGAGGCACAGCGACAGTATGTGCTGATCCATGCGGCGGATGGTGAATACCGGATGAAGACTTCACTTGCGGAAACTAAGGGGGCGCTGGATGAATATTTTTTTCAATGCCAGCGCTCCTTCCTTGTAAACCTGCGGTATGTAGCGCAGGTTAAAAATGACTGTGTGATACTGAAAAATGGTATCGAGGTGCCGATTGGCAGAGGAATGGCAGAGAAAGTCGGAAAAGAGATTATAAAACTGTTTTGAGGCGATTGGCAAATATGGATAATGGGGAATTAATATGATTTTTCAAAAATGGATCAACCGCCGGATTGAGGCGTACCAGAGTGACCTGATCCGGAAATACTGTGATGAAGTGGAGGCAATCTACAAAAAAATGCGCGGCTGGCGGCACGATTACCACAACCATATCCAGGCATTGCAGGCAAGCATGGCACTCGGAAAATATGATGAGGTGGATGCTTATCTGTACCAGCTAAATGATGACCTTACAAGTGTGGATACTGTGATAAAAACCGGAAGGGTAATGGTTGACGCAATATTGAATGGGAAATTGAATATTGCAGCACAGAATGAAATCCCGGTCAATGCAAAGGCGAAGCTTCCCGATGGCACTCCGGTGACGGATGTGGATATGTGCGTGATTATCGGAAATCTTTTGGATAACGCGATTGAGGAAAACGAAAAACTCGCACCGCAGGAGCGTTTTATCCGCGTTTATATCGGCAGGAAAAATACACAGATGTACCTCGCATTTACAAATGCCGCGGGAAAAAAACAGAAACACAAAGGAAGACTGTTTGCATCTGCAAAGGGATTAAATCATGGCTTCGGGCTTGCCCGTGTGGAAGAAATCGTAAAAAAATATGGCGGGCTGTTTTTTGCGGACAGCGAGGATGGAGGATTTACAGCGGAAATTTTAATACCGCTTGCCATGGAAAATCAAATCAATGAATTCACGGAATAAAAATAGCATTTCGTTCACCGAAATTAACATTTTGGACACGGAATGCTCTTTTTTTGCTGTAAAATGGTATACTCTTTTATGGATGACAGGCAGGTAAACCTTTTTTACTGTCCATGTAAACAAAAAAGCTGCTGTTACAATACAGCGCAGAAATGAGGGGGACTATGGGAAAAGAAAAAAAGAAGAAAGAACCAAAACGCAAACCAAAATATGGTCTGTTTTCAAGTGTGGCGTACATTTACCGCATTCTGTGGCAGACAGAGCGGGGACTGGCATTTACCGGGCTGTTTACCGTGCCGGTGACAGTGGTTTTAACAGCACTTTCGTTATATACACCATCCGCGGTGCTGCGCGCACTTTCGTCACAGAAAGGTTTTTCCTATGTGGCACAGGTTATTTTGGGGCTGCTGCTCGCAAAACTATGTTTTGACCTTGCTAATACGGTTATCTGGCAAAAGATTTCGGGGGCAGAACATCTCGTCCTAATGCAGTTAATCTACATGTATAATTATTACCAGCGGATGCGCGATGATTATCTTTCTTATGATGTTCAGATGATGGAGCTGGATGAAAGGGGAGATGCAGCAATCCGCGATAACCACACAGCGGGGGTTCATTTCCCGATGGATTTCGCAAACCTTGCCGGGACAATACTTAATTTTATCCTGTTCGGGTCAGTGATTTCCCTGCTCAACCCTGTAATTGTCCTGCTGCTTTTGGCAGGCAGCGCCATCAATTATGCGGTTGGTGCGTGGGAGCGCAGGAAAAACTGGGAAACACAGGATATCCGCAACAAGCTTGACAAAAAGATTAAATATACAACGCTTGGAATTTCCAATAATTTTTGTTGGGCAAAAGATATCCGGCTATACCATATGCAGGATGGACTGCACGAGCGTTTTATGCGGCTGCATGGGATGGCGAAAAGTGAAAAATGGAAATGCGAGCGGCGCAGTGTGCTCGCTGCCATTGTGGGCTTTTTAATTGTTCTGGTGCGCGATGGGGCTGCCTACGGTTTCCTGATTGGAAAGGTGGCTGCCGGTGAGCTTACCGCCGCTTCGTTTGTACTTTATTTTTCGGCAATCACTTCGATGTCGGGGCTGATGGGACGCATCCTATGGACAATAAACCGCGTTCTGGATGGAGCACTTGAGGTATCGGATTTCCGTGAGGGGCTTGAAACAGACGGGAAATTAAATCATGGAAAAGGGATACCGGTTCCAAAGAAAGCTTTTTCCATTGAGTTCCGGCATGTTTCCTTCCGCTATCCCAAGGGTGAGAAAAAAGTCCTTGACGATGTGTCATTTACAATCAAAGCGGGGGAAAAAGTGGCACTTGTCGGTGTGAATGGCGCTGGGAAAACAACACTGACGCGGCTGATGTGCGGGCTGCTTTTACCTGATGAGGGCGAGATTTTATTGGACGGACACACTCTTTACGAATATAACCGCGATGAGATGTATACGCTGTTCGGTCTTATACCACAATCTTATTCTATTTTGCCGTGCTCCATCGCTAAGAATATCGCATGTGTTGGAGAAGATGAGGAAATTGATAGCAAAAGGCTTGAGAAAAGTATCGAGCAGGCGGGACTTGCTGAAAAAATCGCTACCCTGCCGCTCGGTGTCAATACCCCGCTTGGGAGGGAACTGAGCAACGATGGAATTGAGCTTTCAGGCGGAGAAACGCAAAAACTTCTGCTGGCACGCCTGCTCTATAAAAACCCGCTTTTTCTGATTCTCGATGAACCGACGGCAGCTCTTGACCCGATCGCGGAAGACCAGGTTTATCACCAGTATGGAGAAATCACAAAGGAAACAACTTCCGTCTTTATCTCGCACCGGCTTGCCTCGACAAGGTTCTGCGACCGGATCTTTCTGCTCGACGGCGCAAATTTCGCGGAAGTGGGAACACATGAGGAACTGATGGCGGCGGGTGGGAAGTACCGCGAATTATTTGATGTGCAGAGTAAATATTACAAGAAAGAAGCGGTGTAGGTATCCAGTTGAAAGGTTTCGTATATCTGTCAAACTTTTATCTGTGCCATCTTATTTATGGCTCATTCTGGTAAATTGCCGCAAGATTAACAAAAGGGGGATTTTAGATGAAGAAAAAAGAAAAAAGAGCGGGTAAAGAACGTTCCTTCCGGGAGGAGTGGCATTTGTTTGCCCGCGCATTAAAAATTTGGAAAGAATTGCTGCCAGGGTATTTTCCCTGCCAGTTTTTCTTGACCGCGCTCGAGGTATTTACTCCATATTTCGAGCTGTATATGTCAGCGCGTCTGATTGATGGGCTGGCGGGAGGGCTTGGCATCAAACAACTCTTGTTTCTTTCTGGAATTGCAGTTTTCGGAGGATTTATCCTGTCGGTGGCGGGACGTTTCATAAGAGGAAAGATTTCCGTGATAACTGCTTTTATGGTTGAACAGCACGAAGAATATATTATAAACCAGCAAAACCACCTTTCGTATGAGCATATGGAAAATCCGGACATTGTTTTGCTGCGCTCAAAAATCCACAATGATTTTGTTTCTTTCGGCGGCGGGCTCTATGCGGTGCAATGGACATTTTGCAATCTCTTAAACGGTATTTTTGATATTATATTTTCATTGTCGCTTACGATTTCCATGTTTGCGGTGACTGCACAGGACAAACACACAGGTTTTTTGGGATTTGTCAACTCCCCATACTCCACCGTCCTTATTGTTCTGATGATTTTACTTAATACTTGGCTTTCCATCCGGATTTCCACAACAAGCACGAAGAAAAAACAGGAAGCGCTTTCAGAGCTTTCTGTAAGCAATGTAAGGTTTGGAATTTACAGTTGTCTTTGGGATACGGACATGAGAGTCTTTGACCTGCACCGCATCATTTTGAAGGATATCAAAAAATTCCAGGTGCATCCGGCATGGGTCTACAAAACAGAGAAGATAGGGATTAAGTATGGGATTTTTTCGGTTCTTCTTGACGCGGTTTTAAGTATTGCCATTTTTCTTTTTGTAGCAGCGAAAGCGCTGCTTAACGTGTTTGGAATCGGAAGTTTCGTGCTGTATGAGGGAACAGTCGGACGTTTTATCCGAGCGGTATCAGGTATAGCATCGGCAGTCGGGCAACTGCGCTACAATAATAATTTCCTTGTGGAGTTTTACCGTTACCTTGACCTGCCAAATGCCATGTACCATGGAACACTCGCAGTAGAAAAACGGGAAGATATTGATTATGAGATTGAATTTAAGGATGTTGGATTTTGTTATCCGAGGACGCAGAACTGGGTGCTGCGGCATGTGAATATAAAGCTTAATATCGGAGATAAACTGGCGATTGTCGGGGAGAACGGTTCAGGCAAGACAACGTTTATCAAGTTGCTGTGCCGCCTGTATGACCCGACGGAGGGGAAGATTTTGCTGAATGGGATTGATATCACAAGGTATCGTTACGATGAATACCTGGCACTTTTTTCCGTTGTATTCCAAGATTATTCACTGTTCGGATTCCCGCTGGGGGAAAATGTTGCTGCGGGTTTGTCTTACGATGCGGTACGGGCGCGTGAATGCCTGATACGCGTCGGGCTTGGAGCAAAATTAGCGGAACTTGAGGCAGGGAACATAAATCATACGGATGCAGAAAAAAGTGAAATGGATACAAATACGGAAAAGGGAAACATTGATGCACTTACAATGGCAGTAGAACGGAATTATGATGCGGAGGGGATTGATTTTTCCGGCGGGGAACTGCAAAAAATCGCCCTTGCACGGGCACTGTACAAGAATGCGCCGTTCGTGGTTTTGGATGAGCCAACGGCAGCACTTGACCCACTGGCGGAAGCTGAGGTGTACGAAATGTTTAACCGGGTGGTGGAATATAAAACATCCATATTTATCAGCCACCGCCTTTCCTCCTGCCGGTTCTGCGACAAGATCGCAGTGTTTGACCATGGGCAGATTGTACAGCATGGTTCGCACAAAGAACTGGTCGAGGATAAGGATGGGAAGTATTATAGCTTATGGAGGGCACAAGCGCAGTATTATGAATAGGACGGATGGGTAAAGGGTAAAACTGTGAGTTCAAACACCGGACAAAGACGAGTGGTGCTTCCACGGACGGGAAAATAGCCCTGGTGGATTCTTACTTTTAGACATGATGCTTCTATTGTCGAACTTATCAAGGAAGCTTTTGTAATGTATTCGAATCATTACCGTCCTTGGGAAGTAAAATTCTCAT
>ERZ808051.1790-NODE-1790-length-12775-cov-4.136714_pt1 | contig 12775 bp, 8 predicted proteins | sample MGYA00380199_ERZ808051 | MGnify/ENA primary metagenome ERZ808051 (study PRJEB31490, sample SAMN06133391) | mouse gut metagenome | isolation source: J11 | host: mice | place: China: Chengdu | collected 2015-05 ...
TTTTGCGGAGATTATTGATGGTATGGGGCTTGGGAGTGAGGAACTTGTAAGGGTGAGGGACGGTTTTTATTCGTATTTTCAGAGGGAAGCGCATATCTTTGATGGGGTGGAAGAAACTCTGAAGGCTCTTTCGGGGAGGGGGGTTTTGCTTGGGACATTGTCGGATGTTGCCTATGGGATGGACAATTCTTATGCGCTCTCGGATATTGCACCATTGTTAAAATACTTTGCCTGCCCTTATACTTCAAATGATACCGGGTACCGCAAACCTGCGCCGCAGGGACTTTTGATGATTGCGGAGCAATTGGGGGTTAAGCCGTCGGAGATGTTATTTGTCGGGGATGAAGAAAAGGATATGCGCTGTGCCATAAGGGCGGGCGCGTTTGCTGTGCTGATTAACCGGGACGGGGCTAGGAAAGATTACGGGCAGGGGATGGAGATTAAAGAGTTTGCTGAACTAAACGAGTTTTTGGACAGGGACAGGGGGGTACAGCAATTGGAAGAAAATGGAAAATTCCTAACTAAAAAGGGCGGTAAGGCTCCTTTTACGGATGTTAAAGCCACGGGAACCGGGATTATCGGTTGGAAGGCGGAGGAGGAAGGATGCAAGGCAACTATCTTTTTGAGTAGAAATAAGACCTATCTTCCGGGGGAAGGGGAGCCTGCACTTCGTTTTCTTGCCGCTGATGGTGCGCAATGCTCTGAACCGCTGCCGCTTGATGTGGGGGAAGATTTGCAGATGGATGTTTTATTTTGCAGCCCTGAGGAACCGGAAAAACAAATGTGGAATATCAATGTTATCTGGTGTGCCAACCCTGTGTTGCCCGGGCAGTTTGCTGACCCGGATATCGCGCTGTTTGGCGATACTTATTATCTCTATGCGACCACCGACGGGTTTCCGGGCTGGTCGGGCACTTATTTCCGCGTGTTTTCCTCAAAGGATCTGGTAAATTTCACAGATGAGGGAGTTATCCTTGACGTGGCGGGCGACGATGTTTCCTGGGCGGTTTCAAGTGCCTGGGCACCTTGCATTGCCACAAAGGGCGGGAAATATTACTTTTATTTTTGTGCCAAGGATGTCTTCGGGGATTCCCATATTGGCGTGGCAGTGGCGGATTCCCCGGTGGGACCGTTTCGGGCAATGCAGGAACCGCTGCTGACCAAGAAGATGTGTGAGGAACACGGGATTATGATGTGGCAGACCATCGATCCGTCCGTATTTACCGATGAGGACGGGGCTTCCTACCTGCTGTTTGGCAACGGACATGCGGCGGTGGTGCGCCTTATGGATGATATGGTAAGTCTTGATTTGTCCACACTTACACAATACTTGGGGGCGGAAGATTTCAGGGAGGCGGTCACAGTTACAAAGAGGGGGGGGCATCTATCATTTTACCTGGTCATGCGATGATACGGGAAGCGCGGATTATCATGTTAATTATGGAACCGCGGAAAGCATTTACGGACCGATTGTCTGCCGCGGGAGGCTTCTGTCAAAAGATGAGGAGAACGGGATATTGGGAACCGGGCACCACTGCATCCTGTCCGTCCCAGGCGATCAGTATTATATTGTTTATCACCGTTTTTACACGCCGCTTGGGCTGTTTTGCGAGGGATTTGGGTTCCATCGGGAAATCTGTATCGACAAGCTGTGTTTTGATGCAGAAACCGGACGGATGCTGCCGGTAAAACCGACACAAAAAGGTATTGCGCCGCGTTTGCAGATGTAGGGAATATTTTGTTTGGAGGAAAGTTATGGGTCAGATAAAAGAAAGTGTGCTGGAACTAATTGGGAATACACCGATGTTAAAACTAAATGGTTATATGAAGCAGGCTGGAGTAAGCGGGGCGACCATCCTTGCTAAACTCGAATACCTGAATCCGGCGGGCTCGGTTAAGGATCGGGTTGCGCTTGCTATGATCCTGGAAGCTGAGGAGCAGGGACTGTTAAAACAGGGTGCAACGATTATTGAGCCGACCAGCGGCAATACCGGGATCGGGCTTGCGGCGGTTGCGGCGGCGAAAGGGTATAAGGCGGTGCTGACACTGCCGGATACCATGAGCATGGAGCGCAGGAATCTTCTGGCGGCTTACGGGGCGAAGCTGGTACTTACTGACGGCGCAAAGGGCATGCAGGGAGCGATTGACAAGGCGGAGGAATTAAACGAAAAAATTCCCGGCTCCATAATTCTAGGACAGTTTGTAAATCCTGCCAATCCGGCAGCCCACCGGGCGGCGACAGGACCTGAAATCTGGGAGCAGACGGATGGGAGGGTGGATATTTTTGTGGCGGGTGTGGGAACCGGCGGGACAATAACCGGGATCGGTGAATATCTGAAAGAAAAAAATCCGGATATCCGGGTGGTCGCGGTTGAACCGGCGGACAGCCCTGTGCTTTCCGGCGGCGAGGCGGGAGCGCACGGGATTCAGGGGATTGGTGCCGGTTTTGTCCCGGAGATTTTGAATACCGAAGTTTACGATGAAGTTCTCCCGATAAAATGTGGGGACGCTTATGCCGAGGGCAGGGCATTTGCTGTAAGCGAAGGCATCCTGGTCGGTATTTCCTCCGGTGCCGCACTGAAAGCAGCAACTCTTTTGGCAATGCGCCCGGAAAATAAGGGGAAGAATATAGTGGTGCTTTTGCCGGATTCGGGCGACCGTTACCTGTCCACGCCTTTGTTTGCCGGGAATTAGTCTGTTTTGTCGGGGTATGTCGGAAAGAAGTTTTCTGATATGCCCCAGTTTTAAAAAATTTTATGATTCTTTTATGATTATTCCTTTTCAAATCTCCTAAAGTATGGTATGATATTATATAGTATTGAAAACCACATGAAATGGTGAGCGAATACCACATGATGGCGTGGGCTATGCCGGGATGTGGGATTGGAGGAAATATGTCATATAAAATCATAGGGGATAGCTGTACTGACCTTACAAAGGAAATGAGGGAGGATGGACGTATCCAGATTGTACCGTTGACGCTGACGGTTGGAACGGAAGATATTGTGGACGATGAAAGTTTTGACCAGGCGGGATTTTTGAAAAAGATGAAGGAGTGCAGCGAGTGCCCTAAGTCGGCCTGCCCTTCCCCGGAGGCTTATATGGAGGCTTTTGAGGGGGCGGAGGAAGTGTATGTGGTAACGCTCTCCTCGCATCTTAGCGGTTCTTACAATGCGGCGGAGCTTGCGAAGATGCTGTATCTTGAAAAACATCCGAACAAAAAGATTGAGGTGATAGACTCGCGTTCTGCGGCTGCCGGTCAGACACTGATTGCATTGAAGCTGATTGAGGAGAAGGAAGCGGGGACAAGCTTTGAGGAAACGACAAACCGTGTGCGGAAATTCCGTGACCGGCTCAAGACGAAGTTTGTGCTGGAGTCACTTGACAATTTAAGGAAGAACGGGCGGTTGAGCAATATCACGGCGGCACTTTGCAGCGTGCTTAATATTAAGCCGGTTATGTGCGGCGTGGAGGGGCGGATTGAGAAGCTTGACCAGGCGCGCGGAATGACAAAGGCTCTGATGAAGATGATCCGCTATATTGAGGAGGATATCACGGACGCGAAGAAACGAATTTTTGCAATTACGCACTGCAATTGTAGGGAGCGCGCAGAATTTGTGCGGGATGAGGTGCTAAAAAAAGTGCCGTTCAGGGATGTGATAATTCTGGAAGCTGCGGGCGTGAGCAGCATGTATGCGAACGATGGGGGGATTGTGGTGGCGTACTAGAGGGGCGGTTAAGACTGCGGTACTGCGGTTTATCCGGATGCGCTATCTATAGAGCAAGCATCTTTTGGCTTAATGTGTTTTATCGCAGAAAATCCCACCGTAAAATAGAGTGGATCATAGCGGGGTACGGAGTGGGCTTTTGCGAACAATCCTTTTTGTAGTAGGGCGAGTGTAACAATTTTCTAACCTATCAAGGAAGTTCCTGGTTTCTAAGTTGTAAAGACGAAAGTGGTGGGTAAGGGAGCTTTTTTGTGCCAGGTGGGGTGCAGGTTCCATCGGACTAGCTGCGATAGAAGTATGATAGAAGCACAGGGATATAATTTCTTTTGACAATGAATTTAAAAATTCCTTTGACAATGAATTTTAAATTATACTTGACAAACAGGTCGGTAAGTTATAGACTTATTACAGGGTCTATAACTTACCGACCTGTTTGTTTTCGAAAACAAATAAAAATGTTAAAGCAATATGTGCGGGTTCGCTGGAAGCGGGGAAAAAATATTATTTCTGGCGGAAACCGGATTTGCGGGAAAGGAGTATTAACATGGCACAGGAAAAGAGGGAATGGTATCGGATGACGGAGGCGGAGCGCAGATTTGCCGATGTGGTCTGGGAGAATGAACCGTTGGGTTCCGGGGAATTGGTGAAACTCTGCGAGGAGCGTTTTGGCTGGAAAAAGTCAACTACTTATACTTTCTTAAAGAAACTTTGCGGGCAGGGTCTGTTTGAAAACAGGGATTCTAAGGTGAGTGCCATGATTGACAGGGAGAGTTATGACCAGGGCATGGGAGAGCAATTTGTTAAGGAAACTTATGACGGTTCCCTGCCAAAGATGATTGCTGCTTTTATGAGCCGCAAAAAACTTTCAAAGCAGCAGGTGGACGAAATCCGGCAGATGATTGACAATTATGAGGAGTGATGGAGATGGGGGAATGATCTTGTCTGCATGTGGGAATCTCTGGTTGCTGACCATATGGGGGTGTGAAAATGATTAGATTGTTTTTAACAGTTTTGAGGATGGGACTTGTTTCGGGCTATGCAGTTTTGATTGTCTTGTTAGTCCGAATGTTGTTGCGCCGGTTTCCTAAGCGATACAGCTATCTGCTATGGAGTGCCGTACTGCTCCGTCTGGTCTGCCCGGTTATGATAAAAAGCCCGTTCAGCCTGGTTCCGGATGCCCTGTCCCTGTATGCGCATGTGGATGTTTCGGTGAACGAGAACGACACAGGGGAAGAGCGCGCAGGTTCCGGGAATTTTAATGCCGGGATGGGAACGGATGTAAATTGGGAGCCTGAAAGTGTGCCATCCCAAAGTGACGGGGGAGTATACGGGGGTGATTTAAACACCGGTCAGAGTGGCGGCGAAGGGAACGAACAGGATGGTTATAATACTGGAGGAAAGACCGGGGGGAATATACAAAGCAGTCCGGGGATTAAAGGAGGGCAGGACGGGGAGAAAATACAGAGTGGTCAAGGGAATGGGAAAGAGCATGGCGGGGAGAAAATACAAAGCGGTCAGATGATTGGTGCAGGGCAAAATACTGTTATGAACATCCCATTTGGAAGTAATCCGGAACCAGAAGAAAATGAAACTGTAAAAAATTACCAAAAATCAGCGGGCGAACCGGGTAATCTATTTCGTTATACAGGGTTGCTCCAAGTACTCTGTGGTATTTGGATTTCCGGAATCTTAGTTTTCTGGGCTGTGTGGGCGTGTACACTGCGCCGCTTTAAAAAAAGACTGCTCGGTGCAGTTTACGTGGAAGAAGGTGTGTATGAAACCAATCAGGTAGCAGCATCTTTTGTTGACGGGATTTTCCGCCCGGTCATTTATCTTGCCACAGGTCTTACGGGGACGGTGCGGGAATATGTGCTTTGTCATGAGCGCGTACATATCCGCAGGAAGGACCCATTTATCAAGGCGATGGGGTTATTTTTAGTGAGTATTTATTGGTTCCATCCTCTGGTCTGGCTGGCATTTAAAAAAATGTGCGAGGATATGGAGATGTCCTGCGATGAGTGGGTTGTGGAACAGATGGGTATGGAGATTAAAAAGGAGTATTCGAGTGCATTGTTATGCATGGCGCAGGGGGCAAATGGAATCGGTCTGTTTGCGGCATTTGGTGGGAATGAGGTGAAGAGTAGAGTGAAAAATATATTATCATATCGAAAGCCAAAGACTTGGCTTGCTGTTTTGCTGCTGCTGTTGGTAACGGCAGTCGGGTGCGGATTAAATCTGGGCAGTGTGGATACATCGGCGGCAGGCAAAAACACGGGTGGACAAACGAACCCGGTGGAAGTGGATGCACCAAAGGGGAAAAACAATCCGGATGATAATGAAATGTCGGGTGAGGAAAATACTGGGGGACAAAATTCACAGGAGAGTGTAAACAGCGCGGATGGGAATGGGCTTTTTGGGAAGGAGGATGTGCCGGACGGGATAAAAGAAAAGCCGGGGATACAGCAATATGAATATCCCCCTGAATTTTCCCTGGGGGACGATTTACGAACTGCAATTACCCAGTTGGCACTTGCCTATAATCAATTTGATAAGGATTCCATCGACAATAAGGGCTGGAAAGAAATCTTTGTCGCAAGATTTATTCAAAATTCAAGGGCATCATTTGAATATCTTAATATGCTTTCTGAGAAGGACGAGGGGCGGATTAGCCTGGATGAATTGTATTATATCCATTATTCCCTTACGGGTGTAGAACTGGATTTTTCATCTTATTCAGACGGCTTTGTCAACCGGTATGATGATGCGAGCTCATTCAATAATGGTGTTATTTCCGGGTGGGATTTTGAGGATGTGGGGGATGGCGTGGTTGTTACTGCTGATTTTTTGGTGGAATATGATGGGGGCAGTACGGTTCAGAAGCGCAAGCTTACAGTAAATCTTGCAAAAAATCCATATAGCTGCTTCGATGGTTACAGTATCGTTTCTATTGTATCCGAACTTGTGGATGATGCGATGGAAAAGTATGCTTCGGTTCTTGCATTATATCACACGGCGCTGAAAGAGGAATGGGAGCCGGGAAAACTTGCAGAGGAGGGGTTTAGTCCCCTTGCCAGGTATTGCTACGGTGAAGATGTTCTGGATAAAATTGGGTATGCATTTTTGGATTTGGACGGTGATGGAATCGAGGAACTTCTGATAGGGGCAATCGGGGGCGATGATTTTATCAGGCAGCAGGTTTTTGAGCTGTATTGCATGGAGGGCGGCGTTCCGAAGCAGGTTTTTACAGGGATGGAGCGCAACCGCTATTATCTTTGCCGGGAGGGTGGCAGTTATATCATTATAAATGAAGGTTCCTCAAGTGCATCCGACGGCAAGTGGAGCTGCAATGTGGTACGGGAAGGAAAACTTTTTCCGGTTCAGACCATTGTTTATGATGGTTCGGGTGAGACCATTATATATGGCGACTTGGCTGATCCGGAGCATCCGGAGGAGAGTGCGTCCGGGGAGGATGCAGTTTGGGGCAGCCGGATGGAAGCGGAGGAAGAAGAAGCACAAGCGGTCATAAGAGCTTACGAGGAATACCGCATAGTGCCGGAGTATGTTCCGTTCTCCGATTTCCAGACCACAAAAACCGGGTCATGGGAAGACGGGAATATGGGAAAGAAGGCAAGCGGAAAATATCTGGAAAACCAGCTAAACCTTATTTTAGACCAGAAAGAAGTCTGGGAACGGACGGATTTTGTGGCGGAAGGAACAAAGTATACCGTGACGGATTTAAATGGAAACGGAAGACTTGAGATCATCGCTGCTTCCTGCCAGGGAACCGGACATTACACTTATGCAGATATTTATGAGGTGTCTGCGGACGGGAATTCACTGGTGCATTATAAGCAAACGGTTCCTGAGGGGGATTCCCAGGCGGATATTATTTGGGGTGTTGCACCCGTCTATTACAACAGTAAGGAAAATGTGTATCGCTATGTGTTTGACGACCTGATCCGCAATGGGGCAGCGTATTACTACGAGGGCAAAAAGAGTCTGGAATTAAAGGAAGGGCAGGTTTTAGAAACCACACTGGCTTACCGTATCACGGAATATATAGACGGTGCGCCGGTTGTAGCTTACGGAGGCGAAAACGGGCTGCGTGTGACAAATGAACAGGAGTATCAGGACGCAGCGGATCAAGTGTTTGAAGGCTGGGGGAAGGGAATGGCATATTTTCTGTGGTTTGTTGCGCCAGAACAAAAGGACGATGTAAGAAGTTTATGGTATGAGCAGCTTGAAACATCCTACCAAAGCTTTTCGGTAGTGGAGGTTTCTTCGGATAAGGTATCGGATAAGGATAATTCCAAAACAAAATAATCTTCTCTACCACGGGGAAAGAAATACGACAGTTTATCCTTTGACTTATCCATGCGCGGTCTGCTATGATAGTAGCAGGCTGAGATAAACATTTAAAATGTACCGCCCTGCGTCAGGCAGGTAGTCCTATGGTGCGCACACTACCTACCGGACGCGGCGCGGTCTGGCAAGGACAGTCAAGGAGGATAATATGGAATATCAACCGGAAGAACATACCGAAAACCGCACGGTTGCAATGGGCGGTAAGATTTATTCCCTGCGCATGGCAAAAGAGATGACACAGGAACAGCTTGCAGGCGTGCTCTGCGTCAGCCCGGCGGCAATATCAAAATGGGAGCGCAACCTGGCAAACCCGAATATCGAGATGCTCTGTGCGCTGGCGGATTTCTTTGATTGCAGCGTTGATGAGCTTTTAGGACGCACGACAAAGGAATTGGAGCGCGCGGGAAAGTACGATAAAAACCGCATTCGCATGGCGGAAACGGCGGAGGAACTGCTATTGCTCTCCGAGGTCAGCAGGCAGAAGGGGCTGCTTTCGATGGAAGAAGAAATGAAGCAGTACCGGGGGGAATGCAGCTTTCTCAAATTTGCCGTGGGTTATTTCCTGAATGCGATGATGGAGAAGCTTGTACCGGGGCAGATTGTGGGGCTGTTAAATAATTATGCGGCGACGCTTCCTGCTATGGAACAGGCGGAGGGCAGGATGATCGCCGAGGTGCTCGGCATGATTGTGTCCGGCGAGAGGAAGGAACTGATTGTGGAGCTTATGGCTTCCTATATCGGGGTTGGGTACCGCGAGAAAATCGGCGGGGGACATCTGATATTAAACCGGGAATTGAAGCGGGAGGAACTGCTTGCAAAATACCGGGAAAAGACGGTTGCCACACAGAAGACAGCCCTTCTTGAGGAACTTATCGGGGCGGGGGATTTCGAGGTTCAGGTTCTGCTTAAAAACCTTGATAACGCGACATTGACCGCGGCACTTTGCGGCGCATCCGGTGCGGTGGTAACGAAATTTTTTGCAAATCTTGCCGACCGTGTACTGGTATTTATCTGCGAGGATATGGAGAATTTTAAGGGTGGGGAGGAGGAGATGGCCAAAGCGCAGGAGAGGGTGCTCGAACTCTTCCGCAATATCCAGATGTGAAGCTATGAAAAGATATGGTTTTGGGACTGCTTCACGAAGATTGATAAAAATATTATAAAGGGTCAAAAGATTCCCTGGATATCCAGATTATGTATTTTATGAATATGCCATTTTGCAGAAGCCCATTCAAAAGAAAGAATTTCGTTTATAGGCGGGAACTCCCCTTTTCTGAGGGAAGTTCCCGCCCTTACATTGCCCAGTCGCCGTTACCTCGTAACTCTCACTCGCTGTTATAGAAGTTCCCGCCCTTACATTGCCCGGTCACTCTACCTACCACCGCACCTGCCAACGTGCCCTTAACAAGCCTAAAGTGTCGGAGTTTCCGGTACTTATTTTTTTTTACGTTCTTCTTTCGCGCACAGTTCCTTCAAATATTTCTCAAACAGCGCTTCGTCGCCCGGAAGTTTCACCCAGTCATTGGTCCATGACGAGAGGTAGGCGGCGTTTGATATGGAGAGGGAGCGGATGCCCTCCTCACCGCTGGCAACCAGCTTGCCGCCATTTAAAATGGCATCCGCAAAGTGGTTTAACACAACGGCGTGGCCGTTCGGTGCAGGGGCGGAATATTCCTCGTAGGTGGTTGGCGCTTCGTAAAAGCCCTCCTTTGTTGTAAAACAGAATTCGCGTTCCGGAGTGTCAAGCTTCCACCATTTCAGTTTGCCGTCCTCAAGAACCAGCTTGCCAAGGTCGCCGGAAATTTCAAGGCGGTTCGTGCCGGGTGCTTCGCCCGTTGTGGAAATGAAAACCGCCGTCGCGCCGTTTTCGTATTCGCCGTAGATTGTGACATCATCTTCGACATCGATCTTATGGTATTTGCCAAAGCTGCAAAACGCGCGGATTTTTTCCGGCATGCCGAAGATCCACTGCCACAGGTCGAGATTGTGCGGTGCCTGGTTTAACAGCACGCCGCCGCCCTCGCCGCCCCAGGTTGCGCGCCAGTCGCCCGAATCATAGTAGGACTGGGTTCGGTACCAGTTTGTGACAATCCAGACAAAGCGTTTCGGTGCGCCAAGCAGGCCGCCCTGAACGATTTCCTTTGCCCGGATAAAAAGTGGGTTGGTGCGCTGGTTAAACATGGTCGCGAAGACAACGCCGGATTTTTTTGCAGCCTCGTTCATCTCGCGAACCTGCCTTACATAAACACCCGCAGGTTTTTCGATTATGACATGGATGCCGCGCTTAAAACATTCGAGCGCGCAGGTCGGATGGTCGTAGTGCGGGACAGCGACCAAAGCAGCGTCCACCAAACCGCTGTCAAGCATTGCACAGGCATTATCAAAGCATGCGGCGGAGGAGAGTTTTTCCTTCGCGCGTTTTCGTTTTTCCGGGTTGATATCGGCAAACGCTGTCACGGTGATGTTTGGGCAATGCCCGTCCAAAATATTTTGAAGATGACCGCTTCCCATATTTCCCATACCGATGATCCCAAGACGTAGTTTTTCCATGATGATACACCTCTCTTTCTGATTCCGTGCGGTTTCCTAATTCTTTTCGCCGGATTTATTCTAAAAATTTAAGTTATCAAAGAAATCCTCCGCTTTTAAGTCGTAAAAAAATGAATGCGGCGGGTAAGAAGGATTCTTTGTGTCAGTTGGGGTGTAAGCCCCATCGGACAAGCTGCGTTAGCAGCACGGGGATATAATTTCTTTAAACTTTCACAGATTTTATTTTATACATTCCCGCAGTGCCTCTGCCGCTGCATCAAATGCTGCGCGGGAGGACGGGTAGGTATATTTCCCCATCTTGCTTGCCTGCTCCCCTTCCAGTTTTTCAAATCCGGAAAATACGGACAGATGCGGCTCAAGTGTCAGCACCTTGCCACGGTAATTAGAAAGAAGGAACGGGATATTGCCGATACCCTTTCCTGCCGGGACAACAAAGCCGTCCGCTAGCGCGTCCTTGATATGCATGTATTCCACATAAGGGGAGAGCAGTTCCCATGCCTCTTTGGTATCCTGGCCGCACTGGACGAAATTGGCGGGGTCAAAGACTGCCCTGATATCCGGAAATTCCCGGTGGATCTCGGCACAGCGCGGCGCAGTATCGCCGTAGATCCCCTTTTCGTTTTCATGGCAGAGCAGGATGCCGCTTCCCGCCGCCGCATCAAGGAATGCAAAAAGGCGCTCCATCACCGTGTTCCGGTAAGCGGATGCCTCCCCCGCAGGGACATAGAAGCTAAACAGGCGGATATGCTTTGCATTAAGGATATCCGCAAGTTCCAGACCGCGCTTAAACAAATCAAGGTGTGGTGCGAAATCCTCCGTGATGGAGATTTTGCCGTAAGGTGAGCCGAGCGACCAGACAGAAAGCCCTTCCGCATCAAGCCGCTGCCGGATTTCCCGCGCCTTTTCTTTTGTAAGGTCGGCAATGTTTACGCCGTCCACGCCGCGGATCTCAAGGTATGGGATCTGATTTTCTTTCATTGCGGCAATCTGTTCCGATAATTTGCTGCCTGCCTCGTCGGCAAAAGCACAAAGTTGAAATTCCATTTCGCGTCCTCCTTGTTGGAAGAAATATAGTAGGATGGTTAATATCCAATCTTGCCTCCAGTATAATGGAAATGAATTTGCATTACAATTGTTGATTTGGGAATTTAATATTGCAAATTCGGTTATGATATGATATGTTTTAACTGGGGCAGGATTCCGGGCACTAAGAGGTATCCGGAATATAAAAAACGGCTTTGGGGGAAGAGGAAACGATGAACGAACAGAAAGAATATGAGTTTGGTGAATATTTTGTGCGGCATGCCATAGATGCGCACCCGGACGACAAATATTTTTTTATGCATATCCATGAGCGCTGTGAAATTTTCTATTTTGTAGCGGGGAGGGCGGAATATCTGGTTGAGGGGGCGCGCTATCCGTTAGAGCCGGGAAGTCTGATGATTATGAGCCCGCTCGAATCGCACCGGACAAGGATTTTGGACGGCAGCTGCTATGAGCGTTTTGTGCTGAATTTTTCCGTTGCCGCGGTGGACGCGGTTGACCCCGAGCACCGTCTGCTCAAACCGTTTTTTGACCGCCCGGCGGGCAGGGGGAATCTGTATCTGCCCTCGGAGCTTCCTGCCGTGCCAACGGAGAGGATTTTCCGTGCCATATATGAGGAAGTGCCCGATGAATATGAGAGAAGAATCAGGGTTTCATCGTACCTGTTTTTCCTGTTGGAATGCCTGTATGAGGCTTATATACGCCGCGGGGCAGCAAAATACCGTCCCCCGGAAAGCCTGGCGGAACAGATGGTTGCCTATGTGAATGCGCATCTGTACACCGAGCTGTCCGTGCCCGCCCTTGCAAAGCAGTTTTTGCTAAGCGTTTCGCAGTTTGGGAAAATATTTAAGCAGGCAACCGGGGCAGCCCCCTGGGAATATATTACCGCAAAGCGCCTTAGCGCGGCGCGGGAGAAAATGCGTGCCGGGGCTAAGGCGCAGAGTGCGGCGGAGAGTTGCGGTTTTGGGGATTATTCGGCGTTTTACCGCGCGTATGTCAAATACTTCGGCCATTCACCCCAAAATGATGTTCCGTAAAAGCTGCGGTTTCAGATTTCCTCATCGTTTAACCCGATCACCGCGTCGATC
>ERZ808051.1791-NODE-1791-length-12772-cov-4.884915_pt1 | contig 12772 bp, 11 predicted proteins | sample MGYA00380199_ERZ808051 | MGnify/ENA primary metagenome ERZ808051 (study PRJEB31490, sample SAMN06133391) | mouse gut metagenome | isolation source: J11 | host: mice | place: China: Chengdu | collected 2015-05 ...
GTACCCGTGTCCCTCATGGTGTCCGCCGTCATCCCGGTGCCTATGTCCTTCATGATGTCCGCCGTCATCCCAATGCCTATGTCCTTCATGATGTCCGCCGTCATCCCGGCATCCATGCCGGTGCCCATATTTGAATGTATTCTCATTTTCCTTGTATCGTTTTATCCAGTCACAGCGGACTTTATCCAGAAGTGACAGCAGTTCCTGCTTTTCCTCTCCCGAAAGACAGGAAAACATCTCCTCATGCCGTTTCCTGCGCTGCCTTAGCGCTTCTTCCGCAATTTCCCTGCCGCTGTCCGTCAGGGAGATGTCCGTCGTCCTGCGGTCAGCCTCATTCTGTGTCCGGACGATCCAGCCCGATTCCTCCAGCTTGGACAGAATCTCACTGGCTGAACCCGGCTGGATTCCCAAACGCTTCGTCAAATCCCTCTGGGTGATTGCTTCCAGCCCGTTCAGTATGATTAGAATGCGCTTCTGGCTGGCCTTCCCCTCATATAGCAAGCGCATGGTATGATGCAAATCCCGTAGACTGGTAATCAGATTGTCATTGATATCCGCCGCTGAATCATTGGCCGCGCGCATTTCCTGATCCCGATGTTTTCCCTGCCGCTCCGGCATTTTCCCAGTGCGGCGGTATTCCTCCCCTCTGCCGCAGCGCGGCCTTTCCAGATCACAGTGCCGTCCGCAGCCGGGGCAAATGGTATTTTCCTGCATAAATTGTTCCTCCTTTTCTTTAGGTACCTTGATTATAGCACAGCAGAAAAGAATTTGTCAAGGTACCTAAATTTTATCAGAAAATACCGATTTCTTTGTTTCGCCGCGCTCAGTCTTTGACTGCTGTCGGCTTTTTCCGTTCAGCTGCCTATAAGTTGACGCAATGACAGAAGCGGAAATGAAAAATGTCAAAATGTCGGATACCGGCATGGAGTACAGGACTCCGTCCAGCCCATAAAAACGCGGAAGAAGGAGCGCGAACCCAACGCCGAACACGATTTCCCTGACCATGGAGAGTATGGTGGACGCAGCCGCCTTCCCCATAGCCTGCAGGAAGATGAACGCCGCTTTGTTCACGCAGGCGAACACAACCATGCAGAGATAGACGCGGAATGCCTGTACTGCAAACTCCGTATAATAGATGCTCTCATTCGCAGCGCCAAAAATTCCCACAAGCCTGCCCGGGAAGAGCTCCACAATGACAAGGGCCAGTATCCCCACGGCAGTTTCCGCAATAAGCAGCCTCGTAAAGAGCTCTTTTACCCTCTCCACAGCCTCTGCGCCCATGTTATACCCAACGATGGGAATACAACCTGCCGCCATTCCGACCACAATGGAAATCACAATCTGGAAGAATTTCATTACGATCCCCACGACTGCCATCGGAATCTGTGCATACTGCGCCTGCCCGAACACAGAGTCCGCCGCCCCATACCGGCGAATCATGTTATTGATGGCAGCCATTGCAGCTACAAGGGATATCTGTGAAAGGAAACTGCATATGCCAAGGACTAACATTCGGCGCACAATCTCCCCTTTTAGTTTAAAATCTGCCCTGCCTAATTTTATGGCCTTTGTGCGCGCGAGATACCACACCGCCAGAGCCGCCGTCACGATCTGGCCTATTACCGTTGCCACGGCAGCTCCCATCATCCCCCACCGGAACACAAAGATAAGAACCGGGTCAAGGACAATATTGACGGCCGCTCCCGCAAGCGTGGAAGCCATGGCAAAATTCGGGCTGCCGTCGGCACGGATGACCGGGTTCATTGCCTGCCCAAACATATAAAACGGAATGCCAAGGGTGATCCAGAAAAAATACTCCCTGGAATGGCGGAAGGTTTCTTCATTCACTGTCCCTCCAAACATGGCAATGATCTGATTGTCCCATATCAGATAAACCGCACACAGGGCCAGACTAAAGGCCACGGTAAGAAGGATTGCGTTTCCCATGCTCCTTCCTGCATCCTGCGGCTTATCTTTCCCAAGGCTCAGGCTCACAAGGGCACAGCAGCCATCGCCCACCATAACAGCGATGGCAAGGGCGATTACAGTCAGCGGGAATACCACGGTATTTGCAGCATTCCCATAAGAGCCGAGATATGAGGCATTGGCAATGAATATCTGGTCAACGATATTATACAGCGCGCCCACCAGGAGCGAGATGATACAGGGGACTGCGTATTTCCCCATCAGCCGGGGAATCGGCTCCTTTGCAAGAAATGAATTACTTTTTGATTCCATGTCTAGTCTCCTTTCCATAAACCTGCCCTGATTTTCAGGGCATAGGGTCATATCATACAGCATTTCACGCAAAATCAGCGCATAACCCCGGCTGCTGGATTTACGCCAAAGGCTACACGCTGAATTCGTATAACATATTCCCTGTAATTTTCTTTTCATTAAATAAGCCCCTATCTTTATTCTGGTTTCCGGCCAGTCAATAAAAAAACGCGCTGCATCTAACTGGATTTACGCAGTTTCTGCAACACGTTTCTATTTATTATACATCATCATATGGATGAAAATCAAAGGAGATTTTACACAAAAAATGCATCCTTTATATTTGTATAATATGCACAACCCACTGCTGTCTGTTCGCCTGAACGCAGCACAATCTCCACCCGGAACGGCTTTACTGCTGCCTTTTCCAGCCGGACTGTCCCTGCCCATCCTTTAACAGCACCTTTCGGTTATCGATCTCCACACAGGGCAGCTTATACCATCCGCCGTATGCCGCCCGGTTTCAGGATGCGGAAAACCTCACCGTATGCCGCCTCTTTATCCGGAAAAGCATGGAAGCCGTATCTTCGCGGCAAGCTCCAGACCATTCATCTCCAGCATTTCAATATCCATCATGTCTTTTGACAAGGTATTTTCACACAGCTCGGATAATCCTTTCCGGTCAGGATCGTCTGATGGGCAATGACATTTTCCTTTGCCTCTGCCCAATCTCCCGGCTGGTTGCTGTGGGCATGGTACTGCGGAAAATCTGAGGAGGTCACATCAATGCGGATGCGGGAGCCTGCGGGAAGGGCATAACAGATATCGCTCATATCCAACGTCACCTTCACTGGAGTTCCCGGTACATACCGCTCTCCCCGTGGCAATTCATGACGGATGGTCGTACCGGATGTACGGATATGATAAGAGTTTCCTTCCGGGGTCATTTCATCAATGCTGGCGAAAAAGGCCGTATTTTCCCGATCCGTCCTGACCCACAGCTCCACCTCGATCTGTCCGTTGATGATCCGTTCTTTTTCCAGAGGCTCCGACAGGAAAGAAACTACATCTTCCCTCCATCCTGGCTTTTCCTGCAGAAGACTTCCGGTCTTCAGCCAGCTTGCCAGCGTGCAGTCACCGCCATTTGTGGGAACGGGATCATCCGGATCATATGTATAGCCGCATGTACTTGTCGGCAGACCGGACACGTCCTGACAAAGCGACTGATGATCGGCGTCCAGATAAAGGGTCTGGTTCTGACGCAGGATTTTCTCCCAGGAATCCGCCTCCATCCAGCAGTCATTTCCCGGAACATAATACCGGATTTTCTGTTCGGGCACCTGCTTCTTTTTCAATGTCAGTTCAAACCAGGTAAGCGCCTTGACGGCTTCCATATTCTCTACCTTTTTATCCTGGAGCACCGGCTGCAGGCCGTGATTCCATCCGCCGATTTCCAGCCAGCTCATTTTCCGGGTTTCACGTCTCAGGCGGCTCCAGGTCTTCATAGCGCTCTCATGATGGTGGTCATACCACCCGCTTAAAATGTACAGAGGAATCTCCACTTTCGAAGGGATCTCCCGGAGCTGTTTCCACCATCCCTGCTGCCAGTACGCGTCTTCCGGATATTCGTTGGAAATATAATCCCGGTACCAGGAAAGCTTCCCTCCCCAGAGCGCTTCATCTACCTCAATATGCGGCAGGTACCGGCAGGAGGAAATATAATCCGCGTCGACCGGGCGTCCGGCATTCTGCATCGACCAGGAGGTCAATATGTCATGATGGAACAGGCCTTTATGATAAGCGGAAGCAAAGCGATCCGTACCATAATGCACTAAAAACATTGAGCTTACTTTTCCCTTTGCCGCATCAGCAAAAGCCCATCCCGTCAGGGCGGTGTAAGAAGCTCCCCAGTAGCCGACTGCTTCACACCATGGCTGTTCACAGATCCAGTTGACCGTATCGATCCCATCGTCCCGCTCATTTATATTGGGAAACCACTCTCCCTCCGAGCCTCCTGTCCCGCGGCAGAACTGATAGACAAACGCATAACCCCGAAGAGCGCAGTTTTCCGCGTCCACCTGGATCAAACCTTTATCGGAGGGATAGCAGGTACGCCTCAAAAGCACCGGATATCTTTCTGATCCGACGGGTCTGTAGATCACGGTTTTCATCCGCCTGCCATCCCGCATGGGGAGCATCTGTTCCTCTACGGTATATTCGGAGTTTGTCCTGGGAAAGCCGCAGTTTTCATAATCTTCTTTTAATTGTTTGATTCGTATTTGCGTAAAGTCTTCCATTTTTAAATGTTTGATCCGTATTTGCGTAAAATCTTCCATAGACTGATCCTTTCTTTCTTATGATATTTCCATCTCCAGCAAAGCCATTCCCAGCGCTTTGCCGTGTTTGTCAATGGCAAGTGAACGGGTGACACCGCCGCCAAGTGTTTTGTCCAGGACAAAATTGAAGGCTTTCAGGCCGTCCAGTTCATACCGGATGACTTCACCATGGCAGATTTCTGAAAAATACGCTTTCACCTTTTCTGCCGTGACCTTTTCTTTTAACAGTTCATAATCCTTTTCATCGTAAGGGATCAGGGAAATATTGGAGATTTCTCCCTTATCGCCGGTACGTGAATGGGCAATTTCTCTTAACTTCATAAGGAGCCTCCTTCCGTCACCATATATGTTACTTCAGCATGGACGTCTTCCCGTGGGATAAATATGGAGCAGACGGAAAAGACTTCCTCCACATATTTCCGCGCGCCGCCGCCGCCCGCCGGGCCGTTTGTATACAAGGTCTCTACTTCGTCTGCCACGGCGCAGGCCGTTTGCGCATCCTGTGTCCTTGCACTGACATGAAGCCGGACTTCTGCCGGTTCACTTTGCGTCAGCTGATCTGAAATCGCAGACAGATACAGGGAGTTGTAACCGATATAATCGATACGAAGCTCCTCAATGGCAAGCCCCATCTGCTGAAAGCGGCTTTCCACGATCTCTCCCGCCATTTTCGCGCGCTCCAGACAGTTTTTGCCGCCGTAAGATATCTCGCCTTCCCCGATAAAACAGTCCTGATAGCCAATCGTGACTTTCAGATTTTCCGGTTTTCCATGCGTTGCGGCTCCTGCCGCCCTGACACGGTTGTTTCCCGCCTGCTCATAGCGGACCTGTGAAAAATCGGCGATCGCGTCCGGGGTCATATAGGCCTTTGGGTTATGGATCTCATAGATCGTCTGCTCCTTGCAGGTATCCACACAGACCAGTCCGCCGGAGCCCTCCACCTTTGTCACGATAAAACTCCCGTCCTCAGATACTTCCAGCAGCGGGAAGCCCAGCCGGTCGAGATCCGGCACTTCCTTATATCCGGGATCTGCATAGTATCCTCCGGTGACCTGCCCCGCGCATTCCAGCAGATGTCCGGCAAGCACGGCCTGTCCCATCTGATCCGGGCATTCCTCTAGGGTCCATCCAAATTCATGCACCAGAGGGCCGATGGTAAGGGCCGAATCCGACACCCGGCCTGTGACCACGATGTCCGCGTCCCGCGCAAGGGCTTCTATGATCCCTTCCGCCCCCATATAGGCATTGGCCGAGATCAGCGAGTCCTGGATATCCTTTAACTTTTTTCCATTTTCAAGGATGTCATGTTCCGCATATCGGTCCAGGCGGTCTCCGATGTCATCCCCTGTCACGCAGGCGATCTTCAGCCCTCCGACTCCAAGCTCCCTGGCCAGACCGCAGATTTCCTCTGCCGCGGCTTTCGGATTTGCCGCCCCCATATTGGTCACTACCCTGATATGGTTTTTTTGAGCCAGGGGCAGGATTTTTACCATGCGTTCTTTGAGTCTTTGATTGTAGCCAAGTTCCGGATTGGATTGTTTGTCCTTCTGACCGAGGGCGACGGTGCGTTCCGCAAGGCATTCAAAGATGATATAATCCAGATTGCCTTTCTCCATCAGCTCTACGGCCGGTTCGATACGGTCGCCGGCATATCCGGCGCCGCTTCCGATACGAATTGTTTTCATATAGATCCTCCTTTCAATCTGTGATTCTTATTATAGAGAATTGAAAGGAGGGTACAAGGATATTCTAAAGATTTAGAATAAATAGACTCTGCCAGGATAATGATCCTTAATCTTTTAATTTGTTATAAAGAGAGGCCAGAGAGATACCGAGGCTTTTCGCGGCCATCTTCTTTCCCTCCAGAGTGTTGCCGTACAGGGCGATGGTGCGCAGGATCTCCTGCTTTTCAAATTCACGGGTGCGCTCATACAAGGTACGCGTATCCCTGGATACATGCTCTTCAATCTGCCCGATCGTCGTGACCAGAGATATGGTTCCATTGAACATCTCACTTTCAACAAGCGGATAGATACTGGCAAAATATTCCTGCCCGTTTTCATTTCTCAGAATATTCTCTATGGGACGGCGGAATCTCAGGACTTCTGGGACATGAGAACTCGGACGGAGCTCCGTGATGGGCCTGTTCCTCACATCCCGGAGCTCCCGGCCAATGAATTCCCCATAAACACGGTTAAAAAATACAATACATCCGTCTGCGTTGCAGATTAAGATCCCATGCCGGATCGCGTTAAAAATACTGTTTGCTTTCATTAGTATGCGCCTTTCTCTGTTTGGAGTTGTATACCTAAAATATAGCAAAACAGGCTCGGATTTTCAATATGTGACCGAACCACAGGCGGCTTTCTGCGTCTGCGTCTAAAAAATCTCTATTCTATATTTCTCCGGATTTTCTACTATATTGTAATGCTTATCCTCCTCTGAAATCCAACGGATCTCAAAAGCCTTTTTCCTCCATTTCCATGCAGCCCGATTCATATATACGGTGATATGCACTTCATTCGGATATCCGCTCAGATCATAAGAAAACCGGACCTCCCTGAAAGAATTGTCCGCGCATCTCTGCAATACATATTTTGCAAATTTTTCCCGATCAAATATATACAGCTTATTCGCTATGATCGATATCTCTTCCAGACTCCCATTCGAAAATATATTTGGATTGCTGCTGCACACCGCCACATCACGTCCCCATTGCAGGTATCCCAAAATCGGGATCACCAGGAGAACCGCCAGATATACGATCCTGCTGAACTTTTTATTCACAATCCTTTTCCTGTCATCTATAGAATGTTTCTGTGTTTTATCCAGTATTTCCTTCATGATCTTTCTCTCTCTTTACTTTTTGACCAGTATAGAGGTCAATATTTTCAGTCAGCATACCATAAAATAACAAGAAGTTGCAACCAATACTGGTCAAAAACTGAAAATTCAAATGAGGTGTAAAAATGGAGCAAAAGTTAAGGTGCGACTGCAACATGGGGGAAAACCTTAGAAAACTGCGGAAAACGAGCGGGCTGTCACAAGAGAAGCTGTGTGCGGAATTACAGCGCCGTTCCTGTGACATTGGCCGGAGTACTTATGAAAAATATGAAACCGGGGAATTGAATATCCGGATCAGCGTACTCATTCAGCTCCGGAAGATCTATGGATGTGCATATGACGATTTCTTTGCAGGCCTGGATCCGGATGAGCCGCATAAGGTCAAGTGACCGACCTCAGCGGAGGCCATGGAAATCCATGGAGCCTCCGCCAAAGGCAATATTTCCTATGAATTAAGGGTATGATGGGATATGAGGAAAAGGGAAAAAAGCTCAGGAGGGAAAAATATGGAACGGGAACAGAAATTAAGGCGTGATCGAGACATGGGGGCAAATCTGAAAAAGCTTCGTCTGGCGCATGGGCTTTCACAGGAAAAGCTCTGTGCCAGACTGCAGCATCATGCATGTGATATCGGCAGGAGCACCTATGAGAAGTACGAGAGAGGGGAACTGAATATACGGATCAGCGTGCTGATCGAGCTTCGGAAAATCTATGGGTGTACCTACGATGATTTCTTCGCGGGACTGGATTCGGATGAAAACTGACGTTACTATGAGCATCTGGCAAAGCCGTCTGCCGATGCTTCGCATCTCGATTTTTTGCTTATGTGGGTGAAGTGACTGATTCCAGTCAAATAAAAACTGTCAATCGGCTTCTTATAAGCTTCGCTTGAAGAATCCGACTGCCATTTTTTATCCGACTGTGAATAGTAACATTGAAATTGATCCAATTTCGATATTTTACTTGAAAAATCTCTTCTTCTTGCATATAATATAAGAGAACAGCAAAAGCAGAACTAAAGAACTGAAAAAAATAACACTTAGACGAAACGAGTAGAGTGCGGAACTTTCCAGAGAGAGATGCCCGGGCAGGGATTTGTGTCCGGTGCTGGAAGCATCTTACTGCAGAAGCATTTGAAAACCACCTCCGAGTGACCCCAATCCGGTCCGGTGATTCCGTTATCATCATAAGAAGCTGTATCCTTTTTTCAACAGCTTCTAAAAAGCGGCTTTTTGCGTACGCAATCAGCAAGAAGGGTGGAACCGCGGCTAAGAATTTCAGCTCGTCCCTTGTGATCTCAACCAGTCACAGGGGCGGGCTATATTTTTTTCTGACACTTTTCTCAACATTTTACAGAAAGGAACGAACACACTATGATCATCACATTAAAAGACGGTTCAACAAAAGAATACTCCGAATCAAAATCCATCATTGATATCGCCTATGATATCAGCGAAGGCCTGGCCCGGGCCGCATGTGCCGGGGAGGTCAACGGCGAGGTTTGTGACCTGCGTACTGTCCTGGACAGTGACTGCAGCTTAAATATCCTCACCGCCAGGGATGAAAAGGGACTGGCGGCGCTGCGGCATACCGCGTCCCACGTACTGGCCGAGGCCGTACAGCACCTGTTCCCGGAGGCAAAAGTGGCCATCGGTCCGTCCATTGACACCGGATTTTATTATGACTTTGAAAGCGCCCCATTTTCCAGGGAGGATCTGGACGCTATTGAGAAAGAGATGAAAAAGATCATCAAGAAAGGGGCGAAGATCGAACGTTTCACCAAATCCCGTGAGGACGCCATTGCGTTTTTCGGGGAGAAAAACGAACCCTATAAAGTAGAGCTGATCCAGGACCTTCCCGAGGACGCGGAGATCTCCTTCTATTCCCAGGGAGATTGGGTGGATCTGTGCGCAGGCCCCCACCTGATGAGCACCAAGGGCGTCAAGGCGTTCAAACTAATCTCCTCCTCCGGCGCTTACTGGAGAGGCAATGAAAAAAATCAGATGCTGGCCAGGATCTACGGAACCGCCTACGGCACAAAGGACGAGCTGCAGGAGCATCTCACCATGCTGGAAGAGGCGAAAAAACGCGACCACAACAAGCTAGGCCGGGAAATGAAGCTGTTCACCACCGTGGACGTGATCGGACAGGGACTGCCCCTTCTCATGCCCAACGGCGTGATCATGCTCAAAGAGCTGCAGCGCTGGATCGAGGATCTGGAGGACAACGAGTGGGGATACATCCGCACCAAAACCCCGCTGATGGCAAAGAGCGACCTGTACAAGATCTCCGGACACTGGGATCACTACAAAGACGGGATGTTTGTGCTGGGGGATGAAGACAAGGACAAAGAAGTCTTTGCCCTGCGCCCCATGACCTGCCCCTTCCAGTACTATGTATACAAGGCGGAGCAGCACAGCTACCGGGACCTGCCCCTGCGCTACGGCGAGACCTCGACCCTCTTCCGCAACGAGGATTCCGGCGAGATGCACGGTCTCACACGGGTTCGCCAGTTTACCATTTCCGAGGGGCATCTGGTTGTAAGGCCGGACCAGATGGTAAAGGAGTTCAAAGACTGTATCGCCTTGGCACAGCATATCCTGCAGGTTCTGGGCGTGGAGGAGGATGTGACCTACCACCTGTCCAAATGGGATCCGGAAAACAGTGAAAAATACATCGGCTCGCCGGAAGTCTGGGAGGAAACCGAAGGCCATATCCGCACCATGCTCCAGGAGCTGAACATCCCATTTGTCGAGGATGTGGGCGAAGCCGCGTTCTACGGCCCCAAGGTGGATATCAATGCCAAAAACGTATACGGCAAGGAAGATACCATGATCACCATTCAGTGGGATGCCCTGCTGGCGGAACAGTTTGATATGTATTTTATTGATGAAAACGGCGACAAGAAACGCCCCTACATCATCCACAGAACCTCCATGGGCTGCTACGAGCGAACACTGGCATGGCTGATCGAGAAATATGCCGGCCTGTTCCCGACCTGGCTCTGTCCGGAGCAGGTGCGCATCATCCCGATCTCGGATAAATACCACGATTATGCGGCCCAGGTGGAGCAAAAGCTGAAAGAGGCCCGCATCCGCTGCTCCGTGGATCAGCGCTCCGAGAAAATGGGCTACAAGATCCGTGACGCCCGCCTGAACCGGGTTCCGTTTATGCTGGTCGTGGGCGCCAAAGAGCAGGAGGAAGGCGTGGTATCGGTACGCAGCCGTTATCTGGGCGATGAAGGCCAGAAGCCGCTGGATACCTTTATCCGTGAAATCTGTGAAGAGATCCGCACAAAGCAGATCCGCAAGATTGAAGTAGAAGAACAGAAATAAAAATACTGGAAACAACGTTGCTCTTTTGCCACCGGGTAAAGAGATTTTGCGTCAGACATTCTATCGTTAGGTCATAGAAGATAGAGTGTTCTGGCGCCTTTTGTTTTTAAAGGAGATATCTATGAAAGCAGAAACACTTTTAAGAGAATTTTTTCAATATGTAATCCTAAATATATGTGGTATGATTGGCTTATCATGTTACATACTTGCCGATACCTTTTTTATTTCAAACGGTTTGGGCGCAAATGGTCTGACTGCGCTTAACCTGGCCATTCCTGTCTATAGCCTTATTCATGGAAGCGGTCTGATGTTTGGAATGGGAGGCGCAACAAAATATTCCATTTACAGAGGACAAAAAAAATATAAAAACGCGGATAAGGCTTTTTCAAACACAGTATGTATGATGGCTGTATTGGCTGTCATTTTCGTGCTGACAGGCATTTTCTTTTCTAAAAACCTGACAAAACTATTAGGTGCTGACAAAGAGGTTTTTCATATGACAAAAACATATTTACAGGTTATTCTGCTATTCGCTCCGGCATTTATGGCGAATGACACAATGACCTGCTTTGTCAGAAATGACGGAAATCCTAAATTATCGATGATTGGTATGCTGACTGGAAGCTTCTCAAACATAATCTTAGATTATATATTTATATTCCCCCTTCATATGGGAATATTCGGCGCAGTATTCGCTACAAGTTTAGCACCCGTTATTAGTTTGACTGTTTTATCCAGGCATTGGCTCACAAAGCAAAACCAGTTTCATTTCGTACGAATAAATCTGTCATTTCGATTGACAAGAGATATCCTTTCTTTAGGTGTTCCGTCTTTCATCACAGAAATGGCTTCTGGAATTGTAATAATCGCTTTTAACGCTATTATTCTGCATCTGCGGGGAAATATTGGGGTGGCTGCTTATGGCGTGGTTGCAAACCTGTCGCTTGTAGTCATTTCCATTTATACAGGGATAGCACAGGGAACGCAGCCCATTTTAAGCAGGGTATATGGATATGGTGAGCGTGAAAGTCAGAAACAGATTTTGAAATATGCCTTAATAACAATGCTGCTTATATCTTGCGGCATTTATTTTATTTTTTTATTATCTGCCAATCCAATCGTCAGCATATTTAACAGTGAGCAGAATATACAGCTGCAGCAGATTGCAGAAACCGGGTTAAAATTGTATTTTACAGCGATTCCATTTGTGGGATTTAATATCATTATATCCTCATATTTTACATCCATAGAAAAAGCCCTGCCCGCACAAATTGTTTCACTGTCAAGAGGTCTTTTAATTATAATCCCTATGGCGTTTTTCCTGTCATTTCTATTAAAAATGACGGGGGTATGGCTGTCCTTTCCAATTACGGAATGTTTTGTCGCTTTAGCCGGCATTGCATTATATTTCAAATCAGAAAGAAGTTAGAAAACAGCCCTTTTGCCGATTTCCCTCCCGGGCTTGTTTCATACTGTGAATTACCGGAACCGCCCAGTAAAAATGTCAATATTGCCCTAATTTTTCATCAATAATTTATCTAAAAATTTGTTTCCCACCGTGATAAGATAATACACGTCACAGGGAAACAGACAGTAAGACAGAATATAAATCAGAAAAGGAGAAACAGATTATGTATACAAATATGACAGCGAAAGACGCAAGATACATGCTTGAAGCAAATGCGAACCTGGTAGAGAGGATGATTGCGGGATTCAAAAAGTATTGGGAAGAGAATGCGGAAGTCATCTGCGGAGGACTGGCTATGATGAGCGGGCAGTTCTATGTACCGTCCGGCAGAAAATAATGCCATGGACAATATTTACACATTAACTGAAAAATAGGCAGTAGGAATCATAGAGATACTCGATTCCTGCTGCCTTTATCAGTTTTATATATTTATATAGCTATTTTTCATAATACAAATCGCTTTCTAATTCCATACTGTCATTATACACAGGAATGATCCGGTGGGACCGTGTGAACAGTAACTTTTCGTTACAGGTCACGCCTGGTGAAGGTGTGACCTGTAACAACTTTTC
>ERZ808051.1793-NODE-1793-length-12757-cov-4.775868_pt1 | contig 12757 bp, 9 predicted proteins | sample MGYA00380199_ERZ808051 | MGnify/ENA primary metagenome ERZ808051 (study PRJEB31490, sample SAMN06133391) | mouse gut metagenome | isolation source: J11 | host: mice | place: China: Chengdu | collected 2015-05 ...
TCACCAGTTTCCCGTAAAGCAGCCGGATCTGAACTGGGAGAACCCGAAGCTGCGCCGGGAGATCTACGATATGATCAACTGGTGGATGGAGAAAGGAGTGGGCGGCTTCAGACTGGACGTCATTGACCAGATCGCAAAGGAGCCGGACAGGAAGATTACCTGCAACGGTCCCAGGCTCCACGAATTCCTCCGGGAGCTGAGCCGGGAGACTTTCCAGAAAGGGGATCTGGTCACTGTGGGGGAGGCCTGGGGAGCCACCACAGAGCTGGCCAAATTATACAGTAACCCGGACAACAGTGAGCTGTCCATGGTATTTCAGTTTGAGCATATCTGCCTGGACCAGATACCGGGAAAGGAAAAATGGGATCTGGCACCGCTGCCTTTCCGGAAGCTGAAAGAGGTCTTCGGGCGCTGGCAGAGGGAGCTGTACGGAAAAGGGTGGAACAGCCTGTTCTGGAACAATCATGACCTGCCCAGAATCGTATCCCGCTGGGGAAACGACAATGAGTACCGGGTGGAATCCGCAAAGATGTTGGCCATTCTTCTCCACGGCATGCAGGGCACCCCCTACATTTACCAGGGAGAGGAGTTAGGCATGACGAACATCCGGTGCCAACTGGAGGACTACAGGGATATCGAAACTCTGAACCTGTACCGGGAGCGGCTGGAGAAAGGGTATGAAAAAGCTGAAATCATGGACTCTGTCTACGCCAAAAGCCGTGACAATGCCAGGACCCCCATGCAGTGGAATGATGGGGAGAACGCAGGATTTACAGATGGTGAGCCCTGGATTCGGGTGAATCCCAACTACCAAAAAATCAATGCGGCGGCACAGATGGCAGAGGAGGATTCCATATGGAAATGCTATCAGAAATTGATTCGCCTGCGCAAGGAATATCCTGTTTTTGCGGAGGGGGAATTTGGGATGCTGCTGGAGGAGGACGAGAATATTTTCGCCTATACCAGGACGGACGCCTGCTCACAGCTGCTGGTGATCTGTAATTTCTATGGCAGCACAGTGGAGGTGGATTTGGAGGAATTGGAATCTGCCGGGGAGCTGCTCATTGGCAATTACAAGGACCAGAAGCAGCGTAGGGTCTTGGAGCCTTACGAGGGGAGGATGTACTGGAGGGAGCTGGGGTGATATGAGGCTGGGCGCCGAACCAGGGGAAATATGCCGGGGCGGACTCCATGGAGGGAAATTGGAGTATGCTCCGGGAAATCGGGGATGAGACCACATTTGCCTCCCAGCCGGCCTTTATCCTGCCTCTGAACGGGCAGGCGGGGACAGAGTATCTGTATGTGGGCGACAGGTGGAATGGGAAGAACTATCACGATTCCAGGTATATCTTCCTACCCATCCGCTGCCCGCAGAGAGGGCGGCTTGTGCTGGAGTGGGCGCCGGAGGTTGGGGTGGATGCCGGGAGCGGGAGGATATTTGGCCCCAAATAGAAAGACAGCGGATAAAATTGTATTCATGGCGGGAATCTGAATAGGATGGATTCAGATTCCTGCATTTCTAAAGCTTCTTTATGCTGAAAAATCAATGCAATCCTTTTTATAGATTCGATTGTTTCTAATTAAAATCACATTTTACTTAAGCTATACAAACGATAGGCAATGAAAATGGGGAAATAGGCATTTGCTTTCCCATTTCCATTATGGCAACTATGGACGAAAAGCAGAAGCAGCAATCTCGTACAGGTTTTCATAAGGGGATATACAAGGAATAAGTTTTGAATGGGATGTCTTCTTATGGCAACAGATGGAATCTATTACCATAAGAAAACGATAAACATAGTACCAGCCTTTCAATCCACACTTTTGGTAAGTGACACAAATAGTTTAGGCTATTATTAAAAAAATATCAAGAGGAAATATTTAGCTCAGTTTACAGTAAATTTATCTTTACTAAGAAATATTATAAGAATAAATGGAAATGCCTTGACAGAACTAGAAACAAATGTTAAATTAATAAATATAGTACCATCGAAAGTAAAAATGAGATATCTAATAAGTTAAATGTGATTGTATAGGGGAGAATATTCCAAAAATAAAAGGAACATTTTGCGATGCGCAAAAGAAAGCGATAAAATATCAAAGAGGTTAATTCTTTTCGCGGGGGAATTACCTCGCCGCTAAAGAAAGCACCTCTTTTATCCTTAAATAAATATGCCTTTATTAACTAAAATTATACATGTTTTTTGTAATCTGTCAATAGAGAAAAATGAAATTTATCAAGGAGGGGAATAGTTTCGAATGTTGTGGGGAAACAATGATGAAGCATTGATAAGAAGAGGTGTAAATGAGGCTGTTGTGCCATTTTACCAAAGATGGCAAGAATTGTTGAACAAGAAAACGCTCGATATATATCAGTATAAAGTAATGACATCTCTGTCGGCCATGAAAGAGATGGTCCGGGTGATTAAAAAGACACAAGATGGATTATTTACAACGAATGCAAATGTGGAGACTTGTCGGCAGGAATTATTATTTATACTGGGACGAGACAAAATAATGGAAAAATATTATGGGGCAATTTTAAATCAACTCCGTAATGCACTTAGAAACTGTTCCAAAAAGGATGTAAGCCAATACAGGAGCCGCATATTATATCGCTTAAATTATGTTATTCATCAGATAGGGTCACATTATCTAAAATATGGTTTGAAAGAGTTGAAGCTTGCAATTACGGACAAGAGGATGGAAGATATAGAATCATATATTAATATAGTAGTTAGTCAGTCAATATATAATGGATGGTCTGCTGAGGGATTGACGGAGCTTTTGCGTTTTTTTACAATGAATGAAATTCAGGAGAAAGGTTTTGAAGAGCAATGGGCAGCTTTCTGTGGAAAGCTGATAAACAGCAGGAAATCTCATTTTACTGTATTAATCAATATACCATTTAGAGGTCAGCAGAAAGAAACATTAGAAAAGCTGCTTGAAACATTACAAAGATTAGGGCTCAACATAAACTCCTATGAAGAACTATGTCGCATGTATTTGGATATACATGATATAGGGAATCTGCTGAACGCTGAAAAAAGATATTTCTACGTATGCGAAGATGCATATGATGTTTACATGGCGGCACATATGGCTGTAGTAGACATATCGGAACAGTTGAATATGGCAAGCTTCTATAATCTGGTCAGTGCATGGGATTTATCATCTGTAGTTATTGTGGCAATTGACAATAATACAAAATATCACAAATCATTTACGGCAGAGAAGCTATATCAAACTTATAACTACATTGATACATCAGGAAGAGTTTTTAATAATACACAACGGATTTTTGCGGATGAAGAAAGAAAAACTGTCAGAGAGAAATTAAAGGGTTCTTTTAGCTATGCAAATATAAGCCGTGCTTCATTTTTCCAGGAAGAAAAATATATGAATCTGTGGGTGGCCTTAGAGTCGCTGGCTAGGACTGAACTATATAAAGATATTATTTCCAATGTAAAAGAGACAGTGCCCGCGGCGGTATGTTTGCGTTATGTGTATCGAATTGTGAGAAATTATGTGGAGGATTGTTCTAGGTGCGGAGTTAACTTTGCATTTTCAAATAGAAATATCGACATGGTGCAGGAGTCAAAACAGAGAATGGTATGTGAGACAATTGAGGTGTTTCGGGATGCTGTATTATACAGAGAACTATTGGAGAAAAGCAAAGTTAATACGCTGTTAAGGTTTCGGACGGAATCCATCCATGTATTATTGAATAATGTAACAGTTATGAAAGAAAAATTAAAAAATCACTATGACAGAATCAGCTGGCAGATACAGAGATTATACAGAATTCGGAATGAAATAACACATGCGGCGCTTCAGGAACAGAACTTGCTGATAGTATATATCGAACATTTGTATGATTATTTATCTACATATATTTCGGAAATAGTCACATGTATGATAGAGAATAATTTGAAAAACATAGAAGAAGCCTTGTGTTTAATAAAAGATAACTATGATGTTTTTGTTGCATATGCAGATGGAAATGAAAGTGATATCCTGAAAAATACAATTTTAAGAACAGGAATAATCGACTTTATATGAACACAAGGCATGGCTATAGTTGAATATAGAGTTGAATATTGAATAAGTAATTTTATTATAGAAAATATTGGAAAAATGTAGTATAATACAAAAAAGGAGAAAATTGCCTATGGTGTCTACAAAAGATCTGGAGCCCATGACCGCGCATATATCGGAAGACGGTCTGCAAAGAGAAGAAACCGTGGCGGAGCACACGGAAAATACAAGATTCCTATGTGACAAAAAAGCAAAACGCTGCGGCATGGCTCAAATCATGTCCCTGTGTGGTATCTACCACGACACCGGAAAATGCAAGCAATCTTTCAACACCTATATCCACGCCGACGACAAGACAAAACGAAAGCAAAAAGGAAACATCGCCCATGCCTCTACCGGAGCAAAGCAGATCTACGAGAAATATCATGAATGCCCGGGAAATCTTAAGATTCTGGCCGAGATGATTTCCTACGCAGTGGCTGCCCATCATGGCTTATTTGACTGCGTTGATGCGGAACATACAGACATATTTGCAAAAAGAGTAGACAGGGTGGAAGATTATGATGAGGCGTGCGGAAACGCAAAACGGGCCTATCTGGAAGACTATGATCCAGATGAGATATTTACAAAGGCTTCCGAGGAGTTCGATAAGATATGGAATATAATCCGGGATTTATTTGAAAGATTAAAACCCAAATTGACGGCAAAATATGGAAAAGAGCCCAGGGGAATGCTGGCTGAGTGCAAATTTTTTCTGCTTGCGTGTCTGCAGCGGTTGATTTTGTCCATCCTGATCGATTCGGACTGGGAGGCCACGTCTGACTTCATGAATGATGTGGATACGCTGACGAAGCAATCTGATTTTAATACCGGAGATGTTTTTGCCAAAGCCGGAGAGAACTTTGCGGCTTATATGCAAAAAAAGAAAGAAGCCATTGGCGGCATGCAATTGACCCCAAAAGAAAGACAGATTTACGATGCCCGAAATGCGCTGCAGGAGGAATGTATCCGATTTGCCAAACATCCGGCAGGCATCTACTGTCTCCCCATTCCCACAGGGGGCGGCAAGACTCTCAGCAGCCTTGCCTATGCATTGGAATTCTGCAGACAGCATCCCGAGACGGAACGAATTTTCTATGTCTCTCCCTATATCAGCATAACGGAGCAGAATGCCCAGGTATTCCGAGAAGCCATTGGCAATGCAAAATGGGTTCTTGAACACCACTCATCTGTAGTAAAAAGTCAGGAGACAGAGGATGAGGACTACCGGAGGAACAGCTCCTCCAGATATGAAATCAATTGGGAAGAACCATTTATCTGTACCACATTTGTCCAATTCATGAATACCCTTTTTTCCGATAAAAGCGAATCCATACGGAGGATGCACAGGCTGGTGAATGCGGTTATCATTATTGACGAAGTACAGTCCATGCCTTTAAAGTGCGTCCATACATTCAACTATATGATTCAGTTCCTAAACGGAGTATGCAATGCCGATATCATTTTGTGCACTGCCACACAGCCTGCGCTGGAAGCGGCACAGTGCCCTATCTGCTACAGTGAACCCAAATATATGATTCAAAACCAGGGGGACTGGTTTCGGAAATTTGAGCGGGTTGAAATCCGCACACCCTCTATAGAGCAAAGATATACTTTCGAGAGTCTGGGAGAAGAAATTGTATCACAGACAAAAGAATACAAGTCGATACTGGTGGTTTTGAACACGAAGTCCGCAGTGAGAAAACTGTATGACTTATTAAAGACAAAAAGCATCCGGGTGGAATATCTCACCACCAATTTGTGCGCAGAGCACAGAAGCGACCGGATTAAGGCCATAAAGGAAGTGCTTGCCGGGAGACGGGAGAATATCGTTGTGGTCAGCAGCAATCTGATTGAGGCAGGGGTGGATATATCTTTTGAATGCGTGTACCGCTCCATGGCAGGGCTGGACAGTCTGGCACAGACCGCGGGACGCTGCAACCGGAATGGAGAGATGGACTGCGGAATGGTGCGCCTGGTGACTCTGGAGGGGGAGAACACCGGGAATATGGAGGAATTGCAGCAGAATATCCGGGTGACGGAAATGGTCCTCGATGAGTATGACAGATGCGCACACAAGGGAGAAAGCAGGGGTAACCTGCTGATGGCGGAATGGATGGATATGTATTACAAAAATGTATATTCCGCTTCGGCTGACAAAATGAATTTTCCCATTGAGGAACTGGATACCAATATGATAGAACTGCTGTCCCATGGATTTGGCACAGAGCAAAGGAGCCGCTCCATGAATCAGGCATACAAAACGGCAGGGCAGGCTTACAGGGTGATAGATGACAATTCTTTTGGCGTGATTGTACCCTATGGGAAAGGGGCGGAAATCATAGAGGCAATTCAGGGGACTGCAGATGAGACAAAAATAAAAGCCTGTATCCGGCAGGCCCAACGGTTTACGGTAAATGTCAGGGGAAGCCAGCTGAGAAAACTGGAGGGGCTGATACAGCCGGTAAGCGAAAGTATTCCCGCTCTTTATATGGTGGCGGCCTCCGGAGCCTACAACAATGATTATGGAATCGCCCCGGAGTGGGAGAATTTGATTATTTAAAAGAAAGGGTGGGTGAGAAATGGACAAGCCGAACAGAATTGAATACAGCGTTTTTGGGCGATATGCCTTATTTACGGATCCCCTGTCCAAAACAGGAGGTGAGAAATGCAGCTATCAGATTCCGACCTATCAGGCATTGAAAGGCATAACAGAATCCATCTACTGGAAGCCTACGATTACGTGGATCATTGACGAATGCAGAGTGATGAATCTGATCCAGACAGAATCAAAGGGGATAAGGCCTGTAAAGTACAACGGCGGAAATGATTTGGCCTATTATACTTATCTGAGGAATGTAGAGTATCGGGTAAGGGCTCATTTTGAATGGAATGAAAACAGAGACGATTTGGCAGAAGACAGAAACGAGAATAAGCATTATGATATTGCTAAAAGGATGGTGGAACGGGGCGGCAGAAGAGATATCTTTTTGGGGGCAAGAGAGTGTCAGGGATATGTGGAGCCATGTTCCTTTGAGGAGGGCAAGGGGGATTACGATGGGAGCAAATTATCCTTTGGTATTATGGTACATGGAATTACGTATCCGGACGAGGCGGTCAGGGAGGAGGAAAAGGGAAAGATGACCGTCCGGCTTTGGAACGCGCAGATGATAGATGGGGTGATACAGTTTCCGCGTCCGGAGGACTGTGACATCAGGCAGGTACTGCGAGAGGCGAAACAAAAGGACTTCATTTTAGAAAAGAATTTCCGTGGGATAAAGGAATTTGAGGGAGGTGGAATGTTTGGCATGGTTAAGGACTTTGGCTGAGACATATGATATCTATTCCGCAATAGCCGGGGCGGACAAAAACAATCAGGCTGTGCTGCTGCCCATTTCCCACTCCACATTCAATGCCCAGATAGAGGTAACCATTGATGAAGATGGGAATTTCAGAGGGGCAAAGAAGCTTGACAAGGGTAAGGACGTGGTAACGATTATTCCGGTTACGGAGGATTCGGCGTCCAGAGGAAATGGAAATTTTCCCCATGCGTTATGCGATAAGCTATGCTATATAGCGGGAGATTATACTTTCTATACGGATGACGACAAAAGAGAATACTTTGACACATATATAAAGCAGCTGCAGGACTGGGCTGAATCAGAGGATTCGCATCCTATGGTAAGAGCGGTATACCAATATCTCCAAAAGGGTTCCCTGATACAGGATTTGGTGGCAGGCGGGATTCTGGAACCGGATGAGGAGGGCAGACTTACCGACAAGGGCAAGATACAGGGGCTGGGACAGACCGGGGCTAATGTAAGGTTTGTGATCCGGGGAAGCAGTATGCCCCAGGAGGTGTGGAAGAATCCGGATCTGTACGAAAGATACAGCGCTTATTATCAGCAAAAGACTGGAGAAAGGAAGCTGTGCTATGTGTCGGGTAAAGTGGAGCCCTGTTCCGAGAAGCACCCCTCTAAGATACGGAATACTGCGGACAAGGCAAAGCTGATTTCGGGAAATGATGAATCCGGCTTTACCTATCGAGGCAGATTTGTCACAAAAGATCAGGCGGCCTCAATAGGATATGACACCTCTCAGAAAGCGCACAATGCTTTGAGATGGCTTATCCAGAAGCAGGGATATACCCGGGACGAAGCAGCCATTGTCTGCTGGATGGTAAACAGGCCGTTCCCGCTGCCTGACATAATGGAGGACTCGGTACATGCCTTTGATGAGATAGATGAATTCGACATGGACTTTGCCGGCATTGATGCATATGAAGCTTCCGGTGCGGACAAGCATGACACAGGCAAATACTTTGCCAGACAGTTCGTAAATGCAGTCAATGGATATGCGGAAAAAATCCAATTCAATGACAAAGTGGCAGTGATAGCTTTGGATGCGGCAACTACCGGGCGGCTGTCTGTTGCGTACTATGACGAGATGGGCGGACGACAATATATGGACGCAATTCTCAACTGGCAGCAGCACTGCAGGTGGCGCAGAAGCGTAAAGGTGGGAAAAGGGGAATCGGATAGAAAGAGAATCACCTGTGAGTGCACGCCGTCCCCCAGAGAGATGGCCCTTGCCGCGTTCGGGGTGCAAAGGACGGAATGGCTGGAGGCGGACAGCAAGCTGATTCGCACTACCATCAAACGGCTGCTTCCCTGTATTACCAGACAGGGAATTAGGATTCCGACAGACATCATCAGAGCGGCAGCCCAGAGAGCGTCCATGCCGCAGGCGATGAAAAATGAATTTTTATGGTACAACGATGTACTCTGCGTTACCTGCGCGATGATACGATTCAACTACGAAAGGGGGAGTATGACTATGGAGCATTTTCTGGAGGACAGGCTGAATGAACGGAACGTTTTGTTTGGGAGACTGCTGGCCGTATATGATTTCATGGAACAGAGGGCAATGTTTGAGCGTGATGAGAACGGCAAGGTAAAGGAAAGCCGCACTACCAACGCAAAGCGCTATTGGAATGCATATAGCAGCAGACCTGCCAGAACGGCGAAGACCATTCAGCAGAATCTGATTGCCTATGAGAAAAAACTGAGTGGTTTTGAACAGAAGAAATTCGAGGAGTGGGAGCAGGAAATCATGACCCATTTTACAGTAGAGAACTTTAATAATATGCCGCTGTCAGAATTTTATCTGCCCGGATATTACCAGCAGATGGAATATATGAAAAAAGCGTTTTGGAAAAAGGACACCGCCATAGAAAGCGAGGAGGAATAAACAATGGGAAAATTCACGAACAAGATTGACTTTGAAGTGTTGGTAATGGTAAAGAATGCAAATCCAAACGGCGATCCGTTAAACGGCAACAGACCCAGAGAGACTTATGACGGGTACGGCGAGATTTCGGATGTGTGCATCAAGAGGAAGATTCGCAACAGGCTTCAGGATATGGGTGAGAATATTTTTGTTCAGAGCGATGAGCGTTCGGATGACGGGTGCAAAAGCCTGGCGGACAGGGCGAAGAACAATGGGGACATGCAGAAAGCACTAAAGGCTAAGGACAAGGATGCCTATGCAAAAGTGGCATGCGAGACATGGATTGACGTGCGCAGCTTCGGACAGGTTTTCGCGTTCAAGGACGACAGCGTCTCCGTGGGAGTCAGGGGCCCGGTTTCCGTCCACTCCGCATTTAGCGTGCTGCCCATATCCATTAACAGCATGCAGATTACCAAAAGTGTCAACAGCGAGACCAAAGAGAAGAAATCTTCCGACACCATGGGCATGAAACACAAAATATATACGGCCTTATATGTGATAAAGGGCAGCGTGAATCATCAGCTTGCTGAAAAGACAGGGTTTACTGATGAGGATGCCGAAAAGATTAAGGAAGCTTTGCGGACACTATTTGTAAACGACAGCTCTTCTGCAAGGCCTGACGGCAGCATGGAAGTCTGCAGGGTATATTGGTGGAAACACAATTGCCCTATGGGACAATACTCTTCCGCAAAGGTTCACAGGCTGGTCAGGATTACGGCCAGGACAGACGATCCAAAAGACTTTGAAGACTACGAGGTGCAAGTGGATTCTTTGCCAGATTTGACGCTGGAAGAAATAGAGGGGATTTGACCATGTACTCAGAAGAAGAGTATCTCATGCTTTCCGGAATCCAGCACTTTGCATTCTGCAGAAGACAGTGGGCCATGATACACATCGAGCAGCAGTGGGCAGAGAATTACAGAACCACCGCAGGAGAACTGATGCACAAGAAAGCCCATGATGAGGGCTCCTTTGAAAAAAGGGGGGATCTGCTGATTGTGAGAGGCCTGCGTATCTCCTCCCGTGAACTGGGGCTCAGCGGCCAGTGCGATGTGGTGGAATTCCATCGGGATGATGAGGGCGTGAAGCTATTTGGATATGAGGGGAAATGGCTCCCTGTACCGGTGGAGTACAAGCATGGCGCTCCCAAAGAAGACAATGCCGATGAACTGCAGCTTTGTGCCCAGGCTATCTGCCTGGAGGAGATGTTCCAGATCAGGATACCGGACGGATACTTATTTTATGGGGAAAACAGACGGCGCAGCCATGTGGAATTTACAAAAGACCTACGAGAGGCGGTGAAGAAAGCGGCCAGGGAGATGCATGATTTGTTTCAAAAAGGATACACGCCCAATGTGAAGCCAACGAAGAAATGCAGAGCGTGCTCTCTGGAGGATTTATGTCTCCCGAAGCTGCAGAAAACCGTAAAGGTCAGGGCTTATATTGAGCAGGGGATAAAGGCGAGGGAGTGATAACTGTGCCTTGCTGTCTGCTTTCACATAGGGTTCATACCGCTGGATTTGCCGCAGGGTTCCATTCTGCTTACCGCAGATTATGGATTTGCATGGACAGGACGGCCATGTGCCAGCGCAGGTGGTTCATTCTGTTTGTACCCACATTATGGATTGCGTGAGGAAAGAAAGAACAAACTCACCTATGTGGAGTTCTATTCTGCTTGCGCTCAAATTATGAATTGGAACGGAAAATCAGGGCAGTTTCAGATTAAGAATGATATTTTTCAGCAAGCTATAGGAGGAATCATGTGCGGAAATTACTGAACACTTTATATGTGATGACAGAGGACTGTTACCTGACTCTTGACGGTGAAAACGTGGTAATACAGAATGGGGAGAAAACCCTGGGCAGATTTCCGCTCCATACGTTAGAGAATATTATATGCTTTACCTATAAGGGCGCAAGTCCTGCATTAATGGGAGCATGTGCGGAGCGAAAAATAGGAATAAGTTTTTTCTCCCCCAGAGGAGCATTCCTGGCAAGGGTCATAGGAAAAGAGTATGGGAATGTATTGCTTCGAAAGGAACAGTATCGGATATCGGACAAGGATGACAGGAAGATAGCATACGCTAAAAATATGATTATAGGAAAGGTCTATAATTGTAGGTGGAGTATAGAGCGCACACTGCGCGACCATGCACACCGTGTGGATGCCGAAAGGTTGAAAGAGGTGTCTAATACTTTATACAATACATTGCCCAGAATTGATACAGTGTCTGAACTGGAGGAGCTGCGTGGAATAGAGGGAAAAGCCGCAGAACAATATTTTTCTGTGTTCAATGATATGATATTGAACCAGAAAGAGGATTTCGCTTTTACCACCAGAAACCGTAGGCCACCATTAGACAACATCAATGCGTTATTGTCTTTTGCATATACGATTTTAGCGGGAGACTGCGTCAATGCGTTGTCAAGTGTGGGGCTGGATCCCTATGTGGGCTTCATGCATGGTGACAGGCCAGGCAGACGTTCCCTTGCGCTGGACTTGATGGAGGAACTTAGGCCAGTTTTGGCGGATCGTTTCATTCTGACGCTGATTAATACCAAAGCAATTCAGGCATCGCATTTTGAAAAGCAGAAAGACAATGCAGTTCTTTTGAATGAAGATGGTCGAAAGGTGTTTTTTAATGCTTGGCAGAATCATAAGAGAGAAAGTATAACGCATCCGTATTTGAAAGAAAAGATTGTATGGGGACTGGTTCCTTATGTGCAGGCTCTGTTGCTTACCAGGACGGTCCGCAGTGATGTGGATGAATATCCGCCCTTTTTGTGGAAGTAGGTGGTGAGGGGATGCTGGTGTTAATTACATATGACGTATCAACGCAGAATGCGGCAGGAAAAGCCCGACTCCGCAAGGTTGCGAAAGAATGTGTCAATTATGGTCAGAGGGTTCAGAACTCTGTGTTTGAATGCATTTTGGATGCTTCGCAGGTGTTGCTGTTGAAAGACAGGCTGATATCTTTGATTAACGAAAGGGAGGACAGCTTGCGCTTTTACTATCTGGGAAATAACTATCAGACGAAAGTTGAACACTTTGGATGCAAAGAATCTTATGAGGCAGAAGGGACTCTAATGATTTAGGTTGGTGCGAGAGTCGAGTTTACATATGATGCTGGAGGGGTTCGCACCAGTAAATGCTGTTGGATATAGCGAGCAATATGTTTTGATTTTGCATGGACGATGCTTTGTGTTGTTGATATTGACGAAGAGGAATATATTTCAGAAGATAATTTCTGGAGATTTTGCTGTCACTCCCCGTGCGGGAGTGTGGATTGAAATTTGGTGCAATCAGTAATGTTGGATTTAGTGTTGTGGTCACTCCCCGTGCGGGAGTGTGGATTGAAATCTGCTAACGCAGGAATTGCGAATTCACCTA
>ERZ808051.1795-NODE-1795-length-12750-cov-5.849207_pt1 | contig 12750 bp, 12 predicted proteins | sample MGYA00380199_ERZ808051 | MGnify/ENA primary metagenome ERZ808051 (study PRJEB31490, sample SAMN06133391) | mouse gut metagenome | isolation source: J11 | host: mice | place: China: Chengdu | collected 2015-05 ...
TAGATTTTGATGATTAAGTCATGGTCAGATGCGGCATGGGAAGATTTTGAATATTGGATGAAGCAAGATAAGAAAACGTTAAGGCGTATTCTTCAGTTATTGAAGGATATTGATCGGAACGGATATGATGGAATGGGTAAGCCAGAAAGGTTAAGTGGTGATTTGGCAGCTTATTGGAGCAGAAGGATAGATGATGCGAATCGTATTGTTTATCGTATAGAGGATAATACGATAAAGATTGTCCAATGTGGTTCTCATTATAGAGATAAGTGAAGGCGGCAACATTTTGGCAATAGGAAATCAGTAAGCCAGAATAAATGATGTAATTGAAGTAAAAAGCGGCGTGTATTGAATTTAAAATTTAAATAAATATAGTTAAGAACAACGAAGAACACGCCGAGTTTGAATAGTAAACAGAAAGCCGGGAAGCCGCATAAACAGCGGGATTTCCGGCTTTTGATGTAGGACGTGATACCTTTTTGATACCTATATATTAAATAAACTAAGCTGCATATTCCGTTGGATCTTAACTTTCCTTTCTGTGATTTTATCCAGTTCTGTTACTTGACTACAAAGTAACGGGGAATTGGAGTTATATGCTTCAAAGTTTCGCTTACGAACATCAGCGTTATGATTGGCATAACAGGGACCATACCAAAGTTTGCATATCAGAACATTTTTGTCCGGAGCCTGGACTTTTTCGGCGGCCTTGAAATCTGTCGTATCAAATCGCCGGTTGGTGTTCGTTTTGGGCGCGTCAATAGCATTATAATGTAAAGCCGATTTTTCTTTTTGCAGGCCAAGGGCAATCACGCCATTGGCCGTTGTCCTGCTCTGCTTTTCCGGTCAATAGGTCTGTAGCGGCATCTGCAAGATAGCCCAGGTAACTTCCTGCGGAGCTGTCGCCACACAACAATTTCCACATCAGACCACCAAAAAGATAAGACTGGGCAAACTCGCGCCAACTATTCAGTTCCTCCACAACCTTCTGAGAGAGCTCCCATAGAATACCAACAGCCTCGCTTTCCGTGATCCAGCCTAAATAGCATCCCCAACGTGTTAGCATCGCCGCCCGGCCAACATCCCACCCAGCCATAAAGCCAGGAGCATATTGGCTTTTATACCGCTGTGCAAACCTCCATGCCCGGCAGGTAGACGCACGATCATCCTCGTCCATGGTTTCGTCCATCAGTTCCTCCGGCGAAGATGCCTCGCTATAAAGCTGATACCGCAGGATATACCCCTCCTGCGCCAGATAACGGATCATGTCCAGCAAGCCGCTCCGGCCGTCTATCCCCCAGGAGCGGCGTACAAGGGACACTATTTTCTGTTCCATAACGGGGATATGCTCCTCCACATCCATACTATCCAGATTGTGGCTGTTAAGAGTCGATAAAATACCAGACAGCAGGATGCCAAAGTACTCCCATTTTGCATCGTCTTTTTGGTATGGAATCGCTTCTGGCTCAGGCATGGACTCAAGCCGGGCCATTGCTTCTTCCAAAATAGCATAGAGGTTTTCTTCCAGTTCCAGATCGAACGAAGCTTCTTTCTCATCGTCCGCATCTTCCATTTCCAGCGTTTCCAGAGCCGCCGCAAGCACGCCCATATCTTCTCCGAAAAGATGCTCCATCAAGTCCCCGGCAGTAGATGAAGCTGCTTCAGCAACCTTGTCATTTACCATCCTTTGCAACAGTTCCTCATTGAGAGCCATTTGAGCCATACTGTCTGGTCCAAACATCTGTCCAAGAATTTCTACTTGACGTTGAGTATTAAGGGCAATCTGTTTTTCAACCTCGGCGGCAGATATAGATGCGTCCTGTTCAGAGATGGGAACCTCGATTTCATTGATTCGTTCCTCGTTTTTTTCCATGGTTTCTCTCACAGAATTCAGCGCCTGTTCTTTTGCCTGCTGTGCCTGTTTCATAATCTTGTTTATATCGAACATTTTTAATCCTCCTTGTCCGGGGGAGCGGAAGTGCTCCCATTTCTCCAATAGGCATCTTTTACCTTAATTTGTTGCAAAGCGGTTCATAAAGAAGTCGGTAAAAGAGGCCAGCTCATCATCCTGTGATACATAAACATACAGCTTTTCATCTTCCAGCCAGTCATAGGCATTGATGCCAATGTACCCTTTTTTGTCCGGGTAAATGATGAAAGCATCGGTAGGGTGCGTATTACGATAGGCTTTCAAAATTTCAGAGCGGCGATAGTAAGCAGGATCGCCGCAGCCAGAAAGATCGGGTACTGTGGGAACGACCACAATCGTCTGGCCGGCTTCGCTCCAGCCGACGATTAGATTGCCGATTTTGGTTTTGCTTCCATGAACAAATCTATAGTTGAAACGGCCCACATCCTCGGTATATCCGAAAATCAGCCTGTATTTGTCCCCATCTTCAACGACCTGGTTAAATAGAACACGCATTTTCTTCGCATTTGCGTTGCTCTTTTCCATGTCAATTTCGGGTCCCTTAAATAGCTTACTAAAAAATCCCATGATTTTTTCCTCCTGAAGGTTTAGATGTTTTTATATGAAACTGAACAGGGCAGTACCCACAGCATCATAAATGAATTGATAAATCCATTTGCAAAAATTGCGCCGCAAAATTTTCAGCAGGAGCGATATAACCATATTCCTGCCAAAAGTTCAGAAAAATAAGAATACATAATTAAATTTGTTTTTATTCTGATTAAAATGAAATCCGTCTGAATATAAGGCCAAAACTGATATTCAGACGGGTTTTCTCATTCCCATTACTCAAGATGCAGGCGCTGTTTTTAATTTTTCCAGAGTGTCTACAATAGCGTTTATTTGAAAGTCAACTGTTTCATCGGCAGCCTCGGGAACAAACAAAGGTAACGTATCAGGGATCGCCTTGCGCACAACCATCACTGTCAGACTCAAATTCGTGAATAAATGGATCCTTGCCGCGTCTGCCTTTATACCAAAGTTCTCTAAAATTTCTCCAAAAAGGCGGAGCTGTTTTTGACGGAACATTTGATAGCTTTCCTTTGACAGACGTTTGAAAATAAGCTGCTGTTCTTCAATCGTTAAGACAGCAATGCCATTTTTCTCTCCGTAACAACAGGCATAGAGAAATTGTTTCACGGCATTACGCCAGCTTAAAGCAGGATCAGCCATCAGCCTTTGCACTTGCTCAATAATTTTAGGCTGTTGCAAGTACAGCGTTTCGACGATCAAATCTTCTTTCGTTGCAAAAAAAGAATAAAAGAAAGTTCGTGAAATACCAACTTTTTTATATATTTGCTCCACAGTAGTATGCTGTATACCTTGTTTTGCCATCAGTTCAAGACCAACTGTAACAAGTTCCGTTTTGATGCGCTCTCTATCCTCCTCAGAATAAGCTACCTTTGGCATCCCGTCACCTCCTTCCTACTGAAAAATAAAGACGAATCCGAAAACTTGATCTTATTTTAGCACATCCAAATAGCATAATGCAAGAGTGAAAAAATGGCGGCAGCTAAATCCTATGTTTTTGTGGTAAATGGGATATAGGGATGGTATTATCAAATTCATGAATGATAAAGTTGCAAAGGTGTGGTACAGGTGAATTTAGATAAAATTAAATCCAGGCAGCTTCAAAAACCAATAATTTAATCTTGTTTTATGGGAAGCGGTAGGACTGGAAAGGTGCATAAACACTGACTTTATAAAAAGCATGGTTACAGAAAATGTGTTGCCGGTTTGTACATCATGAAATCAAAAAATATGAGGGAAAAAGGAGCAGAAAGCAGCTTAGACAAAGGAGCACTCCTCAAAATCCAAACAAGGGGGTTCTGCGCTTCTAAACAGGTATGGTTAAAAGAAGGAGACAGTCCGGAAAAAATCCAGGGCCTTGAAAAAGCCTGAATTTCTAAGGGGCTGTCTCCTTCTTGCCTATCAGGGGCAATTTCCCGACAGCCCCTTTTCTTTTTGGCTAAATGTTTAGCAGATCGGCAATCTCGGAGAAGTTGATTAGCAAATCATCATAGATGTTGACCTTGATTGTAGAATCAAAGGAATATTGGAGATTGAGAATATTTTCCTCAAAATAGTTGACTGTCACTGTCTTGCGGCGGGGATCTACGATCCAATACTCACGGACATCAGCATTTTTATAGTAATAGAGTTTCCGGATGTAATCATCTGAGGGGTTGCCTGGGGAAACAATTTCAATGATAAAATCGGGTGCGCCGTTGCAGCACTTTCCATCCAGTTTGTCTTTATTACATACAATCATAAGATCAGGCTGAACGATGGTGAGGGGAGTGTCATTTAATTTTACATCAAATGGAGCATGGAACACACGGCAAGGTCCATTTTTGTTTTTGAGATAAGTGTTGAGTATAGTTGAAAGTTCCATAGAGATTGTTTGATGCTCCTGTGACGGGCTGGCCATGTAGTGAATTTGTCCGTCAAATACTTCTGCTCTGGCATCTTCAGGGAGAGCCTCATATTGCTCAAAAGTGGTTATTTGAGGCTGTGGCCGTAATGCTGGCATGAATAACACTTCCTTTCCTGGGTATTGTATGCGGTATATTGCCGCCCGTTTTTCGGAACTGGCAGCAGGGTTACCTATCCATGAGGATATGAAATAATTTTCTGTAACTTATTGACATGAGATCAATGCCTTTCTTTTGATGATAACACAAAAACAACGTAAACGCAATTTATTTGAAAAAACGTAATAAAAGAATTGACAGCGAAAAATGTTGGCGTTGAAGGCGCACCAGCTGGCAATGCGCAGCCACCATGGTTTTGCTTTTGAAGTCGAGGTGCCACTATTTGTTAAATGCTTATGAGTATCATTATATTTAAGCTTGTCAGCAAGCTTGACACCTGTTATAAATATTTGTAAGGGATACTCTAACATTGTGTGAGATAAATTTTACGGATACGAGGGGTTGATAAAACGTGAAGGCAAATTATTTTGTTAATAACAAGTACATATTAAGGCTGCTCTGGAAGGTGCAGAAAGGGAGAGTCATCGGTGAATTTCTTTACTGTGCTCTGAATTATACCTACTGGGTTTTTTATGATATCTTATTTCTCAAGTATCTGGTGGAGGCTCTGGAAAAGGGAGCAGACTTTGGGCAGATCATGGCTTTTATTCTCGCTGTCATGCTGGGCTTTGCGCTTCCCAACGTGTTAAGCTCCTGGTATGTGAATGTCTACAGACCGAGATCTGATGCGGATATCTTTGAAGCCGTAAATACCTTGCTGTTTGACAAGGCTACCCATGTGGAGCTGGAATGCTATGAGAACGCGGAGTTTTACAACCGTTTTACGCTGGCAATGAAGGACTGCGAGAAGCGCCTGACGCAGATTCTTGAGAATCAGTGTGTGATTTTGGCAAGCGGAATTGCCAGCGCATTTGCGCTGTACTATATGTTCAGCATCGACCATTTTGTAATTGTCTTTATCGCAGGTCCTTTGATTGGAAATTTTGTGTTTGGTAAATTGATCAACGAAGTGAAATTCCGTATGAAGAAGGAGTGTGTTCCCTATCAGCGCAGGATGGAGTATGTGAACCGGATGCTCTACCTGGCTGATTATGCGAAAGAAATTCGGATGTCGGGGATATTCCATGTTTTGAAGCAGATTTACGATGAGGGCTTCCAGGGGGTAATGGGGAAAATCAAAGAATACAGGAAAAGTAAGGTGTTCCTTCTGTTTATGAGGAACATTTTTACCTATGTGATCATTTTTCAGGGAGTTATTTTCTATTCGCTGTACCGGGTAATGGTGTCGGGAACCATGAGTATCAGCGGATTTACGGTGCTGTTCTCGGCGATGACTGCGGTGGCGCATATGGTGATACAGTCTTCCAAGGCTGTCATTCAAAGCTACGAATACAGTCTGTATACTGCTAATTTAAGGGAATTTCTGGAGTATGAGCCGAAGGTGGACGAGCTGCAGAAGGGACTTTTGCCCAAAGACTGTGAAGAAGCTGCAAAGAGCGGGCCGGTTCTGGAGTTTCGCAATGTCAGCTTTGCTTATCTAGGGCAGGAAAAACATTCGCTGCACGATATTAACATGACGATCCACAAGAATGAAAAAATTGCCATTGTAGGCCATAACGGGGCGGGCAAAACCACCTTTGTCAAGCTGCTGATGCGTCTGTATGACGTGTCTGAGGGAGAAATCCAATACTACGGCAGAAACATTAAGGAGCTGGACCTGCCGGAATACAGGAAGCTTTACGGCACAGCCTTTCAGGATTATCAGGTGTTTGCCATGACTGCAGCGGAAAATGTCCTGATGCGAAGGCCGGAGAACGATGAAGATTACCGGAAGGTCGAAGACTGTCTGAAACGCACGGGCGTATTTGAGAAGGTTTCCCGGCTGCCCCATGGAATGGATACCGTATTGACGAAGGAGTTCGCGGAGGACGGGGCGGTGCTCTCCGGCGGGGAGCTGCAGAAGATCGCGGTGGCAAGAGCGTTTGCCAAGGATTATAGCATCTCTATATTTGACGAGCCCTCCAGCGCCCTTGACCCTGTGGCGGAGTATCAGCTTTATGAGAATATTTTGAAGGAATGTAAGGATAAAACGGTTGTATTTATTTCCCACAGGCTTTCTACGGCGGTGCTGGCGGACAGGATCTATCTGTTTGAGAACGGCGGTATTGTGGAGCAGGGCAGCCATGAGGCGCTGATGCGGCAGAATGGCAGGTATGCGGATATGTTCCGGAAGCAGGCGGAGAATTACGTTGGAGGAATGGGCTATGCTGAATAAAAAACAAAGCTCTCCTAAAGGAATCGGGCTGAAAAGGTGCTATCAGAATATCTTTTATATGCTGGGCATTGTGCTGCGGTATACGCCGGGATATTTTATCAACTTAAGCCTTTATCACATTTACTGCTCTGTCCAGGTGTTTTTTGAGTTTACGCTTACCTTGAAGGTATTGCTGGATCTCATCACAAAAAAGGCGGAATATAAGGATGCGGTTGCCTGGCTGCTTCTGATGCTTGTGTTAGTGCTTGTGAAGCTGGCGTGGGCGGCATGGATGGAAAATGTGACCATGCCCAGGGCGCAGGAAATTCTGCATAAGAAGCTGCGAATGGAATTATATGAAAAAGCTGCCGGGCTGGATCTGGAGCAGTATGACGATCCCCAATATTATAACGAGTTTGTGTGGAGCCTTAATGAAGCGGCTGGCCGTATGGATGCTATACTGAAGGACTATGGGAATTTCCTGAGCCAGGCGGCCTCAATGCTTGTAAACGGCGCGTTTTTTGTGGCGCTGGATGCGTTCGGGCTTGTGTTTATTCTGATGAGCCTGGCCGTGACGCTGGTCATGAAGTCCTACAGCGCAAGGGTGGAGTTTGCCAGGGATGCGCAGCTTAAGCCCATAGAGAGGAAAAGAAGCTATTTTAACCGGATTTTTTATCTGAATGATTATGCCAAGGAGATAAGGCTGAATCCGGTTGCCGATAGGCTGAAGGAGGAATTTTCGGAGACTAACGGCAAGGTATACCCTGTTGTAAAAAAGTACGGAAAAAAGAATATCTTTGCGGAGTTTATCGGGGATTACTGTTCCAATGACATCCTGATGAATACTGTATATCTGGGGTATCTGGTATATCAGACGGTGGTGAGGCGCGTCCTTGCCTATGGAAGCACCATGGCGCTTTTCAATGCCTCATCATCACTTAAATATTCCCTCAGGAACCTGGCGCTGATGCTGCCGAAGCTTGAACAGCATGGCCTGTATGTGGAAAAAATCCGCACCTTTCTGGCCTTTGAGAGCAGGATGCCGGACGGCGGAAAGAAGCTGGAGGAGGGAGCCTTTCAGGAGCTTTCGGTGGAAAACGTATCCTTTGCCTATGGGAATGACAGCGATACGCTGCACGATATCAGCCTGTCCATCAAGGCAGGGGAGAAGATTGCCATCGTCGGATATAACGGCGCGGGCAAATCTACGCTGATAAAGCTGTTATTGAGGCTTTATGATGTACGGCAGGGAAAAATCCGTCTGAACGGACAGGACATCAAAGAATACAGTAAGAATAATTATCGTTCCCTGTTTGCCACAGTCTTTCAGGATTATAAATTATTTGCCGCTGCTATTGCGGACAACGTGAGGATGGATGTGGCGCCGGGGAAACCGGACGGGGTGGGCCAAGCGGGAGCTTTGGGCATGTCAGGAGCCTCAAACAGGGTAGAAGCAGCAGGCAAGACAGAAGCTTCAGACAGGATAGAAGCCTCAGACAGGATAGAAGCCTCAGACAGGATAGAAGTATCAGATAGGATAGAAGCGTCAGACAAGTCAGAAGCTCTGGATAAAAAAGAGATTGAGCAGGCGCTGGAACAGAGCGGCTTCGCCGAGCGCCTGGCATCGCTTCCGGGCGGCATCCAGACCCCTCTTACCAGGGAATTTGACGCGGAGGGAGTGAACCTGTCCGGCGGGGAGGCCCAGAAGGTAGCCATAGCCAGAACGTTTTATAAGTATTGTCCAATTATTATACTGGACGAGCCCTCCAGCGCGCTTGACCCAATCAGCGAATATCAGCTGAATCAAGCAATGCTGGAGGCGGCAAAGGACAAGACGGTCATATTTATTTCCCACAGGCTGTCCAGTACGGTCATGGCTGACCGCATCTATATGCTGGAGCAGGGCAGGATCATCGAGAAAGGAAGCCATAAGGAGCTGATGGAGCTGGACGGAGCCTATGCCCATATGTTCCGGATACAGGCGGAGAAATACAATAAGCTATAGCGGACGGTATTATGAAACAAGCACTGGAACGGAAATTGTTAAAACCACCATACCGCGCTGATATGACTGAATCCATCCAACGCGAGCGGTAATTTCCTCAGAATGGTTGCGCAGCAATTCAGGGATTGTGGTACAATGTTGACACAGAAGGGCATTGTGTCAACTTCTGATTCCATGTGCGCTAAAGCGCACGAGAATATGGTACAATACACTCAAGAATCCAGCCGCTGCGCGTCTGCCGCGCTGTGCGCTTAAAATCTGCTTTGCAGATTGATTCTTTCGTTACCATATCAGGTGAAATCAAATGCTCATTTTATTCGCGCTTGATTTCCTGCTGATATTGTACAATGTTGACACAGAAGGGTTTTGAATTTACTCAAGAATCCAGCCGCTGCGCGTCTGCCGCGCGATGCGCTTAAAATCTGCTTCAAAGCAAAACGCTCAGGAGGTGAACCATATGAACCACTACATTCTGATCTGGTCTGTGTGCGCCTTTGTGGAAAGCCATGTGCGGGAGAAAATTCTCATGGAGGAGTTTGTGCGCCAGACCGGGTTTTCTCTGGCACATATCAGGGATGTGTTCCGAAACTGCACCGGAAAGCCCCTGTCCCGGTATGTGCAGGAGCGCAGGATTGCCAATGCCGCCCAGGAGCTTCTGGACACGGACAGAGCAATCCTTGACATTGCCGTAAATTATGGATTCTCCGGCAGAACCGTATTCTCCCGGGCTTTCCGGCGGCATACCAACTATACGCCCTCCCAGTTTCGCGCCGAGGCTCCAGTGCTTGCCCGGGTGCAGCTCTGCGCGGGAGTATACGGCGCAGCGCTTCCTAGGAGATTGGATGACGGTAACAGCAGCACTGCAGAGATAGACTGATCAGGAAAAGAAAGCGGAGGAAGCAAAATGGGAAAACAAGACAGTGCAATTTTATACGGTGTCCCGAAGGTAGCCTATGGTCAGGGCGGATGCACTCCCTTTCCCATGTGCATCCATTCCTGTGCAAAGTATCTGGGGCTGCGGGTCGACTATACACGGGCCATGGCCGAGAGCGGCGCAGCTTTCCGGCTTGTCTGGAACACCGCCTGCTGGGACGGCGGCAATGTGGACGCCATCTTCACCTTTGACGATCCCGCGAAGATCTTCCACTGCGGCATGCGGTCCATGGAGCGGGAGCTTAAGCTCCTGAACCGCACGCAGGAGACGAAAAAGGAGGATTTCATGGACTTCATATGCGGGGAGATCGATGCAGGGAATCCGGTCATCGCTCTTGGCATCATAGGTCCGCCGGAGGCCTGCGTTATAACCGGTTATCGGGAAGGCGGCAGGGTGCTGACGGGCTGGAATGTGTTTCAGGAATATCCCGAACACCGGGCTAGAGTCAGGTTCGAGAAAAACGGCTATTTTATCACCGGGGACTGGTGGGAAAATCCCTGCACCGCCGCCCTGATTGCCACCGGCACGGAAAGCCTTCCTCCGCTCACTGCCAGAGAAGCGCTCCGGAACGCGGCGGAGGCTCTGGAGGGGCGTATGTGCGGAACCTATGCCAAGGGCATTCTGGCTTATGATGCCTGGAAGAACGCCCTGTTGTGCGACCGAGACTTTCCGGCCGATGCCGTCCTTCCCCTGCTGGTGGAGCGTATGATGTGTCACGGCGACGCCATGGACTGTCTCTCCGACGGGCGCTGGCACGCGGCAAAGTACCTGCGCAGACTTGCAGAGCAGCATCCGGCAATGGCCCCCGGCCTGAATGCCGCCGCAGGGGAGCTGGAGGGAATACCGGAAATCATCTGGAAAGAAATGATTCCCGTCCTGGGCGGCTGGGAGCGGGGCGAGGCCCAGACGCGCCGGCTGGCCAGGGCAGAGAACCGCCGCCTGTTTGCCGGGCAGATTGAGCGGATGAAGGCTCACGAGGAACGGGCGTATAACTATATCGGTGAACTGTTGGACGGCAATGTGTAGCTATTTCCTACCGCCACACTGAATGGAAGGAAGACGCTGTACGAGTACGCTTATTTAAAACAATAACAGTTAGTGACTATAGTCTCTGCTTGTGGTATGATGTATACCAAGATGCCTGTGAGAAATCTGGAAAGAGGGGGAGGAAATACAGGGGAACGTCAATGCGTAAGGCACAGAAGCATGCTTGAAATTGTGAGAGACAAGGTGTAATTTTGCGGCGGCGCGGAGACCGGGCGGACTGACTGTTTGGTCCCTGGGGAAGCCCTGGCAGGAAAAGGAGCGTGTTTACCGAATATGAGTACAGAGCAATATAAAATCATTCATTTGCCAAAAGATCAGTGGAAAAATGTGCCCATTCCCATGCGGTATACTACGGATGAGTACTATGATGTGCGGATTCAAAGGGATGAAAAGGGCTTCCACGTTGAGTTTGTAAAGGAAAGCCTGGACGTTCCGGTCTCGCATTATCCGGAGGAATATGATTTTCCGGATAAGCTGTATCAGGATCACTGGGAAAAGGCTTACGCATGGGGAGTTATAGAAGAAAGGGACGGAGAGCAGGAGCTGGCCGCATGTATAGAGACCTGCCCGGAGGAATGGTCAAACAGGCTGATGGTTACGGAATTGTGGGTGCATGAGAGGCTGAGAAGAAGGGGCATAGGGCATGCGCTGATGGCAATTGCGAAGGAGCAGGCGAAGCTGGAGCACAGGCGGGCAATTATATTGGAAACGCAGTCCTGCAATGTGCCGGCGATGGGCTTTTATCTGCAGGAGGGCTTTGAGCTGATCGGCTTCGACAGCTGCTGTTATACCAACAGGGATATAGACAGAAAGGAAGTGCGCCTCGACCTGGGCTATTTTCCCAGGAAGGGAAGGGTGAAACCGGAGGATATTCTTATCAGGGAGGAAACCGAGGCTGAGTATCACAGGGTGGAGGAGGTTACCCTGCGGGCATTTTGGAATAAGTATCGTGTGGGCTGTAACGAGCATTTGCTGGTTCATAAGGTGAGAAAAAGCGATGCGTACGTGCCGCAGGTATCGAGAATAGCGGAGGTGGACGGCGAAATTGCCGGGGTTATCTGCTATGCCAGAGCGATGCTTCAAAATGGCGGTAAACAAAAGGAAATACTGACCTTCGGACCGCTTTGCGTGCTGCCGGACTGGCAGGGGTGCGGCATCGGCGGAGTTTTGCTGGAAAAAACCCTTGAGCTGGCGAAAATGGAAGGATTTGAAGGAGTCGTTATTTTTGGGGAGCCTGATTACTACCCCCGGCATGGGTTTAAGACCTGTGATCATTTTGGGATCACAACCGCAGAGGGCAAGAATTTCGACGCGTTTTTAGGGATTGAGCTTGCGGAAGGCGGGCTTGCGGATTTTGGCGGCAGGTTTATAGGGCCTGAGGTCTATGAGGATATTTCCGAGGAGGAAAATCGGGAATGGACAAGGCATTTCTGTACGCCTGCGGAACAGAGATTTCCCTGTCAGTGGGATTAATACGGATGGAGCTTTAGAAGATGGATATTTTATATACGGATGCAAGGAAATTTACGGCCGCTGACCTGGAGGCATTGTTTAAATCTGTGGACTGGCTGTCAGGGAATTATCCGGAACGCCTGAAGAAGGCTCTGGATAACTGTGAGACTGTGTTTACGGCCTGGGACGGCGGAAGGCTGGTGGGGCTGATAAATGCAATCGACGACGGTGAGCTGACGGCGTATGCCCACTATTTATGCGTCGACCCGGCATATCAGGGGCAGGGAATAGGCAAGACCCTGCTGCAGAAAATCAAGGATAAATACAGGGATTATCTGTATATTATCCTGATTGCGGAAAACGAAAAACTGATCGGGTATTACAAGGGAAACGGTTTTGCGTACATGGAAGGAAGAAGCGTGTTTTATTTGCAGAACATACAGGAGGGCTGAGCCGGCATGGGAGCCTGCCTGCAGGGTCTTTCTGTCATAAAAACGGCGGCATCATAAAAAAACGCGTAACAGTTCAGCCTTCGGCTAAACTGTTACACTGATGCACACAAAATGAGTTTTCAACTCATTTTGGCGCTCGCAA